>Ga0210395_10000128_pt1 | contig 58653 bp, 57 predicted proteins | sample IncBWH4OmetaG_FD_150861 | JGI IMG/M metagenome (GOLD analysis project Ga0210395, IMG submission 150861) | Forest soil microbial communities from Barre Woods Harvard Forest LTER site, Petersham, Massachusetts, United States - Inc-BW-H-4-O ...
GCTTACTGAACAAAAGCGAACAAATGCGAACACTGCGATGGCGGAAGGGGTGAGATTCGAACTCACGGGACGCTTGCGCGCCCGCCGGTTTTCAAGACCGGTGCCTTAAACCACTCGGCCACCCTTCCACGCGCGGCTTCGGATTAGATCGAGCCGCGGCGTAAAGCTACCCGGAAAATTTGAAAAAGTGGTCACAGCTGCCCAAATCGCCGGCGCGGTCGGTATGCCGCGCCAAGGCGAACCGAGGCGCGATAAATGGCTCGTAGAGCGCGGTGAAAATGGCCCGATAGCAATGGTCTATTCACTATCGGCTCGCGTGCGCCCATTTTGGCCACAATCTCACCACGCTGGAATCCGATACCTTTCCGGGTGGGATGGGGGACTATGCGGCGTCGGGTACGGGCGGCAGTCGGGTACATTGCGTCCATCGGCGTGCGCAGGCGGCTGGTCCCGGTTGCGGCTAGCGCCGTGCTCTGCCTCTTCCTCGCCAACTGCGCCGATAACAGCAAAATCGATCCGCGTTACGGCGTCGCTGCGAGCGCGCGCCTGGTCGATCCCGGCGATCCGGTGCCCAAAGGCGGCGGCGTCTATCGCGTCGGTTCGCCCTACATGGTTGCCGGCAGGCTCTATGTTCCCGAGCTCGATCCGCACTACCGCGCCGAGGGATTGGCTTCCTGGTACGGCGACGATTTCCACGGTCGTTCCACGGCAAACGGCGAAATTTTCGACCTCAACGCCATCTCCGCCGCGCATCCGACCATGCCGCTGCCGAGCTACGCGCGGGTGACCAATCTGCGTAACGGCCGCTCGTTGATCGTGCGCGTCAATGACCGTGGCCCCTATGCCGCCAACCGCATTCTCGACGTCTCCAAGCACGCGGCCCAGCTCCTTGGCTTCATCGATCGCGGCACCACCATGGTGCGCGTCGAATATGTCGGGCCGGCGCAGCTCGACGGTTCGGACGACCGTCTCCTCGAGGCGACGTTGCGCCAAGACGAGCCGGCACCCGTGCCTGGCGCGGTCAAGCTTGCCGCCGCGACGCGAATCGTACCGTTGGCGATGACCGTGCCGTCTCACGCCCGCGTCGCCAGCACCGGCTCGATCGGTCCTTCGTTGTCGGATGCTGACGCGTCACCGAATACCGACGATACGGTGCAGATTCTCAACGGCCGCGGGCTCTACTGATCCAATTGAGGTTGGATTGGCACGGGGTGTGGCGCGGCATTTTCGCGCCGAGCGGGATAGGCACTTCGCCGCTCTATGTTCTGCGGCTAACTTTTGCGAAAATAACGCGTTGCAATCTTGAGGCGGAGGCAAGGGTGACGAAGGCGCGTCGCAGCTTATTTTGGGGGAAGGGATGGCCCACGGCCGCGATCGGCGCGTTAGCCGCCGCACTCACCGTTTGCGCCGCTTTAATTGAGGCGCTGCCGTCGGCGCAGGCTGCGCCGGTGACGACCAAGAGCGAAGGGTTTCAGACCGCGGGCACTTCGGCGGCACTGCTCGATCCCGACAGCAATAGTTTCTTGTTCGAGAAGAACAGCGATCAGCCGTTCGCGCCGGCAAGCCTCGCCAAGCTCATGGTGCTCGAATACGTGTTCAATGAGATCAGGCAGGGCCACATCAAACTCGACGACGAATACATCATCAGCGAGAACGCCTGGCGCAAGGGCGGCGCGCCGTCACACGGCTCGACCATGTTTGCCGCGATCCATAGCCGCATCAAACTGTCCGACCTGATTCAAGGCATCGTTGTCGATTCCGCAAACGACGCTTGTATCGCCATCGCCGAGGCGCTTGCCGGCAATGAAGGCAGTTTCGGCGCCATGCTGACCAAGCGCGGCAAGGAGATCGGGCTTGAGAATTCGGTCTTCACCAATTCGACCGGCCTGCCTGATCCCAACATGCATGTCACCGCGCGTGACATGGCGGAGCTTGCGCGCCATATCATGCAGACTTATCCCGAGTTCTATCCCTATTTCGCCGCCCGCGATTTCACCTGGAACAATATTCGCCAGGAAAACCGCAATCCGCTTTTGAGCATGGGCATCGGCGCCGACGGATTGAAAACCGGCGAGACGCCTGATTCCGGCTATAGCCTCGTCGGCTCGGCGCTGCAGGACAATTTGCGGCTCATCGTCGTGCTCAGCGGCGCCAGGAACGATAAGGAGCGCGGCGACGAAGCAAAGAAGCTTCTGGATTTCGGCTTCCACGGCTTTGAAACCAAAATCCTGTTTGCTGAAGGTCAAACCATCGGCGCGGCCAAAGTATTCGGCGGCGACAGCAGCTATGTTTCGCTGAGCGGATCCGGCACCGTCAGCCTGATGATGCCGCGCAATACCAATGACCGGCTCACCGCGCGTATCGTCTATGACGGACCCGTGCCGGCGCCGGTCGTCAAAGGTCAGCCAATCGGCAAGCTGAAAGTCTGGCGCGGCGACAGTGTCGCGCTGGAGGTGCCGTTGCAGGCCGCCGACGACGTCGGCACCGGAACCATGTCACAGCGCGCCATGGACGGCGCAACGGAAATGATGATCGGCCTGTTTCGCGCCGGCGTCGGCAAGCTGTGATCTTCCACATCGCCGGGGGAGCGGGTGCGCGGTGAGGCGCGGTGGCCTATATTGGCGGGGTCTGGCCGAATCCTGCCTCAGTTTTTCTCTAAGGACGTTTCGGTAAATATCTGATTCATATGGCTTTGTGCCAGACGCGAGTGGCTTTGGCGCCAGACGCGAATCTGGCGGCCCTATAGAGTTTTTGCCGATGCGCGGGAAGTTCATCACTTTGGAAGGCGGGGAGGGCACGGGAAAATCGACCCAGGCCGCCATGCTGGCGCTGCGGCTCGAAGCTCTCGGTCATCACGTGCAATTGACCCGTGAGCCGGGCGGCTCGCCCGGCGCTGAGATCATCCGTCATGTGCTGTTGTCGGGTGCGGCAAAGCCGCTCGGGGCGGACGTCGAGGCGATGCTGTTCGCCGCGGCGCGCGACGATCATGTCCAGTGCACTATTCTGCCGTCGCTCAAATCCGGCAAATGGGTGATCTGCGACCGCTTTGTCGATTCGACGCGCGTCTATCAGGGCATTCTCGGGCAGGTTGACCAACGTCTGATCAGAAGCCTCGAGCGCGTCGCCATCGGCGATCTGATGCCCGATCTCACCATCATGCTCGATATTCCGGTCGAAGTCGGGATGGCGCGCGCCAGAAAGCGCCGCGGCAAGGCGGCGGCGGACCGCTTCGAGTCCGAAAATGTCGAATTCCACAAGAAGCTGCGCGAGGCCTATCTGGCGATCGCGGCCGAGGAGCCGCAGCGCTGCGCCGTCGTCGACGCCAGCGGCGGCAGGGAAACCGTAGCGCGCCAGATCTGGAACATTGTCGGCTCGAGGCTTGATCCGGTCACCGCGCCGCTCGGCGGCAATGTCCAGCGCCATGAGGTCGGCGCCTGATCATGAGCCCGCGTGCTGCAACCGACGATGATGATATCGACGAGGTGCCGCATCCGCGCATCACGACGGAATTATTCGGCCATGCCGCGGCCGAGGCGGCGCTGCTTGCCGCCTATCGCTCCGGCCGCGTGCCGCATGCGTTTCTGATTGCGGGGCCGCAAGGCATCGGCAAGGCGACGCTCGCTTATCGCATGGCGCGGTTCGTGCTCGCGCACCCGGATCCTGACGCGCGCGACGTCGCAGCCGCGAAGTCCCTCGCCGTCGATGCCGGCGATCCGGTTGCACGCCGCATCGCTGCACAGGCGCAACCTGATCTTCTCATCCTTGAACGCACTCTCAACGACAAGGGCGTGCTGCATAAGCAGATCGCAGTCGACGATATCCGCCGCACCGTGGCGTTTTTCGGCTCGACGGCGGGCGAGGGCGGCTGGCGGGTCGCCATCGTCGATGCAGTCGATGAACTCAACCGCGCCGGCGCCAATGCACTTCTCAAAGTGCTGGAGGAGCCGCCAGAGCGTGCGCTCTTGCTTTTGGTCAGCCATTCTGCGGCGCGCGTCTTACCGACACTGCGCTCGCGCTGTCGCATCCTCACCTTGCGGCCGCTCGCCGATGCCGACGTCGCGCAAGCTGCAGCTGCCGCGACCGGCGTGGAGACCGACGATCCGCAAGTGATCGCGGCAGCCGCGGCCGCTGAAGGCAGCGTCGCGCGTGCGCTGTCGCTGATGGACGAGGGCGCCTTGGCGCTGCGCGAGCAGGCGCTTGCTATGCTTGAGCGCCTGCCGGCGCTCGACGCCAAGGCTCTGCACGCGCTGGGCGAGGCGCTCGCGGGAACGGATCCGGGGCCGCTGACCGCTTTTGTCGATACCGTCAATGTCTGGCTGTCGCGGCGGCTTCGCGGCGGCCCCAACGATATCGGACGGCTCGATCGCCTCGCCGAGGCTTGGCAGCAAGTGAATGCGGCCGCGCGCGATGCTGAAATCTACAATCTTGAGCGCAAGCCGCTGATTTTCAACGTTTTCGGCTTGCTTGCCGAGGCTACGCGGGGTTGATACCAACCCGCCAGAGGTTGGACGCCAAATGCCCGGAACGCCCTATTACGTCACCACCGCGATCGCTTATCCCAATGGCGCGCCGCATATCGGGCACGCCTACGAACTCATTGCCACCGATGCCATCGCCCGCTTCATGCGGCTTGACGGCAACGACGTCTATTTCCTCACTGGCACCGACGAGCACGGCATCAAGATGCTGCAGACGGCGGCCAAGGAGAAGCTGACGCCGCGCGAGCTGGTCGAACGCAACGTGCCGCGGTTTCAGGCGATGGCGAAGAAGTTCAACGCCTCGAACGACGACTTCATCCGCACCACAGAGCCTCGCCACCACGCGTCATCGATCGCGATCTGGGAGAAGATGCAGGCGGCGGGCGACATCTATCTCGACAAATATTCCGGCTGGTATTCGGTGCGCGACGAGGCCTATTACGACGAGAGCGAGACTCGCCTCGACGACAAAGGCCAGCGGCTTGGTCCGCAGGGCACGCCGGTCGAATGGGTGGAGGAGGAGAGCTACTTCTTCCGCCTCTCCGCCTTCACCGACCGGCTGCTCAAGCTCTACAGCGACGTGCCCGATTTTGTGCTGCCGAAAGAGCGCATGAACGAGGTCGCAAGTTTCGTGCGTGGCGGCCTGAAGGATCTGTCGCTGTCCCGGACGACCTTTGACTGGGGCATTCCGGTACCGGGCAATAGCAAGCACATTATGTATGTATGGGTCGATGCGCTGACAAATTACATCACGGCTGTCGGCTATCCCGATACGGAATCACAGAAATTCAAGAAATATTGGCCGGCCAATCTGCACGTCATCGGCAAGGACATTGTGCGCTTCCACGCGGTCTATTGGCCGGCCTTCCTGATGTCGGCCGGGATCGCGGTGCCGCGCCGGGTATTCTCCCACGGCTTTCTCTTCAACCGCGGTGAGAAGATGTCGAAATCGGTCGGCAATGTGATCGATCCGTTTGCGCTCGCCGATGCCTATGGGGTCGATCAGCTGCGCTATTTTCTGCTGCGCGAAGTGCCGTTCGGCCAGGACGGCAATTACAGCCACGAAGGCATCGTCAACCGCATCAATGCCGATCTATCCAACGACCTCGGCAATCTGGCGCAGCGCTCGCTGACCATGGTCGGCAAGCAATTCGGCGGCGCCTTGCCGAAGCCCGGCGCGTTCAGTGCGAATGACAAGGCCATTCTCGTTGCGGCCGACGCCATGATCGGCAAAGCGCGCGCGGCCATGGCGACGCAGCAACTCCACCAAGTGCTCAATGCCGTCTGGGCGGTGGTGGCGGAGGCCAACCGCTATTTCGCCGGTGAAGCGCCCTGGGCGCTGGCCAAGACCGACCCGGCGCGGCAGGGCACAGTGCTCTTTGTCACCGCAGAAGTGCTGCGCCAGGTCGGTATTCTCGCACTGCCGTTCATGCCGGCCTCGGCCGAAAAATTGCTAGATCTGTTGGCGATTCCGCAGAGCGAGCGCAGTTTCGCGTATCTCGGCGGTGGACACCGTATTGCCGCGGGTTCGGCGCTTCCTGCTCCGGCGCCGGTGTTTCCGCGATATATCGAGCCCGAGAAGCAAGCGGCGCAATGAACAGATAGAGACAGATGCTCGTCGACAGCCATTGCCATCTCGATTTCCCGGATTTTGCCAACGAACTCGACGCGGTGGTCGCGCGCGCGCGGGCGGCCGGCATCGAACGGATGGTGACGATTTCAACGCGCGTGAAACGCTTTAACGAACTCCTCGCGATTACGGAGCGGTTTCCCGACGTCTATTGCTCGGTCGGCACGCATCCGCATAACGCGCATGAAGAACTCGATGTGACCGTAGCCGATCTGGTCGCTCATACCAAGTCGTCCAAGGTCGTCGCGCTCGGCGAAGCGGGCCTCGATTATCATTACGACAACTCGCCGCGCGAGGCGCAAGAGCGCGGCTTTCGCACTCATATTGCAGCGGCGCGTGAAACGGGATTGCCGCTGGTGATCCACACCCGCGAGGCCGACGCCGATACCGCACGCATTCTTGAAGAGGAAACGGGGAAGGGTGCCTTCCCCGCAGTGCTGCATTGTTTCACCGGCGGCCCCGACCTCGCCCGCCGCGCTATCGCGCTAGGCTTGTCTATCTCATTTACCGGTATCCTGACGTTCAAGAATTCGGCCGCTTTGCGTGAGATCGCCGCGGCATTGCCCGCTGACCGCATGCTGGTCGAGACCGACGCGCCATACCTTGCGCCTGGAAAACTCCGCGGCAAGCGTAACGAGCCGGCTTTTGTGGTCGAGACCGCAAAAGTGCTCGCTGAGATCCGCGGCGTTGCGCTTGACGAGATCGCGCAGCAAACGACGGCGAATTTCTTCCGTCTCTTCTCCAAAGTGCCCCGCCCGGCAACCGCCGCTGCCTGAAAGCCTGAATGACCCTGAAAATCAGCATTCTCGGCTGCGGCTCTTCCGGCGGCGTGCCCCGGCCGGCTTTGGGCTGGGGCGATTGCGATCCGGCCAATCCCAAGAACCGGCGCCGCCGCACGTCGATCCTGGTCGAGCGGCATAGCGAACGCGGCGTCACGCGCGTGCTGGTCGATACGTCGCCGGATTTGCGCGAGCAGCTGCTCGACGCCGACGTCGATTGGGTCGACGGCGTGCTCTATACGCACGACCATGCCGACCATACCCACGGCATCGACGATCTGCGCGCGCTGTTCATGAAGCACCGCCGTCGCGTCGACGTCTATCTCGACGCAGCGACCAGTGCATCGCTGAACCACAAATTCGGCTATTGCTTCACGGCGCCGCCCGGCAGCGATTATCCGCCGATCGTGACCGAGCACCGGCTGATGGCCGGCGAGCCGATAACTATCGCGGGAGAGGGCGGTCCCGTCACGGCGCTGCCGGTTCTTCAAGAGCACGGCGATATGGCTTCGCTCGGCTTTCGCTTCGGCAACTTCGCTTATTCGGTCGACGTCAGCACGATCCCGCCGGAAAGCGTGAGCGCTCTGGCCGATCTCGATGTCTGGATTCTCGATGCGCTGCGCTACCGGCCGCATCCGAGCCATCTCTCGCTGTCGGACGCGCTCGGCTGGATCGAGCGCCTCAAGCCGCGCCGCGCCGTCCTGACAAATCTGCACGCCGATCTGGACTACGAGGTTCTGCGCGGCAAATTACCGGTCAATGTGGTGCCGGCGTTCGACGGCATGACGATCACTGTTGCGGATGCCCACTAATCCAGGCATATATGGATAAGGTTCCATAATATGTCTTATGCGAATCGGACTAATGCCGATCCCGGTGCGGGCTTGGCCGGAGAAACGCCTGATGAAGCGCCGGCGCCTACCCGACTTCACCAAACGCCCGGCAGCAGCCGCCAGCGCACGCGCGCGGCGTAGTCGCGATAGCCCGGCAGTTCGGCTTGCAGAACGCGGTCTTCGGCGACGACCCTGTACATCAGGAACGGTACGCTCAACACCACAAGGAATGCCCAGGCGATCCACGAGCAAAGTGCGAGGCCGCTTCCAAACATGACGAGGATGCCGGCGACATAACCCGGGTGGCGGACGACGGCATAAGGTCCGCTGTCGATCACGTGTTGACCGCGGTCGGACTGGATACGGATGACCGACGAGAAGAAGCGGTTCTCGCGCATGGCCCATAGGCAGAGCGCGTAGCCGCCCGCGACAGCGATGAAGCCGATGACGCGCAGCCACAGCGGCACGTTATCGCTCCAGTGGAAACGGCCGCGGTCGAGCCCAGCGATCAGCCAGTGGGCAACAAGGACGAAAGCGAATAGCCGAAGCGCCATCGGCGGCTTTTGACCGCCCGGCCGCATGCGCTCTCGGGCCAGATCCGGATCCAGGGCGACGAATGAAGCCACAAAGATTGCAGCCAATATCGCCAGATAGATCCAGAAGGCCGGGATAGCGAATGTTCCGGCTCCGCCGAACAGCGCGGCGATGGCAAGGGCCATGAACACGGCCGATTGAACATAGGCTGAGGTGGGCATTGACCAATTCCCGTTTTGAATCGACAGAACAGACAACCGAACCAAAGTCGTGCTGCCGGCGCTGGCCGGCAAGTCCACCGCCGACATTCGTCACTATTCGCCACCGCAGACCTTTGCAGGACCCCGTCATGACTCCTTCGCGCGATATCGGCCGCCTCCTCGAGATCATGGCTGCATTGCGCACGCCTGGAACCGGCTGTCCGTGGGATCTGGCGCAGAATTTTGCGACGATTGCGCCCTACACGCTCGAAGAAGCTTACGAAGTCGCGGACGCGATTACGCGCGACGATATGGCCGATCTCAAGGAGGAATTGGGCGACCTCCTCCTCCAAGTGGTCTATCACGCGCGCATGGCAGAGGAACGCGGCGTATTTTCGTTTGGCGACGTCGTGCAAGGGATCACCGAGAAGATGATCCGCCGCCATCCGCATGTCTTTGGCGATATGGCGGGTGAACTGCAGGCTCACGGGCCGCAAGCGGTCGAAGGCCTGTGGGACCGGATCAAGTCGCAGGAGAAGCAGGATAACGCGGCCGGCCACAACGCTACCGTTGCAAATGGCGCGCTCGCCGGCGTGCCGGTGACGCTCCCTGCCCTGACGCGTGCATTAAAACTTCAGGCCAAAGCCAGCAAGGTCGGCTTCGACTGGAACGATCCGCGCGCGGTGCTGCGCAAGATTCGGGAAGAAGCCGATGAGATCGAAGCCGAACTCGATAACCCCTTCCCTGACCCTCCCCCGCAAGCGGGGGAGGGTTGGGTGGGGGCAGCTGCGGCCGAGGTCGGCGATTTGTTGTTCGCGGCGGTCAATCTCGCGCGTCATTTACGCGCCGATCCGGAGGCGCTGCTGCGCGAGACCAACCGCAAGTTCGAGCGCCGCTTTGCCTCGATCGAGAAAGCGCTGGCCGCGCGAGGCAAGGCGCCGCAGGACTCGACGCTCGCCGAGATGGACGCACTCTGGGACGAGGCAAAAAAAGGCGAATAATTGCGCTATTGGACGAGGCCCGCCGCGCGCGGTAGCCATAGCGCGATCTCCGGAAAAAATGTGACCGCGATGACATTCGCGAGCATAGCGACAATGAACGGCGGCACCTCGCGAAAAATCTCGGCGAGCGGTGTACGCGTCAGCCCGCTCATAACGAACAGCAATAGCCCATGTGGCGGCAGCGTTAACCCGACCATCATATTGAGCACGACAACAATGCCAAAGTGAATAAGGTCGATGCCAAGCCCCTGCGCGATCGGAACCAGCAGCGGCACAATCACCAGCAGGATCGTGATTTCGTCGAGAACCACCGCAAGCAGCAGCATCAGCCCATCGACGCATAAGAGAAAAGCCGTGGGCGACAGATTCCACTGCACAAAAGTCGTCTGAATAAGCTGCGGCACCCCCTCGTTCGCGACCGCATAATTGAACACGAAGGCGCCCGACATGATCAGTGCGATCATCGCCGTGGCGCGGACAGTGTCGGATATGACGGCGAAAAGCTGCGCCGGGCGGAGCGTGCGATAGACGATAAGGGCCAGCACCAAGGCGTAGCTCGCGGCAATCGCCGCCGCCTCGGTCGGCGTGGTGACGCCCGAATAGATCAGCCCCAGCAACAGGCCCGGCAATGCGATCGGCAATAGCGCGCGGCCGAAGACCGGCAGCGTTTCCGCCCAGCTGAGGCGCTTCTCCCGTGGGAAGCGCCGTCGGCGTGCGATCGCGGCAATGACGATCATCATCGACATCGCCATCAGGCCCGCCGGCACGAGACCGCCGAGAAACATCGCGCCAACTGAAGCATTGGCGATCAGCGCGTAAAATATCATCGGGATCGAGGTCGGCATCAGCGGACCGAGCGTGGCCGAGACGACGGACGTCGCCGCGGCGAAACCCGGCGGATAGCGGCCCTCTTTCGCCATCATGCGCGCCAGCACCAGTCCCGGACCGGAAGCGTCGGCGACGGCGCTTCCGCTCATGCCGGAGAAGATCAGGTTGGTGACGACATTGACCTGCGCGAGGCCGCCCGGCAGATGGCCGACCATGGCGCCGCCGAAAGCCAAGAGGCGTCCGATCACCCCGCTCGCATTCATCACATTAGCGACGAAGATGAACATCGGCACGGCGATAAGGAGGTAACTGTTGTAAAGGCCGTTCATCGTCTGGTCGACCACCAGCCCGACATCCTGATGGGTGGTGATCAAATAGACATAGCCGGCGGCGAGCATCGCCAGCCCGAGCGGCGCGCCAAGAACCGCCGCCAGCGTAAAGACACCAAGCAGCACCCATAGTCCCGCCGCCACGGCCTGGTCCGCTTTCAGATGTGATCGCGCCAGCGCGGACCGAGAAGCTGTCCGGCGCCGAACAAGGCGCGCACGATGACAGCGACCAGGAACAGGCCGAAGCAGGAATAAACGAGATCGAGCGGCAGATTGAGCACCGGCGTGTGCTCGCGCCACAGGAAGCGGATATAGCCGAGCGAGCCCGGCAGCGCGACGAGAAAGACGCCGCCGATCAGGACATGGCGCGCGACTGCCGTGAGGCGCTGCGCCTTCGCCGGCAATAGCCGATAGACGAGATCGAAGCGGATCTGATCCTGCTCGCGCACCACGAAGGCCTGCGCCCAGAACACGATCCAGACGAACAGGATGACGAGAACCTCGTCGGCCCAGACCGCCTCGTCATGCTCGAAATAGCGCGTGAAAATCTTGTAGTTGAAGATGACGAATACAGCTGCGAACATAGCGATCGCAACCCAATCGGCGGCATGACGCAAACGCGCCGCAGCGGCGGTCAGCGACGCCCAGCCTGACGCGATCTCGCGCGGCCGCTCGTCCGATGCCGTCATGCCCTAGGCCTTCTGCGCGCGCTGCAATCCGGCAGCGTCCCATTGCTTGGCCAGATCGGAATCGGCGTAGATCCGGTCCGCCGCGGCGTGGAAGGGCGCGACGTCGATCGCCTCGACTGTGAGTCCCCTGCCCTTGAGCGCTTCTATGACGGCGGTCTCGTCGGCAAGCCGCGCGTTGTCGCCGGATTTGGCAGCCTTCAGCGCTGCACTCCCGAGCGTTTTTTTCTGATCGGCGTTAAGCGCGTCCCAGACCGGCTTTGCCATGGCGAAAAAGACCGGCTGGACCATATGCGCGGTCAGCACGACGGCTTCGGTGACTTCGTAGAATTTCGCCGCGTTGAGGATCGACAACGGGTTCTCCTGCCCGTCCACCGTGCCGGTCTTCAAAGCGAGATAGACTTCCGGCATGCCGAGCGGTACCGCCGTCACGCCGAGCGTGCGCCCAAGCAGCAGCCATTCCGGCCCCGCCGGCATTCGCATCTTGACGCCGGCAAGGTCGGCCGGGCCTTTGACATCGCGCTTCTGCCGCAGATTGACCTGGCGCGTGCCGAGATAATGCGTCGCGATAATCTCGATCCCCATTTTGTCGGCGACGGTCTTGCGAAAATCTCCGCCGATCGCACCGTCGAAAACGCGGCGGAGCTGGGCGTAGTCGCCGAGCAAATAACCTCGATTGAAATAGCCGAGCTCCGGAATCTGTTGCGCGATCTCGAAACTGGTCATCGTGCTCATTTCGAGATTGCCGCGCTGGAGCGCCGGCACTTCGGTGCCTTGTTTGAATAGCGTCGATGCCGGGTGAACGCTGACGTCGAGGCCGACGGCGGTCTGATCGATATCGGACTTGAGCTGGCCGAGCGCCTTGGTGAGAAAATCCGACGGCGGCGCGGCGGTTGAGATGCGGATCTGCACGGGCGTTTGCGCCCGGCCGCGGGTGGCGACGCTGACTGCCGCGGCTGCAAGTCCACCGATCATTGCACGACGACGCGTCGTCATTCCCGCTCTCCCCAAACCGCCAATAACAAAGGATTTGTCACTAATCTGCTGCTTTGCCCCCGCGGCCGTCAATGCGCGAACTTCGCCCGCACCGATGCGGCCCGTTCCGGATCGGCCCGCACCGTCATGGCGATGCGGCCATTATTGTCGAGCCCTTTATGGAGCACTTCGGTATGGCGATGCAGCCAGCTGACGCCGGCGCCGTCAGCTGGATCGAGGTTGAGTTCGATCAGCACTCGCCCGGCGCTCAACCTTGCCTCGATCGCCGCGTCGAGCGTATCGATCCCCTCCCCGGTGATCGCCGAAACCAGGATCGGCCGCTCCGCCGGCCGACGGCGCTCGGCGATGTTCGCCAGCCGCAGCCGCTCGGCCGGATCGAGCCGGTCGATCTTGTTCCAGACTTCGATCAAGGACCGCTTGTCGCTCGTATTCTGCGGATCGATGCCGAGCTGGCGTAGAATATTTTCAACGTCGGCCAATTGCGCTTCGGCGTCATCGTGTGAGACATCGCGGACATGCAGGATGACATCGGCCTCGATCACCTCTTCGAGAGTGGCGCGAAACGCCGCGATCAGCATGGTCGGCAAGTCAGAAATGAAACCAACGGTGTCGGAGAGAATAACGCGCGCGCCGTGCGGCAGATCGACGGCGCGCAGCGTTGGATCGAGCGTTGCAAACAGCATGTCGGCCGAAAGCACGCTCGCCCGCGTCATGCGATTGAACAGCGTCGATTTGCCGGCATTGGTGTAGCCGACCAGGGCAACGATCGGATACGGTACCCGGCGGCGGCTTTCGCGATGCAATTCGCGGGTGCGCTTGACCTTGGTCAGCTCGTTTTCGATCTTGGCAAGCCGCTCCTCGATCATGCGCCGGTCGGCTTCAAGCTGCGTCTCGCCGGGACCACCGAGAAAGCCGAAACCGCCGCGCTGGCGCTCGAGATGGGTCCAGGTCCGTACCAGCCGGCTTTTCTGATAGGTCAGATGGGCGTGTTCGACTTGCAGCGCGCCCTCGCGGGTGCGCGCGCGCCGGCCGAAAATCTCGAGAATGAGGCTCGTGCGGTCGAGAACCTTGGCGTTCCATTGCTCTTCGAGATTGCGCTGCTGCACCGGAGTGAGTGCGCAATCCATCACCACGATGGCGACATCGAAGCTTTTGACGAGGCCGGCGATCTCCTCGACCTTACCCTTGCCGAGATAGGTCGCCGGCCGCAGCGTTCCAAGCATGATGATGCCGGAATGCGCGACGTCGAGATCGATGGCGCGGGCAAGCCCGACCGCCTCGTCGAGTTTCGCCGTGGACGTACGATCGGCCGACCCTGCACCAGATTTGGCGCGCGCTTCGACGCGGCGCAGCATCGGCTCGATCACGAGCGCGCGGCCGGTCGAGCGACCGTCTGCCGAGTCCTTGGGGCTCAGCCGATCAGTGCGCGTGTCGCGACGTCGTGGCTCCAAAAAGACCTATTCCCCGGAGGGCGCTTCCTCGGCGCCCTCGAAGAGCTGCACCGGATGACCCGGCATGATGGTCGAAATCGCGTGCTTGTAGACGAGCTGCGAATGCCCGTCCCGACGCAACAGCACGCAGAAATTATCGAACCAGGTGACGACACCTTGGAGCTTCACACCGTTCACCAGAAAGATCGTGAGCGGAATCTTGGCTTTGCGGACGTGATTGAGGAAGGTGTCTTGTAAGTTTTGTGCGCGCTCGGCTGCCATTGCCGTTTTTCCGTTCTTTTGTACCGCGGACCCCTATGCCGCGGGTCGTTTCTTTTGTCTTCGGCTGTCCTCTCGTTTTTCGGCCTCATATTTCAAGTCGGGCCGTTTGGACCCAAAGGACCGTCCATTAGAAATCGCCCTGGGGACCGATGCAAGCCCAACTTGGCGGCAATACGGCCGGAAAAAGCAACCTGAGCTGGCCAAACCGGACCTAGCTGGCCTCGGCAAAACGATGAAATTCCCGGCGTAGCGCGGTCGCAAGCAGGCCCGGCGCGCCGTTGCCGATCGGATGATCGTCGATCCGCACCACCGGAAGGACGATCTGGCTTGCCGAGGTGATGAAGGCCTCGCGCGCCGCATAGGCTTCTTTCAGGGTAAAAGCGCGTTCTTCGAGCCTTAGGCCCTGCGCCTTGATAACGTCGAGCAGCACGGTCCGGGTGATGCCACGGAGAATCGCGTGGTCGGCCGGCCGCGTCACCACGGTGCCGGCCGCAGTGACGATCCAGGCATTGGCGGAAGCCGCCTCTGTTACCGCGCCGTCACGATCGACAAACCAGGCGTCGCGGGCGCCCTGCTCGATGGCCGCCTGCCGCGCCAGCACGTTGGGCAGAAGCCCGATGGTCTTGATATCGACCCGGCCCCAGCGATTGTCCGGCACGCTGACGACGGCGATGCCCTTCTCGGCAAGCGCCTCATTGCGCGCTCTGTTCAGCGGGCGCGCCGTCACGACGATGCTGGGTTCGACCGGCACCGTCGGAAAGGCGTGATCGCGGCGCGCGACGCCGCGGGTGATTTGCAGATAGACGATGCCGTAGCCGATGCGGTTGCGCCTGACGGTCTCGTGCAGGACGACATCGAGCGCGCGCAACGATATCGGCAAGTGAATGCGCAATTCGGACAGCGACCGCTGTAGCCGTTCGAGATGACGCCGCTCGTCGATGAGGCGGCCGTCCCTGACCTCGCAGACTTCATAGACGCCGTCGCTGAACTGATAACCGCGATCCTCGACATGGACCTTGGCGTCGCGCAGCGGCAGGTAGCGGCCGTTGACATAAGCGATCCGGGACATCGAAGTTAGTCAATCCCTAGCGCTTTGAGCTTGCGGTGCAGCGCCGATCGCTCCATGCCGACGAATTCGGCAGTGCGCGAGATGTTGCCGCCGAAGCGGTTGATTTGCGCCAGAAGATATTCACGCTCGAACACTTCACGTGCTTCACGCAAAGCAAGACTCATCAGGTGCTCGCCGCCATTACCATTCGGCATATTGGGAATCATCGAGCCGACATCCTGCGGCAGCATCGATGCCGTGATCACCGCCTCGGGCTCGCCGCCGGCAAGGATCATCAGCCGTTCGACATTGTTGCGCAGCTGCCGGACGTTGCCGGGCCAATCGTGCGATTGTAGTACGGCGAGCGCATCGGCGCCGACGTTGCGTTTTGGCAGGCCCGTGGTCTGCGAAATCTGCGACATGAAATATTCGACGAGCTCGGGAATGTCCTCGCGCCGCTCCGAGAGCCCGGGCACGCGGATCGGAACCACGGAGAGACGGTGATAGAGGTCTTCGCGGAATTTGCCGGCGGCGATATCGGCTTCGATATTGCGGCTGGTCGACGACACGATGCGCACGTCGACCGTGACCTTGGTGCTGCCGCCGACGCGCTGGAAGGTTTGGTCGACGAGCACGCGCAAAATCTTGTTTTGCGTTTCGCGCGGCATGTCGGCGATTTCGTCGATGAACAAAGTACCGCCATGGGCCTCTTCGAGCGCACCCACCTTGCGGCTCGTCGTGCCATTGCCGCCGTCGACGCCGAACAGCTCGACCTCCATATACTCCGGCGTAATCGCGGCGGCGTTGATGACGACGAACGGCCCATCGGCGCGCGCCGAATGGCCGTGAATGGTGCGCGCGGCAAGCTCCTTGCCGCTGCCGGAGGGCCCGACAATCAAGATCCGGCTGTTGGTTGGCGCCACCTTTTCGACCGTCTGCCGGAGTTGATTAGCGGCGGGCGAGCGTCCGACCAGCGTAGCGGCGAGCGGCGCGAATTGTTTGAGCTCGCGCACCTCGCGCCGCAGCCGCGAATTCTCCAGCGCCCGCTCGGCGACCAGCAACAGACGGTCGGCCTTGAACGGCTTCTCGATGAAATCGTAAGCGCCGCGTTTGATCGCGGAAACCGCGGTTTCGATATTGCCGTGACCGGAAATCATCACGACCGGAAGTTCCGGATGGTCCTGCTTGAGCCCGTCCAGCAATTGCAACCCGTCGAGGCGGCTGCCCTGCAGCCAGATGTCGAGGAAGACGAGATTGGGCCGCCGCGCAATGACGGCCGCCAGCGCCTCATCGCTATCGCGGGCCGTGCGGGTTCCGTGACCCTCGTCCTGCAGGATACCCGCGACGAGTTCGCGGATGTCCGTTTCATCGTCGACGATTAGGATATCGGATGCCATGGTCAAACCGCCGCCCTGTAATAGTTCTGCCGATTATTCGGTCTTTCGCTCGTTTCGTTCAGCAAGTCTCTTTCACCCGGCACTTGGCTTCGATCAGTTTCGTGACATTGGTTATTCAGCCGCCGCGCGTGGTTCGGCGGTCTCGTCGGCCGCTTTCACCGGCTCGGCGACAAAGCGCAACTGCATCCACGCCCCGCGCGCGCCCGGTGTTTTGTCGGACGCGTCGCGCAGTTCAAGCTTGCCGCCGTGTTCTTCTAAAGCGCGATTGACGATGGCGAGGCCGAGGCCGGTGCCCTTCTCGCGCGTCGTTACATAAGGCTCCAACAGCCGGGCGCGGTTTTCCTTTGGCAAGCCGATGCCGTTGTCGATGACATCGATGACGATATCCTTGCCGTCCCGTGCCGTGTTCACGACGATACGGCCGCGGCCAAGCTCAGCCGGCGGTACCGCCGCAATCGCCTCGGTCGCGTTCTTCACGATATTGGTGAGAGCCTGGGAGATGAGCCGCCGGTCGAAGCGCGCCGACATGGCTTCCGCGGGCAGTTCGAAGTGGAAGTCGATATCCGGGTGCGCGACCCGCAACAGGAATACTACCTGGCGCACGGTCTCGGCGACATCCTCGTCGGCGATCACAGCTTTCGGCATGCGGGCAAAGCGCGAGAATTCGTCGACCATGCGCCTGATGTCATCGACCTGGCGCACGATGGTTTCGGTGCATTGATCAAACACGGCGGGGTCTTCGGTGATCGACTTGCCGTATTTGCGGCGCAGCCGCTCGGCCGACAATTGGATCGGGGTGAGCGGATTCTTGATCTCATGCGCGATGCGGCGTGCGATGTCGGCCCATGCCGACGTACGCTGTGCCAGAACGAGTTCGGTGATGTCGTCGAAGGTGATCACATAGCCGTGCTCGGCTTCTGTCGTCTGCTCGCTGGTGACGCGCACCGAATAGTTTCGTTCCTGGCCGTTGCGCGACACCGCGACCTGACGCTGGACAAGGCGCTGATTGCCGTTGCGCGCGGCCAGGAAAATCTCGGCGAGTTCAGGAGCGACTTCGGCGAGCGGCACGCCCAGCACTTCGCTTTCGACTCGTCCGACCAGCCGCTCCGCCGAGCGGTTGAGGATGGAAATCCGCCCGTCGCCATTGACGCCGATGACGCCGGCGCTGGCGCCCGAAAGCACGGCTTCGGTAAATCGGCGCCGGCTGTCGATGAGATCGCGCGCCCGCACGATGTCTTCGTGCTGCGTGCGCAGCTCCTGGGTCATGTTGTTGAAGGTCTCGCCCAATCGCGCGAGATCGCCTTCCGACCGGTGCACCGGCACCTGAATATTCAGATTGCCGGTCGAGACCACGTTCGCCGCGCCGATCAAGCGGCGGATCGGCGCGACCAGCCGGTTGGCGAAATCGAGCCCGATCCAGGCCGCGGACAACAACACGATCAGCGCGATGACCGCGAACATCAAGGCGAACGCGACTTGAATGCCAAGCCGCCGCGCTTCGAGATTGGCATATTCGCCGACGTTCTCCTGCGTCGCGCGCAATTGCTGCACCACGCGCGGGTCGAGCAGGCGGGCGACGTAGAGATACATATCGTCGTAGCCGTGCAGCTTGACGACTGCGGCGACGTGATCGCCCTCGGGGATGAGCGCGACTTGCGGATCGGTTTCGGTGGTCTCGCTGAGAAGCTGCGCCGAGGGCAGCACGATTTTCGGCGCCATCATGACGTCGGCGCGCTCGACCGTCGAACCGTCGGGTTTGATGATGATGGCGGCGGAGAGATTGCGGCCGGTGGCCTGCGCGGTGAGGAATTTGCGGAACTGATCGCGGTCCTGATCGAAGACCGGCTTGGCGCGGCCAAGGTCGTAGGCCATGGCCAGAACCTCGCCGCGGATCGCTTCGGCGTGCTCGTTCACATAAGCGTTGGCGACGATCAGCGACTGTTCGATCATGGCGCGCGTGCGCGTCGAGAAGAAACGGTCGAGGCCGCGATCGAGCGTCGTCGACGCGACCAAGGCGATAAGAATTGTCGGCACCGCGGCGATCACCGCGAACAGGCTGACGATCTGAATGTGCAGGCGCGAACCGGCGCGCCCGCGCCGCCGTGCCTGGATGACGACCCAGACTTCGCGCCCGATAATGGCGAGGAGGAGAATCCCGGTGACGGCGTTGCCAAGCAGGAGCTGCTTGACCACCTCATCGACGGGCGCGATCCAGGTCAGACCGCCGAGCACCAGGAATGTGACGGTGGCCCATAACAGCGCAAGCCCGAGCGCGATGGCCCCTATCAGCCGTGACGACATCGGCGTCGGCGCCATGAGCAACAGCGCGTCGGTCACGATATTGCCGACGAGCAGCAAAACCACGATCGCGGCGTGTATCAGCGCGGTCGGCGTCGCGGCGGCGGCGGGGCTGCCGTGAATGAGCGCGTTCAATAGATTGAGCGCGGTCGCCAATGCATGGATCGGCTCGATCGGAGTTGTCCCCGAGAGCACCAGGAGAGTAAGCGCTGCCGAGAAAAGCGCCATGCTGTCTGCGACCGGACCAATCAGCCGCGAGCCGAGTGGCGCCGGCGCTGTAGCCACCGGTTCGAGCGGGGCAAGCTGTTCGGCAGTCGACATTCAAACTTCCCGGAGACGTAACGACGTTTAAATTGCAATCGAAATTGCGGAGGAACGGCAACCACCCGTCCCAAGGTCCCACCCCCAGGCCGATGCCTAAGTGATGCTTTTATACAACAATGTTGCTCAATTGCGACATTTTCTTGGTTCGAGACATTTTTATGCAAGTTCAACGCGATGCGTTTTCCAATGAAAGCCCGAATTGGCATGAACAGAACCGGAATAGACCGCAGTATTGTAAAACGTGCGGACGTTGCGCGCAGGCGGCAGTTCTATCCGGCTAGAAACGAGCGGCCCTAAGCCGCCGCTCACCAATCACCGCTGACGTTTGTGAGACCCACCGCTCCCGCGGATATGCCGCTGGGAGCACTGTGGAAGCGTCAGTTCCCTTATCGCGGGGCGACAAGGATGAATATCTTGCAATCCGAGGGATCTCGGCAGCGATGGCCGTTCGAGGATGAACTACTTGTCGTTGGCGGATGTTATTATGCGGTATCCGCTTTTCCTTCCGGAGAGAGTTCTCGCTCGCCCATGTCAATCCAATCTGTAGAAAGCAGCGTCGAAAAACGGAGGGCTTCTGCGATCGTCAAGCGCTCTATCGCGATCGCCGGCCACGAGACCAGCATCAGTCTCGAGAATGCTTTCTGGAAGGCTCTCAGGCAGATTGCAGAGGTGCGGAGTGTTACCCTGTCGGCTCTAGTTTCGCAGATCGACAACGAACGCCAGCACGACAACCTATCTTGTGCCATTCGCTTGTTCGTTCTCGACTACGTTCAGAAGCTGAGCACCAGCGAGCCGAAGTAGAACGCGACACCGTTTCCGCGATGACCGAACGAGAGGAAATGCAATCAGAGGCTCGGCACCTTCGCGAATCAATTCGGAAGTGCTGGGCCGAATTGGATAAGCCTGAACTGACACCCGAGGAGCGCACAAAGATTCGCGAGCAAGTTTCAGCACTTGCCGCCAAGCTGGGCCATCTCGCAGCAAATATGAAGTGAGGCAGCTTACGGTCACTCGCCCATCGAGCGCTGGCGATGTGCCTCGCGGATCTCGTCCGCGATACTCGTCGGCGGCGACTCTACGTGAGCTTCGTTCTCGCGAGAGATCGTATAGCCGCGATCTCGCAACGCAATGAGAATGCCTCGAACGTCTCCCTCGCGCAGCGTCTGATAATAAGGCGCCCCAGATTCAAAGCGATACTCGGCTTCGTATCGGAGATTGCCGATATCCTTGGCGAGTCTTGCAATGTCCATAGCGGGCCTCCGTCGCTGCCCAACCAATACCAGAGGCGCGATTTGTGTCCGGTTAAGGCCGACCTTCGAATTGTTCCTATGCGTCACCCAAAGCAGAAAGCCGATGCTGTTACCGCCCCAGCTTGGATGCTGGGTCGTCGCGCCCTCGTGACCGCATACCGTACAACGCGCCCGCTGGCGCAGCACGTCGCTTGATGCGTCCGGCCCTCATCGGATGACTGCGGCGGCAACGGCGAACGGGGCGCAGTGCTGGCAACGCTCGCAATAGAGCCAGCACCACTTACCGTCGCCGCGCTGCAGATCGCCAAGCGTCGGCCGCGGTCCCGGCGGGGACTTGTGAGTCTTTCGGGACGACCAGTAGGCGTAGTTTTGCAGGGTGCGTTCGTTCGCCGCTCATGTCGGCGAGTCAGATTGCTACTCGATGAACGGAATCAAGCCGCTACATTTAGTGTGAGCGGCAGCTAAAACCTAATAGATTCCCGCCAACGGCAGCACCCGCTGGAGGATCGCCCCCAAGCATATTAGCACCACGAGCAGTTTGAGAAGATTTGACAAACGACGGTCTTTAACGAACTGGTCGATGGCCCAAAAACAAATCGCACCGACGACGCAAATAATCAGAACCGCGATTAAGACTGAAATCATAGCTACCCTCGCTGGTGCGGTGATGAATTACGGCGGGCAACACTCGACCATAGGGCCAAGGACCCTTCTGGTCAAAGCTGCCGCGCTAAGGCGGAGATTCCAGTCGTGCGTTCTTCGGCCCCACTGCGGCGGGAGTGACGATTGTCCCGCCCCAATTGGTCGTGTGCCCTGCCCCGGCCGCTCAAAATTCCCCGTGTCGTGGATCTGGTCACGCTCGCCGATGTGCGGATGCTGCTCGGGCATCTGCCGAAAGAGACGCGCGCGAGGAAGACGTGGCAGCACGTCGAGTCCGAACTCAAGAAAGCTGCGGCCGGTGCCGCCACGGCAGATGTCGCAGTGGCATTGCATTTGGTGCTTAGCTTGGAGCACGTCGAGTGCCGGCCGCGGTGAAACCCGCACGCCAAGTGTGAGGCCTGTCCAGCCATTTTTGTGCTAAGTTCAGCGGCATGAAGCCTCGCGCGAAAAAAAGCGCAGTGGGAGAATGACTATGACGAGAATTACATCCTGGCTGATTGTGACTATTGCGACCGTGCTCGCGGTGTTCGGCGGCAGGGCCATTTCCGCGCAAGACAAATACACTGTGCAGATCCCGGGCGGCCTCGCGTTCTCCGAGTTCAGAGGCTACGAGGACTGGCCTGTCATCTCGACCAGCGACAACGGCGGCAAGTTTGCTGCGATTTTGGGGAATCCGGTCATGATGGATGCCCTTCGGGCAGGCGTGCCCGGCAACGGCAAGCCTTTCCCGGACGGCGCCAAGATGGCGAAAATCCATTGGACCCCAAAAACGCAAGAGACGTATCCCGGTCCGCCGAGAGTACCCGGTACCCAGTTGAACGCCGATTTCATGGTGAAGGACAGCAAGAGGTTCGCGGACAGCGGCGGATGGGGATGGGGCACGTTCGACTATGACGCGGCGTCCGACACGTTTAGCCCCGGCACTGAGGCAGACAGTCCACCGCAGGGACACGACGCGAAGTGCGGGTTCGCGTGCCACACGATAGTGCAGAATAGAGATTACGTTTTCACGGAGTACGGGCACAGGTGACCTGCAAGCTGATGAAGTGACGCGGGGCAAGCGCCTGCCCGCGCCCATCGTGATCGCGCTGCAGATGGTGCTGATGTTGGAAAACGTCGAGTATCGGCTGAAATAGCGGTCCAACTGAGGCGGCTTATTTCTTGTCGTTTGGTTGCGACTGTTCTTCTGCGTCCGCCAGCTTCTGCCAAGCTTCGAGCCATTTCGAGAAGCGGCAGATGGCCGAACACGTTCCTAGGCGGTCGGTGAATGTGCGCCGAAATGAAAGAGGCCGCCAACCGAGGCGACCTATTTGCTGGAATTACGTGGAAGCCGAACGACTAAGCGATTAAAGCCCCAAACTTCCACGTCGTGACCGTCAACAAACCCGAGCGCCTTGTCGGTAGCTTCATTGTCGTCGGCGCACTCGATGACTTCTGGCGGCCGGGAAATGTGGTCGTCGCGGTCAATAAAAAAGACGCGATACATCGGCATGGTGCGCTCCCTTCACAGGCGGGAGCGTTACCGAACTCTCAGCCACCGACGCGTGACCAAAGGTCGTTGTCGGTGATCGCAGTAACGTGCGCCTGATTAGAACGAATAGCGAATAACTAATTAGGACAACGCATGCGGCAAATTAGGATGTCAAAAGACGTACCGACGCGAATTAGGTTCGGACAAGATCGGTGCCATAGGCGCCGACAACTGCCGTTCCACTATCGCGGCGCGTGTCCAAGTCCCCGAAAGCTCCACCAAGCATTTTCTTTCGTCATCGGATTCGGCGGATAACGCTAAATACAGTGCTTCCTTCGCGTACTGCCAGAACTGATCTGTGCTCGACATGGGCGATCTCCTGCCCCGATCCCGTTACCTACGGTGCGCTCCCTGGCAGTGGTCGTCCGTTCAAAACTGCTCACTTTGAGTTCCGTCTCAAATCTCTCCACAGGAAATCCTGGCCTATTCGTCCTTATCGTCATCCGACTGTGGCTGTTGCTGTTGTTGGGCGACGTAAGATGGCGACTTAGCGTTCGCTGGTCCAGCAAGCGCCTCTGAATCCGATGGAGGGAGTGGTGACTTGGCAGATGCCGAAAGGGTTGCCGCGTAAGCCCACTCTTCGGCCATTTTAAGAAGCGTATCGCGATCAGAAGCGGTCTTGGATTCCTTGGTTAGGCGAAGACACTCGGCGGCATTCTGGCGACATTCTGCGGCGGACGGCATTCTATCAGCTTAGGCGGCGGGGGCGCTGCCCTAGTTCCCCAATAAGGTGCAGCACGACCTGTCAGGCCCCGGCGCGCCCGACGTGCGGCACGCGCCGAGCGTGTCGGGGCGCTATGCCGCCGGCCATCAGCTACCGACATCGTGGGCCTCATCAGGATCAGGATCGAAGTGCATGGCTAGGATGCTGCGGAGCGAGAGAAGCAGCGTGTTCGTGACAGGCACTAGAATTTTTCTGTTGTTTGCTTCTGTTCTGAAAAACAACTCCGAGCTCTCGTCCTCGCGCACTATCAATTTGACGTCGTCGCACCGCGGCAAGCGCAAAGGATCTCTCCTCGTGTCGTGCTTTTCCGTCATATGGTGCTTTCGGTGCTGAGCTCGTGGATTGAGCGGTCCCGGCGTGTCCTTGATGATGGCAGCGCGCGGATCGAAATAGCGGCCGCGCGGGCGCCAGCGTTGGACTTCTTCGCGTTGCGGCGGCACTTGCGTCGGATCGTCGCCTTGATTGTACGTCTCGACGCGGCGCGTGTTCATGATCGTGCCGAGTGTGGGCGATGTCGGCGTGGGCGGACCCGAGAACAGCCGCACGTCAGGCGTCCAACTGGCGCGTCCTAGCAAGCGGGATCGTCAAGAACCACTACGCCACAGCGCCTTCGTGGTCGCCGCGGTGGCGGACTTGGTTCGTGGTGCGCTTCACGAGGCGCCCCTTGATGCGGCGCATGGCCTCGTGGTCGACAATCAAGACAAGCCGGACGCCGAGCGCACCTAGGATCGGCCCCAAGGGTTTTCATACTCAACCTGCGGACTTTTTCCTCCGGTCGCGAACCGCCGCGAAGCAATTTTTGCGCATAGCGATCGGGAAAGCCGGCGATTTCATCCAGCCATTCGCCGGATACATCAAGCTCGTCGCGGCGCTTGCGCAGCGCAGCGATCAACTGCGGATAGTCTGTGATGTCTGCCAAAGGCCGCTGAGCCATGCGGCGGGCTCAGCTTGCGAGCCAAAAAATCATTGACGCGGTTGCTTACACCCTCAGCTTGCTTATCGAGCGCTGCCCGAACATTTGGCGAGATCATCGTAGCGCCCGGCGCAAACTCAGTGCCGGGCTTGCCGCCGTCAGCTGTCACAGCGCCGCGGCCATGCGGATCTGAATCGATCGGCGTCATACTCAGGATACCCTCGGGCATCTCTTTGCCAGCCATGTCGGGGCCTTTCGATTAGTTGGGTTTGAGGACAGGCGCCGGATGCCGGAAATCGGCCGGCCGCACTGGATTGTCAGGGCGCGGCGTCAGCCTGAATTTTTCGGCAGCGCTTACCGGAGCGGGTGCGGGTGTCACGCTGGTACCGGTCGGCTGCCGATCCAACCATTTTTGGACCGTAGCCGCTGCGGCGACGACGTCCGGTGGCGGGTTGGGGGTGTCGGTCATCAGTGTGACGCTCCGCCGCTTCACGCTGGCGGCGGCGGCCCACGGCGGTTCCCACGGGCCGCTGATTGTGGATCAGAGGGTCGAACACGGGCGCCCGCCGCAATGAAATTCCCTCGGGGGGCACCCTCAACCTTGCCGGCATCATCATCGAATTTGTGAGCGGCATTGATCCTGGTGATGGCCGCGGAAACCATCTCGGGCAGCGTCTCGTCCAATTCGGGAGGGATCAGGCTTTCGTCCGCGTCGGACTGGCCGCCACCGCCTGCGAATTGTAGCCGCACCGCACGGCGCTTCGGTTCGAGAGCTTCCGCCAAACCTCGCACCGCGTTCTGCAGCGTTCGGGTTGCCGCCTCGGCCTGCTTCGCATTGGCGTACAGTTCGCCGGCCTTGGCCCGCTGCTTCTCGATTGCAGCCTTCTCTGCAGCGCTCTCGCGCTCGAAAGCTGCTGAGCGCTCGGCCAGCGCCGCCTCACCGGCCGTCACGGCGGCTTGGCGTTGCGTGAAGTCGGCCAATTTCAATTTGTTGGCTGTCGGGTCGCTGAAAATCGTCAGCGCTTTATCGAGCAGCGCCAAGATGGCGGGCCCGATATCTGGCAGTACGTGTTCGCTGTCGGCGTCCATTGAAAATCCTTTCATGCTTTTGTGGCTGTCGGCGTGTACGTCCATGAGCCCAACGACGTATTCGGTGCGCCGCTAGCGCTGTGACCGACGATTGAACTGCTGGTGACGTTGCCTTGGGACCGGCTCAACTCCTCGGCGATGGTCTCCAGCACTCGGCGCATGTAGCTGACTTCGGCCGATTTGTGCTCAAAGGCCGGGCTCGGATCGTTGATTGTCACCACCAACACAGTCATGCCGCGGCCTCGTTTTGCGGGGCTGCATTTCGAGCGCCTTCGCAATCAAATAGCGAAGCTGTCCCGAGAAACTGCGGCACTCGCGCTCCGCCGCAATCTCAACTCGATTATTCAGTTCGGCCGGCAATCTCACCGTGACCGGCGCTGCATCTTTGAAATTCTTCATTGCCAGCACCTTTGCTGCGTTGTGTTGTGTCCGTCATACGCGGGCTGCAGATGACCGCAACGCATACTCCGCGAAGGGTTGGCACTCCTGAAATTTCGCCAAAACTGCGGAAAATTCGCGCGCGCCCGTTAGGCCGGTCGCAAGGTGTCCAAGCTTCATTGCTGCGGAAGTGGTCAACCGGGGCCCGCGCATGCCTTCGCCACAACCCGAAAAGCTCGATGACAAGCGCCAATCGCCGCGCTACCCGGTCGAACGTCTGGCAAAACTCCGGCCGACCAAAGGCGGGGCGCCGGAATACTGCTTGGTTACCGACATGTCGGACGGTGGCGTCAGGCTCAACGCCTTTGGGCGCAAAATCCCGGACGAGTTCGTGCTGTCGCTTGCCGGCGACGGTCCAGCCCAGAATGGCCGATACTTGGTGATCTGGCGGCTTGGATCCGACGTCGGCGCCAAGCACCTGCCGCCTGTTTCGGATGCTGAGTGGTCCTATTAAATTTCGGCAGTGCCAAATTTTTGGCGTTCCAACAAATTTCGCCGGCAATGCGCACGCACGATCCAGGAGCGCGATCGCAAACTCAGATTTTCCCTGCCGGTCGCCGATTGGCGGTTTCGGCCGACGACCATCCGGCGCGCGGAGGGCCCGCGGTGCCTCGCGCGGGCGCACGCCGCCGGGCGTGCGCGGCCTTACTTCGACTAGCTGAAGCTCAGTAGAAACGTGCGCACAAATGCCTTTCATTCGTCGCCCCGTGACTCTTAATCATGGGGTCGTGGGTTCGAATCCCGCCGGGCTCACCAATAAAATCAAGGGGTTCCATGATTTTCCCCTGACCTTTGTTCCCAAAAACTCGATTGGGGAGCACATGGGAAACAAGGGGAGCACATAGGAACAAACCTGCACCGCCCGCTTCCGACGTTCCTGGCGGATCTCGCCGGGAGTCGTCAGCGCGTTCACTAATCCTCCGATCCGCGCGGGTCGCGGCCTGGCTGTTCGGCCGAAATTGGATCGGATGCCGGAAAGGTATTCTTGAGGGCTTCGTCCAGCGCCTCTTCCTGCTGCCTGCGCTTGTCGCGGCCACTCTTGTCTTGAAGAGTTTTGCGTTTCGGATCGGTCGTCATTTTTGTTTTCTCCGACCCCCCAAAGAGTTTCTAAGCTGACCAACATAGCATGGATGTGGTCCGGTTTCCGCGCGGCCTCGACCGGCATCAGCAGCCGCGATCCTGTGTTCTTGACGTTCCCGACCGCCTTGCCGACGGGCCAGATCGTCAATGCCTCATCGGAACATGGTCTAAGCATCTCCTCTTCCGTTGCGGCTCTTCGCCGAGCCTTTTTCGGCCAATTATGGTACGCGCACTGGTTGTCCAACCGTCCTCGCCGAAGATGGCTGACACGCAAGCCTGATATGCGCTAGGTTTGCATCATGCTTGTTATGCCTGGGTTGGGGCGTCTTCATGTGTGGTTTCGCCTGCGCGGCGGCGATGGCCGCCGGCGCCTTTCGAACCGCCGAGCCACGATCGACGGGACGACCCCTGCAGCGGCGTCCATCCTTGTCGAATGTGCAGGCGGCACAGACCCGGATATTTGATCGAAGATCAGCTCGGCCGGCACAGGACGGATGACACTCATTTTGGCCCAACGGACCGCGTGACCATTTCAATGACGAAGATTCCCAATCCAACCGATAAGTATGTCGGCAGCCGCGTGCGCATGCGTCGGATGATGCTCGGCTTGAGCCAGGAGAAACTCGCCGATGCGCTCGGGCTGACCTTCCAGCAGATTCAGAAATACGAGAAGGGCACCAATCGCATCAGCGCCAGCCGGCTGCAGGCGATATCCCAGATCCTCGACGCGCCGGTGCATTTCTTCTTCGAAGGAGGGCCGCAATTGGCGAAAGGTGGACAAGCGCTCGGGGATTCTCCGTCGCCCGCCTATGTCACCGATTTTCTGACGACGACCGACGGGCTGGCTTTGGTGAAAGCCTTTGTGCGTATTAAGGACGCCAGCCTTCGCCGCTCGATCGTTCGTATGGTGCAGGCCATCACCGGGGAGAGCGAGTGAGCGGCGGCTGCAGCCGATCACGCCAGTACTCCTGCTTCAGAATTGTTGCTTCAGAAAATTGTCGCCAAAGGCAGCAGCCAGAATCCGGCAAATTGACCGAAAGCTGGCCAAGCTATCTTTGCGCGGCGCGTAGCGTGGACAGCCGAATGACGTTTGTGGATTCGAATGGTCCGGTGTCAGCGTCCTGCACGACCGTCGTGTTGCCCGCCATATCGCCAGCAATGATGCCAGCCAGGTCGCTGGGCGCAGGCTCCTCCGCAACATTCTCAACCCGTCCGCAGATTTGCTCGGATTGAAGACGCGCCATTTCCAAGATGCGCGCGAGATCTGTGTGATCCGCCCAAGCGGCCAGCACCGCCAATTCAGCCGTCATATCGCAGATATAGTCGGCGATCGCTGTTCGATCGTCGAGCGACTCACAGTCCATGATGTCGTCCCCCCAGCCAGGAGCAACCAGCATGGCGCAGGCTCTCCGCGTTGGGAAGAAAATAGAAATTCATGGTCCATCAAAATTCATTCGGCACCGAGGCTCCGACGTCTCCGGTTGCCTTTTCCAAAGGCCGCCCCAGCCTTTTGACCATGCTGCTCGGTGGCGCGACGGCCGAAACGAAAGCTTCGACGAGCGCCCGATGACGTTTGACGTCGAATCCTTCCTTATAAAAAACCGCCGAGGTCAACTGCGGCAGCTTCGGTAAGATTCGATCCTTGGTGACAAGAAGCGAATCCGGAACGGCGCGTAAAGGCGCGACCATCACGCCGATGCCGGCTTCGACAGCGGCGGTAAGCGCGGTCAAATCGCCGGCATTGAAGACAATCGTGTAAGGCACTTCGTGCTCCTCGAGGACGTCCATGACCTTACGGTCGATGAATCCCTCCTCGCGTCCGACGAATGGAATTGGCTCGTCGTCTGCAACCGGAAATTGCTCAACTGAACGGCACCACACAATCGGCTCGCCCCACTCCGCCAGAACATTCCGCCGCGATTCCGTCTGCGCCAGCATGAAGACCAGATCGACATAGCCGGCTTTAAGTTTCTCCGCGAGCACCGGCGCGCTGCCGCAGACAAACCGGTAGTGCCCGTCCTCCGGCATCTTGCCGACGACGTCGGCCAGAACGGCGCGCGCGAATATGTTCTGGATGCCGAGATGGATGGTTTCGTGTTTCGGCACTTGGCCGGCGATGGCGATGATCTGGTCGTTGAGAGTCAAGATGCGCCGTGCATAGTTCTCGACGATCGAGCCGAGCTGGGTCAGGCCCACGCCTTGCGTCTTTTTGAAGAAAAGGTCGCCACCGACGAGGCGCTGCAGCCGCTTGATCTGCGCGCTGATCGCCGGCTGAGTGAGATTGAGCTCCTCAGCCGCCTTGGTGAAACTGCCGTGTCCGCTGATCGCAATGAAAGAGCGCAGCAGAACAACGGGAATATTATGTCCGCGGCGAAGCTGCATCATCGAGTTTGTCGGCGCCACCGAACCATTGTCCGACCTCCCACCAGCGCATAGTGTCACATTGTTTCTAGTGTAACACCAAACAACGGGTGAAATTGCAGATTTGTGACCGGCAATATCGTGCCGTCAGCCCCGCCAGGGCGGGAATCACAATCCAATGTTGTAAAAAGCGAACGCTCGATGCGGGAAAGTTACGACGTTGTCGTGGCCGGACTCGGCCTTGCAGGGGCGATTGCGGCCATCGCAGCGCATGATGCGGGCGCCAAGGTGCTTGTGCTCGAGAAAGAATCCAATCCGGGGGGCATCTCGATTTGCGCCGGCGGCGGCGCGCGCATCGCCCAAAATGCCGATGCCGCGTTCGCCTATCTCAAAGCCACCTGCGCCGACACCACCCCGGATCCGGTCTTGCTGGCGCTGGCGCGCGGGGCCGTCGAACTGCCAAGTTACCTGCGCGCGCTTGCTGAACCGCTTGGCGCCACCACAAGGATCGTTCCGGCCAAGGCGAATTACCCCCTGCCCGGTTACGACACTTGGAGCCATATCGAAGTCGATCACGTCCCAGGATTTGATGCCGAAAAGGACTACCCGCACATTCGCCTCGAGGGCGATGTCAACGGCAAGAACATGTTCAAGGTCGCGCATGAGCACGTCAGAAGACGAGGTATTGCTGTGCGCTATGGCAGCGCGGTCCGCCGCCTCCTACATCGCCAAAGCGGGCAGACCAGCGGCGAAATCACGGGCGTGATTTGCGACGGTGAGACCATTCCGGCGCGGCGTGGCGTCGTGCTTGCCTGCGGCGGGTTTGAAGCCGCTGACGATATGCAGCGCCAGTTCTGGCCGACGCCGCCGATGCGGCCGGTGGCAACTCACGGCAATACTGGCGACGGCATTCGCATGGCGCAGGAGGCGGGCGCAGCACTATGGCATATGTGGCACCTGCACGGCGTCTATGGCTTCCATCACCCGGACCCCGAATTCAAGTTCGGCATTCGCGTGCGGCGAATGCGTAATTGGATTCCCGGCGTGTCGTTAGATCGCGCGACGCCGATGAGCTGGATCGTGGTCGATCGCCACGGCAAGCGCTTCATGAACGAATACGATCCCTATATGCAGGATACCAATTACCGGCCGATGGCCTTTTACGACCCGGTCACGCAAACTTTTCCGCGAATCCCCTCGGTGCTGGTGCTCGATGCCAAAGGTCGCGCGCTCGGTACGGTTTGCGAGCCGAGTTATAACGATGCCGCGACCGCCGCGCGGTTCAATAGCCGCACGCTGCAGGAATTCGACGAGCAAGTGCTGGTGACGCAGCAAAGCTTGCGCGACATCGCTGCTGAATTCGAACTCGACGCCGACAATTTCGTTGCCACGATCGCCGAATGGAACAGTGCCTGCGCCGCCGGCGCCGATCATGCGTTCGGACGACCGCGCGCGAGCATGATGCCGATTGCGGAGCCGCCGTTCTCCGCGGCCAGAGTCTGGCCAATCGTCTCCAATACCCAAGGCGGTCTGCCGCACGACGACCGGCAGCGTGTGCTCAATGCCTTCGGCGAGCCGCTGCATCGCCTCTATGTCGCCGGCGAGCTTGGCAGCGTCTTCGGTCATCTTTACTTCTCGGGCGCCAATTTTTCAGAATGTCTGATCGGTGGACGCATCGCCGGCGCCAACGCCGCGCAACTCGAACCGCGGCGCGTGGCCGCGTAACAGGACTTCGTTTATTGAAAAATTGGATGCGCCAATGAAACATGGATCGATCGCACGTGAATCAATGACGCGTGGCGCGCGACCGCTACATTGGCTGCGCGCGGCTTTTGCGGCGAGCGGGCCGGTCGTCGCGATTGCTGCGATTTTGACCTTTATGACCGGGCTGGATGTCGCGCGCGCGCAGGACTACCCCGATAAGCCGATCCGCTTGATCATCCCCTATCCGCCCGGCGGCGGCATCGATGTGGTCGCGCGTATCTTCCAGCAAAAATTGGGCGACCTCCTGGGGCAGCAAATCGTCATCGATAACCGGCCGGGTGCGAGTGGCGCAATCGGCGCGCAAGTGGTGTCGAAATCAGATCCGGACGGCTACACGCTGCTATTTTGCGCCGGCGATTTCATCACCATCCCGCAACTCATGCCGCAACGGACATTCAGCCCGATGAATGAGCTGCTGCCGATCGCGATGATGACCGATAGTCCGATGGTGCTGGTGGCGAGCGCGAATGCATCCTTTGGCGACGTCAGGAGCGTTGTGGATGCCGCCAAGGTGAACCCGAACGGACTCGCTTATGCAACGCCCGGCGTGGGCACCGTCAACAATGTCGTCGGCCAATGGATCGCCGTATCCGCCCGCATCAAGATGCTGCAGGTCTCTTATCGCAGCGGGCCGGACGCGGCGAAAGGCGTCGCCGCGGGCGATGTTGCGCTCGGCATCGTGCAGCCAGTCGCCGTTTATCCCGGGCTCGTCGCGGCGGGCAAGATCAAGGTCATCGCCTTGACCGGTGCGCGGCGGCCGGATTTCGCGCCGTCCGCCTGGCCGACTTTGGCCGAGGGCGGCCTGCCGGTCGATGCGACGCTGTGGCTCGGCATGTTTGCGCCTTTGGGCACGCCGGATGCGATCGTCGCAAAACTCGACAAGGCCATCAGTCAGATCGTGCAAGATGGCGACATTCGTAAGCGGATGAACGAGGCCGGCATTAATCCTCAGCACATTGGTCCGGCCGCATTCGCTGAACGGATCCGCAGTGATGCGTCGCGCTACGAGGCCATCATCCGCGAGGCCGGCATGCGCTTTGAGCAATAAGCCGCAGCCGGATTGCGTCCCGCTAAGCCGTCTATCAGGATGTTGTCGCCGGGTACCCTGATCCGGTCGCCGGCGCGGCCTGCCATCAACAAGATAAAATGCGATTTGGATCGCGTCGGTCGTGTTTTCGCGCCGCCGTCATCGAATCTCGTCTATGATGAACATTCACTGGCGTTTTGTCGTTGGACGACGCAACACACCATCCACTGATCGACCGACAAGGGGCACCCGTGATCCGCGCATTCTGCACTTTTATATGCACTCTTGCTCTTCTTCCCGTTGTATTGCCGGCTCGCGCCGAGCCATTGAGCCTTGCCTCACATTACGAGGCAAGCGGCACCAATCCAGATGGATCCAAATATAGCGGCACTGCCGATGTCACAGTCATTTCCGACACGACCTATACGATCGTATGGAAAATCGGCGACGAGACCTATAAGGGGTTTGGCATGCGGCTGAACGACTCGCTTGCCGCCACCTATACGATTGACGGCGAGCCCGGCCTCATCATCTACAAGGTCAACGGCGATGGCCTGACCGGCGCCTGGGCGATCCGCGGCCACGACGGTGTTGGCACCGAGCACCTTCGTCCGCTGAATTAGTTGTTAATGGAGCGCACGGCGATCTGCGCGCGCATTGTCGCCGCGACATCGCCGAGATATTCACTCTACTTCTGGATGGGAGATTGTCATGAAGTACGTCGCTGGTTTTCTTGCTGCCGCGATGCTCGCCTGCAGCTCGCCCGCTTTCGCCGAAGACATCGATCTGTCGACCTGGACCTGCAAAAAATTCCAGACCGCCGACAAGGAAACCATCGAAATCATCCTGACCTGGCTCGACGGCTATTACAAAGACCAGGACGATCCGCCGGTCATCGAGACCGATGCCTTTGTCGATAACGCCAAAAAGCTCGGCGAGTATTGCGCGGCCCATCCCGATATCGGTCTGATTACGGCCGCCGACAAGCTGTTCTCCACCGACGACAAATAACGAGCAGCGACCAGCTTCCGCCGAGCAGCGGGTCGCGACAAATAACTGTCACAAACAACACGGCTTTATGACGGTGGATTCATCCGTCGCGCGCCGTCGTGTTTGATGCGAATCGGCCGTCGCTCAGTTAGCTTGCGCCCAAACTGCTTTGGGGTGCAGTCATGAATGTGCTTGTCTTTGCGTCGCGCAAAGGCGGATCGGGCAAAAGTACGCTCGCCGCACATCTGGCCGTGCACGTCTATAAGCCGTCACGGCCATGCCTGCTCGTTGATGACGATCCGCAAGGCTCATTGCGGTTATGGAACACGCTGCGCAATTACGATGCGCTGCCGCTGAAAACGGTTGAGCGTAGCATTTCGGATGTGCTGAAAGCGGCAAAGCGCGACAAGATCGAATGGGTCTTTGTCGACACGCCGCCGAACGCCTCGTTCAGCGTCGCCGAAGCCATCCAATCGGCGACCTTGCTCGTGATTCCGTGCCGGCCGAGCATTTTCGATCTCGACGCCGTTCAGGAGACGATTGCCGTCGCGCGCGAGGCGCGCACGCCCTATGCCGTCGTCATCAACGGGGCGCCGCCGAAACGCGGCAACAGCGAGTCTTCGGCAGTCGCCGCGGCGCGCGACTGTCTCAACAAACTGGAGATTCCGGTCTGGGGCGGCCAGATCACGCATCGGACGAATTACTCGCTCGCGCTTGCCGAGGGCGAAGGCGTCAAGGAATACGATGCCGATGACAGTTCGGCGACCGAGATCTCCCGCCTTTGGATCGCCATCGAAAAGTCTGTCAAAGCGATCCGGCGTGCCCGCGACGGTACCGGTATGCATCGTGTCGCGGCCTGAACATGACCGCGAATTCATTCGACCCTCCGCCGGCCTCGTGCTTCAACGGTGGGAGTTCGGCGTATCCTCGCGTCAGGTCTTTCGGCTTCAGATTGTTCCGCTTCAGGTCGCCGCAGCTCACGTTAAATACAAATAAATTCGGCCTGTTCCATCACACCAAAAATACTCCGTAACGCAATGCGCTTGGTGTACCCCTTGTTGCAATCGTTGTTACAGTCCCCGGCACAATAATGGCCAGCGGCAACGAAGAAGACGGTAATCGGCGCGGGCCTCTGGTCGCTCTTGGCGTTGTTGTCGTGCTGTTTGCCGTCGGCTGGTTTCTGGCGCGCGAACTTTATGCCAGCGGCAAACTCGAAGATTGTTTGATGTCGGGCCGCACCAATTGCGCCCCTATCAACACGCACTAGCGTCGATGTGACGCGCATCGCGACGGGCCGGGACCGCGTTGTGGGCTGTGCAAGCTGTGGATTCCGCCACGAGAGTTTCACGCCCTCGTCGCTGTGGCGCCACAGAGCCTATGCAGGATAGTCGAAGGGTGCGGTGAGGGCGTCGAGGAGGACCGACGATGACTGTCCAATCCGCCTGTCTCGCGTTCGCGACACGAGATCGAATGACCAAAAGCCTCGGGCGGCCAAATTGCCCGCAGTGCGGTAGTATGCTGCTCATGGCCGAGGAATCCTGGTTCAACATTCGGGGCCGGATCGATCACGCCTGGTCGTGCGACGAATGCGGCAACGAATTCGTCACCTCCATCCGGCTGCTGTCGCGGTAGAGGCCCGCCGGTGCCGCTCGGCGCTGGTGCAGCCGGCGTGGGCGTGCGTTCTCGAAAATTCTGCGTAAACATTTCCCCACATGCGTTCTCGGTATCCGTGTTCTGTGTGTCGCGGCAGGGCGGCGATTGGCCGCCCTAGGCGCGGCTGCAACGGCGCGCAATAATTGTGGTCTTGCGGTGTTGATATTGCTGCAGGCTCGGATTTGTCCAGAAGGAGGAACACATGACTAAAGCATTAGATCAGGCAATCGATCGTCGTTCAGTATTGGGCTATTGCGTGGGCGGCGCGGCTGGTGCGGTTTTGCTGGGTTCGGCGACGCCCTCGCGCGCCGCGCCGGTTAATTTCAAGGCCGCGATGAACGGGGCGACCGAAGTCCCGCCGAACCAAACCACCGGTACCGGCACAGTCACCGCGAGCTTCGATCCCGCGACCAAGGAATTGACTTGGTCGGGCAGCTTCTCCGGCCTCTCTGGCCCGGCAACCGCCGCTCATTTCCATGGCCCCGCGGAACCGGGCAAGAATGCCGGCGTCGCGATCTGGATTTCGGAAAAGGGCAAGACGCTCGACAGCCCGTTCAAGGGTTCGGCCACGCTCACGGATGCGCAAGCCTCCGACCTGCAGGCCGGCTTGATGTACGCCAATGTTCACACCGCCGCGAATCCTGGTGGCGAGTTACGCGGCCAGCTCGTGAAAGCGTAAAGCGCACTGGTTTGTTGCGTCATTACCAGCTGCGGGATTTCTAGCTGAGGCAGCCAAGATTGCGATGGGCAGCCTCGCCGCCGAACATGGCTAGCCCGCCGGTCTACCATTTCAGGACCCGGCGGGCTTATCTATTTTCGCCGCCCATTGCGCTTCGGTTTGCGCGGCATAGTCGGCAAAGCGGCCCGCAGCGATCGCCTCGCGCGCGCCGACCATGAGATCCTGGTAATAGTAGAGGTTCGCGATCGACAGCAAGGTGCCGCCGAGCGCTTCACCGGCCTTGAACAGGTGATGCAGGTAGGCACGCGGGAAATCGCGCGCCGCCGGGCAGCGGCTTTCCGGGTCGAGCGGACGCGGATCCTCGGCGTGCTGCGCGTTCTTGATATTGATCGGTCCAAAACGCGTGAACGCCAGACCGTGGCGGCCATTGCGTGTCGGCAAAACGCAATCGAACATGTCGATGCCGCGAGCGACGGCGCCGAGAATATCCGACGGCGTTCCGACGCCCATGAGATAGCGCGGCCGATCGGCCGGCAGCACAGGCGTGGTATCGCCGACGATTTTGAGCATCACTTCCTGCGGTTCGCCGACCGCGAGCCCGCCGACGGCATAGCCATGAAATCCCATATCGGTGAGCGCCCGCGCGCTTTGCTCGCGCAGATTTTGATCGTCGCCGCCCTGCACAATGCCGAATAGCGCGCGGCTCGGCAGTGCGCGTTCGAAAGCGCGCTTGCAGCGCTCGGCCCAGCGCAGCGAGAGCTGCATCGCGCGCTCGATCTCGGCCCGTTCGGCCGGCAGGCCGACGAGTTCGTCGAGCTGCATGGCAATGTCCGAACCGAGCAGGATCTGCACTTCGATAGCGCGTTCGGGCGTCAGCTCGACCATGGCGCCGTCGATATGCGAGCGGAAAGTTACGCCCGCCTCGGTCACTTTGCGCAAGGCCGAAAGCGACATCACCTGATAGCCGCCGGAATCGGTCAGGATCGGCAGCGGCCAGTGCATGAAGGCGTGCAAGCCGCCTAGCGCCGCAACCCGTTCGGCCGACGGCCGCAGCATCAGATGATAGGTGTTGCCCAGCATGATATCGGCGCCGGAGGCGCGGACATCGTCGTGATGCACACCCTTGATCGCCGCTTGCGTCCCGACCGGCATGAAGGCGGGCGTGCGCACCGGGCCACGGGCGGTTGCGATTTCGCCAGTGCGAGCGGCGGCGTCGGTGGCGATGAGGCGGAAGGAGAAAGGTTGCATGAGCCCTTCAATCAACGAAACAACAGGCAGGCATCGCCGTAGGAATAGAAGCGATAGCCGGTTTCAATCGCATGCGCGTAGGCGTGGCGCATGACGTCAAGCCCGCAAAAGGCCGAAACGAGCATGAACAACGTCGAGCGCGGCAAGTGGAAATTGGTCAGCATCACGTCGACAGCACGGAAGCGATAGCCGGGCGTGATGAACAAAGCGGTGTCACCGGAAAAGGCCGAGAGCGTGCCGTCGTCGGCCGCGGCGCTCTCGATCAGCCGCAGCGAGGTCGAACCGACGGTGACGATACGGCCGTCGGCGCGGCGCACAGCATTGAGCGCCGCCGCGGTCTCGGCGCTGACGCTCCCCCATTCGGCGTGCATTCTGTGCCCGGACGTTTCGTCGGCTTTGACCGGAAGGAACGTCCCAGGCCCGACATGCAGCGTGACGCGATGCAGGCTGATGCCGTGTTCGCGCAACCCTTCGATCATCGCTTCGGTAAAATGCAGCCCCGCCGTCGGCGCGGCGACTGAGCCCTCTTCGCGCGCAAACATCGTTTGATAGTCGCTGCGGTCGCGCTCGTCGACGTCACGCCGGCCTGCGATATAAGGCGGCAACGGCATGTCGCCGCGCTCGGCCAGCGCCTGGTCGAGCACCGCGCCATGGAAAGAGAAGGCAAGCGTCACCTCCCCGCCCGCTTCGCCGTCGCCCTTCACTTCGACCGTGGCATCAAGCTGGCCGAGGAAACAGACACGTCCCTCGTCGCCGAACCGCACAACGTCGCCGGTGGCGAGGCGTTTGGCCGGTTTGACCAAAGCCCGCCAGCGCGCTCCGTCGAGCCGTTTGATCAGTGTTGCGGAGATCGCTGGCTCATGCTCGCCGCGGCCAATCCGCCGGCCATGGAGGCTTGCGGGAAACACCTTGGTGTCGTTGACCACGATGGCGTCGCCGCGCCGCAACAGGCTCGGTAATTCCCGCACCGTGCGGTCCTCGAAGTCGGTGCCGGGGCGCACCACCAATAGCTTCGCCGCATCGCGCGGCGAGACCGGCCGCAGCGCAATGCGATCTTCCGGCAGCGCGAAATCGAACAGGTCCGTGCGCATCAAAGCTCGGCTTTCCACTCGCTGACACACTGCTTTACGCAGTAAGCATGATCTTGTCGGAAAACCGGTTTCCACTTTTCCGGATCATGCTCTACAAGCCGGATATCGCAACCTTTGGCGCGGCAATCAACGTGTCGGCAAACGCGGTCACCCACGGCACGAAAATCGGCACAAGCGTCAAGGTCGCCGTTATCCAGGTCAAGCGCGGCATCGGCGACGTCATCTGGCACCTGCCGTTTATCCAGGCGATCGCGGCGACGACCCCAAGCGGCCAGGTCACCTTCCTCGCGCCGCCGTCGAGCTGCGCCGAGGAATTGCTCGCCGCCGATCCAAGCGTCGCCGAAACGATCTATTTCGAGCACGGCGGCTCCGAGCTCAAGCGTGCGGTCGATCTGCTCAAGCTCGCGGCGCTCTTGCGCTGGCAGCGCTTCGGCAAGGTCTTCGTCCTCGACCGCACGCTGCGCCCGGCGCTGGCGGCGCGGCTTGCCGGCATCCCTGAGCGCATCGGGCTTGGGCTCGGCGCACAACGGTATTTCATCACCAATCCCGGTATCGATCAGAGCCACTTTCACGATCAACCGGTCGACTGGCTGGTGGCGCTGATGGCGGCGGCAAAGGTGCCGTTCGCCTCGACGGAACCGGAGCTGCGCCTGCCCGCGTCGGCGCTGACGGCGATCAGCGAGAAATTTGCCGCCGTGCCGCGGCCCTGGATCGCACTCGGGCTCGGCGCGTCGCACCCCGACAAGGATTGGCCCGACACTCATTGGGCGGAATTCCTCGCCGGCCTGCGCCAGCGCATTCAAGGCGCTGCGTTCATGGTCGGCGGCGGCATGAATAGCGCGCGCGGCCAGAGTTTCATCGCGCAAAGCGCGGGCGCGCCCGTCATTAACGCCTGCGATCTTCGCCTGACGGAAGCGGCCGCTCTGCTACGCTTGGCCGATCTTTTTGTCGGCCCGAGCTCCGCGCCGATGAATCTTGCGGTCGCCGGCGGCACGGACGCCTTCGGCCTGTTCGGCTCGACGCCGGTGCTGAAATATTCAAAACGCATTCACGCTATCGTTCCGCCCGGCGGCCCTTCGCCGGACGGCATGAAGCGGATCCTGCCGGCGCAGGCGCTCGCGCAGATGGCGTCCTATCTCACACGCGCGAAACGCGCCTGAGACGCGTTATTCGACGTCGGCGGCAACCTGCATTTTGACGATCTTGTCGGGATTACGCGGCGGCTCGCCGCGCTTGAGCTTATCGACCACATCCATCCCGCTCACCACCTCGCCGACCACGGTATATTGGCCGTTGAGGAACGAGCCTTCGTCGAACATGATGAAGAACTGGCTGTTGGCGGAATGCGGATTGCTGGTCCGCGCCATGCCGACCGTGCCGCGCACGTAAGGCACGTCGGAGAACTCCGCCTTCAAATCAGGATGTTCCGAGCCGCCGGTGCCATTGCCGTGTTCGCCGTCGCCGGTTTGCGCCATGAAACCTTCGATGACGCGGTGAAACGGCACGTCGTCGTAAAATTGTTCGCGCGCCAGGAGCTTCAGGCGCTCCGCGTGTCCCGGCGCAACATCGTTGCGCAATTTGATGATGATCCGGCCCGGCGTGGCATCGAGGATCAGCGTGTTCTCGGGGTCGATTCCCGACGGCAATTCTACTTGTTCGGCCATTGTTCGTTCCTCTAGGGTCGTATCGCGCGCGAAGACTACGGCACGATGGTCGCGGACTTGATATAATCGAGTTTAGGGAATGACGAGGTCAGATAGGCGTTGCCTTCGCTTTGAACTCGGCCCTGCTCGGGCCCGCCACCCGAGGGAGCGCCTTCGCCGTAGCCGCTGTAGAGCGCGTCAACGACATTCATGCCGGATGTGACCTGGCCGAACGGGGCAAAACCCTGACCGTCGAGCGCGGCGTTGTCGGCGTAGTTGATGAAAACCTGAGTGGTGCGCGTATTCGGTCCGGCAGTCGCGAAAGTGATCAGGCCGCGCCCGTTGCTCTTCTTGACCGGATCGTCATTGATGCGCGCGCTGCGCCATTGCGAAGAAATCGCCGGATCGCCGTTAATGCCGAACTGCACCATGAAGCCGGAAACCACACGGAAGAAGCGCGTATTGTTGAAAAACCCATTCTTCACCAGATTGTAGAAGCGGTCAGCGCCGAGCGGCGCCCAATCGCGATGGACCTCGACGATGAACGGCCCTTTGCTGGTGTCGAACTTCACCTTGTAGGTCGGCGGCGCTTGTTCGCGTAGCGACGCCGGATTGGCGAGGCTCGGTCCGGCAGGCTGGGCAAAAGCGGGGACGGCAATTGTCAGTGCAAGCAACAACGCGGCGAAGCGGATCATGGTGACTCCGGTAGTTTCGGCAATGCGGTTTCAGTAAGGGCTTGGATCTTGTTACTTCTTGGCGAATTTCTTCTTCAGATGCGCCGCGACCGCCGCGGGTACGAAGGGAGAAACGTCGCCTCCCATACCGGCAATCTGGCGAACCAAAGTGGCGGTGATCGGGCGGACCGCCGGCGACGCCGGCAGGAACACGGTTTGCACGCCGGGCGCCATAGTGCCGTTCATGCCGGCCATCTGCATTTCGTAATCGAAGTCGGCGGAATCGCGTAAGCCCCGAATGAGCATGGTCGCTTTCTCGCGCTGCGCCACCGAGACCACGAGATCGCTGAAGGTGACGCAGGTAATCTCGCAGCCGGCTTTCTTGGCCAGCGGCGCGCAAATGTCCTGCAGCATTTCCAGCCGCTCTTCGACCGGAAACAGCGGTGTCTTGCCTGGATGCACCCCGATCGCCAGCACCAGCCGATCGGCGAGCCGAACCGCGCTCGCGACGACGTCGAGATGGCCGTTGGTGATAGGATCGAACGATCCGGCGAACAATGCGATGCGCGACGTGGGAGCGGGCATGTGGTTGGGTCTTGGTGTGTTGGCAGTGGCGGTCTAGCCCGCGCCCCGTCCGGCCGCAAGCTGGCAACAACCAGCCCCGTTGCTAGGGGACGTCCGGGATTCGATAGATCGAACGCGCGTCGCGTTATGAAATTGAACGCGCTGTTTGGCCGGCAACAGTCAGATTGTCGCTTATATTCAATCGCTTATTGGCAAACGCCGGAATTGTGATCGCGGTCAGGGCCCGACTGATGCGCCGATGCCAAAGAGGAGCATACAAATAAGGAACCGAGAACGTCGTGAACGCGTTGCATTTTACTGACGTCGAAGGCTGCGAACGGGGACGGTGCAATGATCAAGATCTTCTACGCCGTAGCTGTATCTGCAATTGCGGCCGCGTGTTTTGTTGCTTTACCGACTTTGTCGCAGCAAGTCCGTGCTAATCCGCCGGCTCAGGCGGTGCTGGCCAGCCCGATCGATACCCGTCCTGCCGTCAGCACCTGCGGGCAGAACGCCTGGCCGTATCTCGATGCCGGCTGTCTGCGTGGCGCCGGCGGCATGCTCGTGCAACCGCACGATGTGCGACTGGTATCTGCGGATCGTGTTGTGAGTTCGACGGGCCGCTAGGCTTGCAAGAGTTTCACCGGAGTTGCCGTGCCGGTTCAGGCGGAAGGTGCTGTCCACACCTTCCGCCTTCGTTTTATCTCGGGCATGATCTCCCCCAATTGACCGGCGCGGCATTGATCGAACCGGCATTACGGGGAGGAGATCATGACGATCGGGTCGCTCATCCGCCACCGGAGACTGGTTTTCACCAACGTGCTGGCGTTTGTCATCGCCGCTTTATCTTATGCGACCCTTTGCTCTTTCGCGTTTGCCCAAAACGCCGCTGAAACGGCGTTTCCCGATCGTCCCATCCGGCTCATTGTGCCCTATACGCCCGGCGGGCCGTCCGACGTCATGGGCCGCTTGATGGCCCAATCCTTGTCGGCGACCTTCGGCCAGCAGACCTATGTCGACAACCGGCCCGGCGCGGGCTCGACGCTGGGAGGCAAATTGGCGGCGAGCGCCGATCCCGACGGCTACACCTTGCTGGTCGCCACTGCCGCCACGCTTGCCATCGGGCCGACGCTCTATCCGAGTACCGGGCTCGATCCCAAAGTGTTCGTGCCAATCGCGATGTTTGCCACCGTGCCTTTCGTGATGGTCGGCGGACCAAAAACGCCGCCTGGAAGCATTGCGGACGTCATCGCCTATGCCAAAGCGCATCCCGGCAGGCTTACGATTGGTGTCCCCAATGGTGCCCCGCCGCACATGCTGGCGGCATGGTTTAGAAGCCTCACCGGAACCGATATCGTCATCGTGCCTTACAAGGGCGGCGCCGGCGATCTCGCCGATCTCATGGGTGGCCAGATCGATCTCGCGATCGAAACGACGTCAGTGGTGCTGTCGCATCTCGCCGACCATTCGCTGCACCCGCTGGCGACCGCAACACCGGAGCGGCTTAAAGAGACGCCCGATATTCCGACGCTCATCGAAAGCGGCGTCCCGGGCTTTGTCGCAACCTCGTGGACCGGGCTTGCCGCGCCGCCCGGCACACCGAAGCCGGTGGTCGCCAAACTCAATGCCGCGATCGACGCCGGCCTCGCCTCGCCTGACCTGCAAGCGAGACTCAAGACGCTTGGTGCTCAAGGCCGGCCCGGCACGCCTTCAGATTTTGCCGACTTTATTGCTGGCGAAGTGCCGAAATGGACCGCGATGGCGAAGTTGTCCGGCGTACAGGGCGAGTAACGAGCACTCCAGATTCTTGAACACGATCTTTTCGGGACCACGCTCTAATGGTTTTCGCCAAGCCCGAGCGACTTGACGAGCGGCGTCCAACGCGCGAGCTCGGCCTGCATCGTTTGTGTGAAATCCGCCGCCGTACCGCCGAGCGGATCGACGCTGACCTTGGCCAAGGCGCCCGAGAATTCCGGTGTTTTGAGGCCCTGATTGATCGTCGCGTTGAGTTTCTTGATGATCGGCTCCGGCGTATGCGCCGGTGCCAACAGGCCGGTCCAGGCGACGGTGACAAAATCCGGAAAACCGCTTTCGATCATGGTCGGGACACCGGGCAATTGCGGAATGCGTTTCTGCGTCGTCACCGCGAGCGCGCGCAGCGCGCCTGACTGAATCAGCGGCAAAAGCACGCTTGAGTTTTCGAAGGTCATTTGCACGTTGCCGGCCAGAAGATCGGTGATCGACGGTCCGCCGCCTTTGTAAGGCACATGAACGATGTCGATGCCGGCGCGGGACTTGAACAATTCGCCGATCAGGTGCGGCAACACGCCGATGCCGCCGGACGAGAAATTGACCTTGCCGGGATAGGCCTTGGCATAGGCGATCAGCTCCTGCACCGTCCTCGCCGGCACGGCCGGATTGACCACGAGGATGGTCGGGCTTTCGCCGACCAGCGCGATCGGATCGAAGCTCGTCAGCGGATCGTAGCCGGCGTCGGGATGGAGCAATGGCGCGATGATCAGGCCGCTGGCCGCCGAATAAAGCAGCGTATAGCCATCTGGCGTTGCTGCAGCCGCGTCCTTGGAGCCGATCGTATTGCCGGCGCCGGAGCGGTTTTCGACGACGAAGGCTTGGCCGAGCGCAGTTTGCAGGTAGTTCGCGGTGAGCCGCCCGACCACGTCGACCGGACCTCCCGGCGGCGTCGGCACAATGATTTTGACCGGTCTGTTCGGATAATCCTGGGCATGGGCCTGGGTCAGCGCAGGCCCGACAGGGCCAGAAATCAAGCCAAATGCCAAACCAAAAGCCCAGCCGGCGGCTATAATTCTTGCAGCAGCCCGCAATCCGACCACCCCGAACATAGCGTTTCCCCTCGATAATTCTTCTAAGCAACCTCCCCTAATCTACCAGGACAATTGAATTTTTGGCCACCGTCCGGCATCCAAATGCGGCGTTGTGCCAACCGTGGGCCTCTTGCGCGCGGATATGCTATTCCTGTCCAAAATGGTCGGCGACGCGACGACATGGCGCTCCCGAGGCAGTAAGAGCAGTTTGGAATGATCGTTCTTATCGACAACTACGACAGCTTCACGTTCAACCTCGTCCACTATCTCGGGGAGCTGGGTGCGGATGTCGTCGTGCATCGCAACGACAAAGTGACGAGCCGCACCGTCATGGCGGCGGAGCCCGACGCCATCGTGCTGTCGCCCGGGCCGTGCACGCCGAAGGAAGCCGGCATTTGCCTTGACCTGATCAAGGAAGCGGCGCCGAAGATTCCGATCCTCGGCGTCTGCCTCGGCCATCAGGCGATCGGCGACGCTTTCGGTGGCAAAGTGATCCGTGCGCCGGTTCCGATGCACGGCAAATTGTCGGAGATCCGCCACCAGGGCCAAGGCATTTTTCGCGGCATCAACGGCCCATTCAAGGCGACGCGCTATCACTCGCTGATCGTCGAGCGCGCGAACCTGCCGCGCGACTTAAGCGTCACCGCCGAGACCGATGACGGTGTCACCATGGGGCTTGCGCATACGCGGCTGCCGGTGCACGGCGTGCAATTCCATCCCGAAAGCATTGCCTCCGATCACGGCCACCTGATGCTGAAAAACTTTCTCGATATCGCGGCCGCCTGGAACGCGGCGACCGGCCGCGGCGCGGCGCGGCGTGTGTCGCATCGCGCCGGCGCGTTGGTGGATTGAGAGCGAAGCCCGTGGATTTCAAAGCTCTCATCGGCAAAGTCGCGACCGGCACCGCGCTCACGCGCGACGAGTCAGCCAACGCCTTCGAACAGATGATGGCCGGCGAAGCGACGCCTTCACAAATGGGCGCGTTGCTCATGGCGTTGCGCGTGCGCGGCGAGACGGTCGAAGAGATTACCGGCGCCGTGACGACAATGCGCAACAAGATGCTGCGCGTCACCGCCCCGCCAGACGCGATCGACGTCGTAGGCACCGGCGGCGACGCCTCGGGCTCCTACAATATCTCGACCTGCGCCGCGCTGATCGTTGCCGGCGCCGGCGTCCCGGTCGCCAAGCACGGCAACCGCGCGCTGTCATCACGCTCAGGCGCGGCCGACGTGCTGGCGGCGCTCGGGGTCAATATCGATCTCAATCCCGAGCAGATCAGCAACTGCATTCGCGAGGCCGGCATCGGCTTCATGTTCGCGCCGGCGCATCATCCGGCGATGAAAAATGTCGGCGCGACCCGCGCCGAGCTCAGCACCCGCACGATCTTCAATCTGCTCGGCCCGCTGTCCAATCCGGCAGGCGTCAAACGGCAAATGGTCGGCGTGTTTTCAAAGCATTGGACCGAGCCATTGGCGCAAGTTCTCAAGATCCTCGGCTCCGAAAGCGTGTGGGTCGTGCACGGCTCCGACGGGCTCGACGAGATCACCACCTCCGGCCCGACCAGCGTGGCCTCGCTCGAGGGCGGCGTCGTGAAAAGCTTTGAGATTTCGCCGCAAGATGTCGGCCTGCCCAAGGTCAAGCCGGAGGCGCTCCGCGGTGGCGACGCCGCTGCCAATGCCAAGGCCTTGCAGGACGTGCTGGAAGGCAAGTCGACGCCCTATCGCGACGTCGCCCTGTTCAATGCAGCCGCGGCGCTCGTCGTCGCCGGCAAGGCCAAAAACCTCGCCGCCGGCCTCGATCTCGCCGTGCAATCGGTGGATTCTGGCGAAGCCGAAGGCCGGCTCGACCGCCTGATCGTGGTTTCGAACGATGGCTGATATTCTGGAAAAAATCGCCGCCTATAAGCGCGAGGAAATCGCCGCCGCCAAACGCGCCCGTCCGCCTGCCGTGATCGAGCGGGAGGCGCAGGCGCAAGGTGCCCCGCGCGGTTTTGCCGAGGCCATTGAACGGCGGCTTGCCGCCGGCGACTACGCGCTGATCGCCGAGGTCAAGAAAGCAAGTCCGTCGAAGGGGCTCATTCGCGCCGATTTCGATCCCGCCTCGCTCGCTTTGGCTTATCAAGCCGGCGGCGCGGCCTGTCTTTCTGTCCTGACAGACGCGCCATCGTTTCAAGGCAGCCTCGGTTATTTACGCCAGGCGCGCGCGGCGGTGACGCTGCCTGTGTTGCGCAAGGATTTCATGTACGACACCTACCAGGTGACGGAAGCACGCGCTTACGGCGCCGATTGCATCCTCATCATCATGGCCGCGGTCGAAGACACCTGCGCCGGCGAGCTTGAAGCGGCGGCGATGACGCTCGGCATGGATGCGCTTGTCGAAGTGCACGATGAGGGTGAATTGGAACGCGCGCTGCGCCTGAAGTCGAAGCTTATCGGCATCAATAATCGCAATCTGAAAACTTTCGCGACCACGCTCGCCACCTGCGAGCGTCTGGCGCGGCTTGTTCCTGCGGGCCGCATCGTCGTCGGCGAGAGCGGCATATTCACGCCGGACGATTTGGCGCGGCTTTCGAACAGCGGCATTTCGACCTTCCTCGTCGGCGAAAGCCTGATGTGCCAGGACGATGTAACTGCCGCGACCCACGCCCTCCTCGCGCGCAAGCCCGCGCTTGCGTCCGCCCGGTAACGCCGTGGCAGGGCGCGCAAAGAAGCTCAGCCATCTCAGCGGCAGTGGCGACGCCCGCATGGTCGATGTATCGGGCAAGGCCACGACCGAGAGGGTCGCGGTCGCCGAAGGCAAAGTGATCATGCAGCGCGAGACGCTCGACATCGTCCGCAAGGGCGATGCGAAAAAGGGCGACGTGCTCGGGGCCGCCCGCATCGCCGGCATCATGGCGGGCAAACGCACGCATGAACTGATCCCGCTGTGCCACCCGCTCGCCATTTCCCAGATCGAGGTCGACGCCGAGCCTGACGCCAAATTGCCGGGCATCAAGATCACCGCGCGGGTGAAGGTCACCGGCCAGACCGGTGTCGAAATGGAAGCACTGACCGCGGTATCGGTCGCTTGCCTCACCGTTTATGACATGGTGAAAGCCGTCGACCGCAGCATGCGCATCGAGGGCATCAGGCTGATCGAGAAGCGCGGCGGCCGCTCCGGGCATTATCGCGCCGAACAATAGTACGGGAGTGACAGGCTTGATCTCGGTCGAACAAGCGCTGCAACAGGTGCTGGCGCATGCGGTGACGCTCCCCGCCGAACAGGTGCCGCTCGCGCAAGCGGACGGCCGCGTGCTCGCCGAGGATCTCAAAGCACTGCGCACCCAGCCGCCCGCCGATCTGTCGGCGATGGATGGCTACGCGGTGCGCGCAAGCGACGTGACCAAGGCGCCGGTGCGCTTGAAGGTTATCGGCGAGGTCGCGGCCGGCCGGCCGTTCGATAAAAGCGTCGGTCCTGGCGAGGCCGCGCGCATTTTCACCGGCGGCGTCGTACCCGACGGCGCGGATACGGTCGTGGTCCAGGAACAGGCGAACCGCGACGGCGCCACGGTCGAAATTCAAAAGCCGGCGGCCAAGGGCCGCAATGTGCGTCCGCGCGGCCTCGACTTTCGCGCCGGCGAGACGGCTTTCGCACGCGGACATCACTTGCGGGCACGCGACCTGCAACTTGCCGCCGGCATGAACCATCCGCTGGTGCCGGTCTATCGCAAGCCAAAGATCGTGCTGTTTGCGACCGGCGACGAACTCGTGCCGCCCGGCGCCGAGCCCGGCCCGGGACAGATCGTCTATTCCAACGGCTTTGCGCTCGCCGCCTTGGCGCGCGAGGAAGGCGCCGACGTGATCGAGCTTGGCGTGGTCGGCGACAGGCTCGACGAGACCATCGCCGCGGTGCGCAAGGCCCGAGAGCTCGGCGCCGATATCCTGGTGACCACGGGCGGCGCGTCGGTCGGCGAATACGACCTGGTGCAGAAAGCGTTCGCCGCCGAAGGCATGGAGCTGTCGTTCTGGAAGATCGCCATGCGGCCGGGCCGACCATTGATGCACGGCAGGCTCGGCGCGACACAAGTGCTCGGCCTGCCCGGCAATCCGGTGTCGTCCTATGTCTGCGCGTTCCTGTTTCTCGTCCCGCTGATCCGCCGCATGAGCGGACGCAGCGATCTTGCCGCGCCCGTCGAATCGGCGCTGCTCGGTTGCGACCTCGCCGCCAACGACGAGCGCGCCGATTACCTTCGCGCCACGTTGCAGACGGGCAATGACGGACTGGTAGCGACGCCCTTTCCGATCCAGGACAGTTCCATGATGGTGCCGCTGGCGCAGGCTGATTGTCTCGTGATCCGAGACCCTTACGAGCCTGCGGCCAAAGCCGGCAGCCGCTGCCGCATCGTTAAATTCGAGCGTTAAGCAGCGGTTCGCGAAAGCCCCTGCTTTCTTCACCCCAAATTAAATGGTTGCGGAACACATATGGAACGGATAGTGTCCGTTCATGATTTGTTTCGGCAGCTAGTGATCCATATCCAGAACTCGCCGCCGAGCTACCGCCAACCTGCACTCGCTTTAGGGTTATTGGGGAGAGAGCGTCGATGTTGACTCGCAAGCAGGCTGAACTCTTGCGTTTTATCCATGAGCGCCTCAAGGAGGCCGGCGTGCCTCCGTCCTTCGACGAGATGAAGGACGCGCTCGATTTGCGCTCCAAGTCGGGCATTCATCGCCTCATTACCGCGCTCGAGGAGCGCGGCTTTATCCGCCGCCTCCCCAATCGTGCGCGCGCCATTGAAGTGATCAAGCTGCCGGAATCAGTCGCGCAGGGCGTTGCTGGAGGGCGGAGCCGCGGCTTCACCCCGAGCGTCATCGAAGGCAATCTCGGCCGGGTGCGGACCGCATCGGAGGACGAAGGCGGCCGCCCGGTCGCGGTGCCGGTGATGGGCCGCATTGCTGCGGGCACGCCGATCGAGGCGATCCAAACCCGCAGCCACACCGTCAACATGCCGCCCGATCTTCTCACCTCGGGCGAACATTTCGCCCTGGAAGTGCGCGGCGATTCGATGATCGAAGCCGGCATTCTCGACGGCGACATGGTGCTGTTGAAGCGCACCGACGCTGCCGATACCGGCGATATCGTCGTCGCGCTGATCGACGACGAGGAAGCCACGCTGAAGCGCTTCCGCCGCCGCGGCGCCTCGATCGCGCTCGAGCCGGCCAATACCGCCTATGAAGTCCGGATCCTGCCGCCCAACCGGGTGCGCATTCAGGGCAAGCTGGTCGGGCTGTTCCGCCGCTATTAGGCCATCATTTCAACGCTTCGGTTTACCGTGTTCGCGGCAAAAGGTCCGCGCGCCACTGCCTCGTGCGGCGGCGCGCCTGTTGGCGTTGGTTTTTCTACTAAGGTGCGCCGCGATTGGCTGGGAGGATATTTATGATGCGTGGCTCATACGGCTCTGGCCGACAATGGATGTGGACCATCGCCGTGGGATCGGTCGCGATCGCGTTCGCCGCCGCGGCCGGACTTGTATGGTCGGAGACCCGCGCGGCGACTGGGCCGAGCTTAGCGACGGACGCACAGGCCGCAGCATCAGCCGCCGCCCAACCCGCTTCGCAAGATGTCGCGCAATATGCGCCGCCGCGGCAGCCTCCAGCCGTTGCGCAATACGCTCCGGCAACCAAGCCTGCTCCGGCACGGCCGCCTGCGGCGCAGGCCGCCGCACCGACCTATCCCGCCGCTCCGGGCGCCGCGACGCCGGCGCCAGCGCAGCCTGCGGTCGCGCAGATCAACGGCTTTCGCTCCGCCCATTTCGGCATGACCGATGCGGAGGTGCGCGGCGCCATCGAAAGAGATTTCAATCTGCGCGGCGACGCGATCCAGGCGCAGGAAAACAAGGCTGAGCAGACTCATGTTCTGATCGTGCGCGCGGCCAATGTGCTGCCCGGTGGCGGCACGGCCAGCATTTCCTATGTGTTCGGCTTCAAGTCGAAAACGCTGATCCAGGTCGGCCTGTCATGGTCGAAAGCCACCGACGACGCGATGACGCCGGAGCAGCTGTTCTCCAACGCTAATGTGCTGCAATCGCACTTTCTCACCGAAGGCTACAAACCGGATACAGTCGCAACCAATATGCCGATCAATGGCGGCGTGTTGATGTTTCGCGGCAGCGATGCCGAGCAGCACACGACAATGCTGATCCTGCAAGGCACGTTCACCCAGGCCGAGAACAATCAGCGGCAGATGACGCCGACGGCGCTGTTGCTGTTCTATATCGCCGACGCCAAGGCGCCGGACGTCTACCGGTTACCGCCAGGGTCTTTCTAAGCAGGTCTTTCTAAGCAGGTCCTTCCAGGCTTCTTTCGCAAAGCCGCCATCGCGCAGCCGCAATTTTCACGTGAGTGTGTTTCCGGCGCTCGGGGGGCGAGGTGCCGGGATCGTCGTTCGCGCGTGGCCAAGTTTCACGCCTGAACGGCGTGAAATAGCGCAAACAGCGCGGGGCCGGGCCGATGCCGATAAGTCACAGTCAGGGGAAAAAGCGCCTGCGCTTCCTCTCCTACCTCCACGTCCACGTAACCCACTCACGAAAAAGCCAATTTTTCGTTAACCATGGAACCGCTCATGCATCTGGGCGGGGGCGCGTCCATGGACCGTGTGCAACGCGATAGGCTAGCTTTTGCCAACGGTTTGAGGGGACCGCGGGGTGGTGGTTTTTACATCAAGAGTTGCGTGCCGGGAGCATACCGCGTGTGGAAGTTCGCTGCTTGAAACCGAGCGGCGGAATTTGATTGCCGGCGAGCGGTCGTCCTTTGCCCGCTCTGCCCGTCCCAGCCGTAGCGTCAGAGCTGCGTTGATCGGCACCACCGCGCTTGTGGCGGCGGCGCTCGCCGCCGTGCCTGCGCGCGCGCAAAGCGTCTGGAACGGTTCGACCAGCGGTGTCTGGAATACGGGCACGAACTGGACGCCGTCGGGTGCCCCAACCGCATCCGGCACGGCGACATTTGGCGCGTCGGGCCAGCATAACGTTACTTTCAGCACTACCCCCACCTCGGTCGGAACGCTCGAGATCAGTACGGGGCTGAACAATTATTCGTTCAATCTAAATTCCAGCCAGACGCTCAACCTCACCGGCACCGGCATCGTCGACGGGTCCTCGGGCACCGTCGGCTTCTACGGCGGCGTGGTTTCGGGCGTGATCAGCCAGAACGGCCCCGGTACGCTGAGTTTCAACAGCACCGATAGCGGCGGTTCGGCGACGGTCATTGGTGGGGGCACGCTCGAACTTGACGGATCGATCGGCGGCGCCGTTCAGATCGGCCTCTCCAATACGCTCAACGGCAGCGGCACGCTCGACGGCACCGGGACCACAGGCAACACGCAGATCACCATCGGAACGCTGGCGCCGGGCACTGCCGGCAACCCGACCGGCACGCTCACCATCAACGGCAATCTGTTTTTGTCTGCGGTCGCCACCTATCTCGCCACCTTCAACGGCGCCGCGAGCAGCACCACCAACGTCACCGGCACCGCGACGCTCGCCGGCGCATTCACCGCCGCGGCCACGTCAGGCTCGACCTATTCGACCTCGGACCTCTTCACCGTCATCAATGCCGGCAGCGGCATCAGCAACAAGGCGACATTCTCGCAGTTCAAGACATCCGGCAGTTTCGGCAATGTCGTCCCTTATCTGATCTACAACGCCAATAACCTGCAGGTCGGGTTCACCGCCGGCACGGCGTGGACGGGCACGACGGCGGCCAACGGCAATCTATGGAGCACCGCGACAAACTGGGCCGGCGGCGCGGTGCCGGTGCAAGGCGGGGCCGTAGCGGCAACCACGGTCGCGACCTTCGGCAGCACCTCAGGCACCACGCAGGTGGCAATCAATTCCGCCGCGAGCGCCAATACTATTCTTCTGACCTCGAGCGCGACAGCGCCGTTCACCTTCACGATCAATTCCGGCGGCTCGCTGTTGCTGACCACGCTCGGCATCGACAACAATTCCGCCTTCGCGCCGGTGATCAACGTCGGCGACGGGACCACCGGCGGCAGCTTGACGTTCGCCAACGGCGCCACCGCGGGCAATGCGACAATCGTCACCAATACCGGCGGCACGACGACGTTTGGCCCAACGGCAGGCGGTCCGGATACGGCGAGCGCCGGCACCGCCAACATCACCAATAACCTGGGCGGCTCGACGAATTTCAACGGCCACACCACCGCAGGCTCCGCCACCATCACGACGAATTCGGGCGGCGCACTGGCGTTCAATGCCGATGCGACCGCCGGCAATGCGACAATCATCACCAATACCGGCGGCACGACCACATTCAACACCATCAGCAACGGCGGCACCGCCGTGTTCGTCACCAATTCCGGCGGTCTCCTCAATTTCTCCGGAACCTCCGGGCCGTTCAACACGCCGAACGCGATCACGGCCGGCGCAATCGAAGGCACCGCCGGCTTGGTTGAGCTCGGCTCCAACACGCTGACAATCACCAATGGCACGGACAGCTTCGCCGGCGTCATCAGCGGCGGTGGCGGCCTCACCATCTCCGGCGGCACGACGACGCTGACCGGCGCCAACAGCTATACCGGCGCGACCACGATCAATGGCGGCACGCTCGCGGTTGACGGCACCGGGGGGAGCATCACCAGCGCCGTCACCGTCAATCTCGGCGGCACGCTCACGGGCAACGGTACCGTGGCCGGCGTGACGGTGAATGCCGGCGGCACGCTCTCGGTCGGCGCGAACGGCAGCGGCACGCTCACGTCGAACGGCAATGTGAATCTCAAACTCGGCGGCGATTACGCGGCCACGCTGAGCAGCACCAATGGCGTCAGCACGTCGACATCGGTGACGGGATCGAGCACCGCCTCAGTCAACGGCACGTTCACCGCTGTGGCGGGCCCAGGGCCTTATATGGCGGGCAATCTATACACCGTTCTCAGCACAGCAGCCGCGAATGGCGTGACCGGCACATTCTCCGGCCTGTCGGTCAGCGGCAATTTCGGGAATGTCGTTCCTTATCTGATCTACACCATCCCGAACAAAGTTGAGGTCGAGTTCACGGCTGGCAACGTTTGGACCGGCGGAACGTCAACCTGGGATGCAACGACAACGACCAATTGGTCGCTCAACGCGGTACCGACGGCAGGAACAACGGCCGGAAGCGTTGCGACTTTCAATAGTGGCGCGCCCACCGCCATCACAGTCGGCACCGCGGCGACCGCGGGCACGATGTTGTTCAATGCGCCCGCCTACACGTTTGGTATCAGCGGCGGCAATTCACTGACGCTCAGCGGTATTGGCATTGTCGATAGTTCTAACACCTCGGCGAATGCCCCGACTTTTAACGTCGGTGCCGGGGCCAGCAGCGCTGGTACTTTGGCGTTCACAAACGCCGCGACGGCGGGCGACGCCACTATCAACACCAACACCGGCGGCACGACGACTTTTTCAGGCACCAGCAACGGCGGCACTGCGATCTTCGACACGACCGGGACTGGTGTCGTCAATTTCTCAGGCACGACTGGCCCAAGCGGTAATGGCAACGTTACGGCGGGCGCTATTGAGGGTAACGGCGAAGTCGTTCTCGGCGCCAACACGCTAACCGTTAGCGCACCGGGCACGTTCTCCGGAACGCTCGGCGCCGTGGGCGACACGGGTGGATTCACGGTCGAGAGCGGCACACAGACGTTTAACGAAGTCACGGGGAATTACACCGGCGCGACCACGATCAACAGCGGTGCCGCGCTGACGCTAACAGGCGCGACGACGATCGCGAATTCGAGCGTGGTGGTTGACAATGGGGCCTTCAACATCGTTGGCAATGGCAATACCTCAATCTCGGGATTGTCCGGCACCAATAGCAGTGCCAGCGTCGCGCTCGGGGCGAATACGCTGACGATCACCAGCGGCTCCTCCACGTTTTCAGGCTCCATCACTGGCAGCGGCATGAGTGGCCTGACGGTTTCCGGCGGCGGTCAGACTCTTGCCGGCGCCAGCAACGGCTTCACCGGCACGACGACGATCGCTACCGGCGGCATCCTGACGCTGGCGGCGGCGGACGCCATCCAGCACTCCGCGGTCATGATCAACACCGGCGGCACTCTTGCGCTCGGCAGCGACGCACAGAGCTTCGCATCGCTGACCTTGAACGGCGGTACACTCGCAGGCGGCGCGCTCAGCGGCATAGTCACATCGAACGGCGGCACGATCTTCAGCGTCGGTAGCAGCACCGGCGGCACCGTTACGATCAACGCGATGAGTGGAACGACCACATTCACCGGCAGCAACACCTATGGCGGCGCAACGAACGTCGGCACGAATGCAGCAAACGCAATAGCCACGGCAGGCGGCGCCAACGCCTTCAGCGCCAGCAGCGCGATCGTTCTTAATTCAATCTCGGTTACTTCGGGGTCGACGCTTGATCTCGGCGCTGCAAACCAAACCATCGGTTCACTGGCCGGCAGTAGCGGATCAACGGTTACCAGCCTGACTAATTCCACCAGCGCAGGCGCTGGCAGCACTGCCGTACTCACTGTCGGGACATTGGACACATCGACGACCTTTAATGGCGTGATTGCCAACGGCCAGACAAGCCCGTCTCCTGCTCCTGCCGCCGGCGTGCTGACCGGCTTGAACGTCGTCGGCGGTACGCTGACGCTGGGCGGCGTCAACACCTATACCGGCGCGACGACCGTTGGGCCGGATATCGCCGGCGATACGGCCACACTGATTATTGCAACAGGCGGTTCGATCGCGGACTCGAGCGGCGTCACCGTCAATTCCGGTGGCACTCTCGGCGGTAGCGGTTCTCTCGGTGGCACCGCCGTTGTGCCCGTAACTGTGAACGCCGGCGGCACGCTGGCGCCGGGCGTCGGCGGGGCGATAGGCACGCTGACTGTCAACGGCAATCTTACCCTGGCCGGCAACTATGCCGTTCAGCTTACTAGCGGCAGCAATGCCAGCAGCAAGACGGTCGTCGCCAGCGGCAGCACCGCCACGCTTGGAGGAATATTCACCGCGGTCAGCGATGGTGGCAGCTATTCGACTACTAACCAGTACAGCGTGCTGAGCGCAGCGAGCGGGGTAAGCGGGACTTTTTCGGGTCTTAAGATGTCCGGCAGCTTCGGCGACGCGGTGCCGTACCTGATTTACAACTCAAATAATGTCGAGGTGGGACTGACGGCCGGCACCCTGTGGACCGGAGCAACATCCAACTGGAATACTGGCACAAACTGGTCCGGCAACACGGTGCCGACCGCAAGCGCCAATGCGCCGTTGAACGTGGCAACATTCGGTGCCAGTGGGACCGCTAACGTCAGCATCAATACCGCCGCAACGGTCGGCTCGATGCTGTTTATGACCGGCGCGCAGGCCTACAATTTTACGATCAGCGGCGGAAACTCGCTCACTCTTAGTGGCGTCGGCATTGTTGATAATTCGGCAACCGCACCGCAATTCACCCTCGGCGGCGCCAGCGCCGGCACCCTCACCTTCCAGAACGCCGCGACCGCCGGCGACGCCAATATCAATATCCAGAGCGGCGGCCTGCTTCAGTTCCAGGGCAACAGCAGCGGCGGCACGGCTGCGCTCAATCTCAGCGGCACCGGCGTTGCGAGTTTCTCCGCCAGCCTGGGGCTCGGCAACAACGGCATCAACACCATCGGCGCCATCAACAGTACCGCCGTCGGCGGCAACAGCGGTTCGCTCTATCTGGGCGACACCACGCTGATTGTCACCAATGGCGGCACGTTCGGCGGCACGATTTCCGACTGCGGCCCTACCGGCCGGCAATGCACCGGCAACGCCAACGGATCGACCGGCGGGTCGCTGGTCGTTAACGGCGGCAACCCACTGACGCTGTCGGGCGCCAACACCTATACGGGCGGAACGACGCTGACGGCCGGTACGCTGATTATCGGTGGTGCGACGACATACGTGAACGGAGTCGCAGCTGATGGCATTGCCTCATCTGCCGTCGGTACCGGCACGCTGATCTTCAATGGCGGCACGCTGCAGGCCGGCGGCGCCTATACCATCGCCAATGCGGCGCAAATCACCGACGTCGACAGCACAATTGACGCTCACGGAAATGTTTTCACCATTTCGGGCGCCATCAGTGACAACGCCCTCACAAAAGGCGGCACATTGAATGTCGTCGACAGCACAGGCGCCAACAGCGTTGTGGTGTTCAGCGGCGCCAATACCTATTCCGGAGCAACTGTGGTGGGCGACGGAATGAATGCCGTCACACTCGAAGGCGGCGTCTCGAATGCATTCAGCCCGAACTCAGCGATGACGGTGAGCGCCGGCGCCACGCTCGATCTCGGCAGCCTCAATCAAACCGTCGGCGCCCTGAACGGCTCGGGCACGGTCACCAACCTGAGCAATCCGACCGCGGTCACTGCACCGGCCACCGCCACATTGGTTGTCAACAACGGCGGTATGTTCAGCGGCGTGATTTCCGACGGCTCGGTCGCGAACGTCAACACCGCGCTGACCGTTGCCGGCGGTAAGCTGACGCTGAACGGTGCCAATACGTCTTATACCGGCGCGACTACCATCAACACTGGCGGAACCCTGACGCTCACCGGAAGCACGAGCCTCGCCACTTCGAGCGGCGTCACCAACAACGGCACGTTCGATGTTAGCGGTGTGACCACCAGCACCACGACCATCGTGTCCCTGTCCGGTACGTCGAGCACCGCAACAGTCATCCTTGGCGCGAACGGGCTGATTATCGCGGGCGGAACGACAGCAACGACGTATGACGGGTCGATCACCGGTACTGGCGCCACTGTGGAGGTCGCCGGCGGCACGCAGGTGCTGAATGGAAGCAGCAGCTATACCGCCGGCACCACGGTCGACAACGGCGCGACACTTCTGGTTGGCAACAATAGCGCCCTTGGCAGCGGGGACCTCGAACTCTCCGGCACTCTGCGGTCAGGCGCGGCTAATCTGACGCTCGGCAATGCCATTGTTCTCAGTGGCACCGGCACCGTCGATGCAAACGGCAACACGCTGACGCTCAACGGCGTCATCGGTGGCGGCGACTTGGCGGTGGAAGACACGAGCGCCACGGGCGGCGGCACGATCGTCGTCACTGCCAACAGCGCCAATGGCACGACGACCATAAATTCCGGCACGCTGTCGGTTACGGGTGATCTCAATTCCTCCGGTGGCGTGAACGTCAACGGCGGCACGCTGGCCGGCACCGGCACGGTGTCGAGCGTCAGCGTGGGCAATGGCGGCACGCTCTCACCGGGCGTAAGTGGCACCGGGATGCTAAATATCAGCGGAGGTCTGACGCTGAGCTCTGGCGCCAATTACGCTGTCACGATCTCCGGTGCCAGTAACAGTGAGACGATTGTTTCAGGCGACGCCGCACTTGCTGGGACCATCACGATTGCGGGAACCGCCAGCAGCGGCACCTACACGGTCTTGAGCGCGGCAGATCTCAACACCACGACATTTTCTGCAGTCAACATCACGGGCAGCTTCGGCAACAGTTTGCCGACCGTGAGTTACAACGTCGGTGATACTGCGGTCGTTGTGACCTTGACCCCAGGTACCGTATGGCAAGGCGCATCCGGCGCTAACGGCACCGACTGGAACACCGCCGCCAACTGGCAGGGCAGTCCGCAAGCCGTGCCAGGTACTACGGGCGTCGCCGCATTTGATGACACCGCAGTCAGCAAATCCATCAGCATCACCGCATCGACACAGGTAGGCACGATCCTCTTCAATGCCAACGCGCCAGCGTTTACTTTCACTATCAATAACGGCGGCACCCTTACCCTTAACGGCGATGGCATCGTCAACCAATCAACTACAACGACGCCGACATTCAACGTCGGCACGACAGCCAGCAGCACCGGCGCTTTTGATTTCGAGAATTCATCTACTGCCGGCAATGCAATAATCAATACGAATAGCGGTAGCACCACCGCGTTCTTCGGCAACAGCACCGGCGGTAATGCGCAGTTCAATACGCTAAGTGGCGGCGTTGTAGATTTCTCTAGCAGCAAAGGCCAAGGCGGCCTGAATATGCTCAGCGCCGGCTCGATTGCCGGCGCAGGTGATTATTACCTGGGCAGCAACCAACTCACTGTCGGCAGCAATAATCTCTCCACCACGGTCAGCGGCATTATCTCTAATTGCGCTGGTGCTGGCACTGCGTGCGAGCAAGTCGCGAACACCGGCGGCTCTTTGAACAAGGTCGGCAGTGGAACGCTGACGCTCTCCGGCCAGAACACCTATACTGGCGGCACGACCATTACCGCCGGCACGCTTAATGCTGGTGTAGATTCGGTCTTCACTACGCCTGGCGTGCCGAGCAGCGGCATCGTCTCGTCAGCGATCGGGACCGGAACCCTCACCCTCAACGGCGGCACATTCCAGACTGGCGGCAACTTCACCTACGCCAATAGCGTTGCTCTCAACAGTCTGGGCGGCGCCATCGACGCCTTCGGCAAATCGCTGACGCTCACCGGAACGATCAGCGGCACCGGCCCACTCAATGTAGAAAGCAGCATCGGTAGCGGCACGCTGACGCTCAGCGGCACAAGCTCCTATACCGGCGCAACTAACGTCAATTCCGGCACCCTGTCGGTGGCAACCACCGGCGATATCAGTTCGTCGAGCCTTGTCACCGTCAATTCCAGCGGCACCTTGGCGGGCGTCGGCACCGTCGGCGATGTATTGGTCAACAGCGGCGGCACGTTCGCGCCGGGCACCAACACCTCGACGGCAGCGCTCAACGTCCATGGCAATCTGACGCTGTCGTCGGCGGCGACCTATATGGTCACCATTCAAGGCGCGAGTCCCACGTCCAGCAGCTTCGCGAATGTCACGGGCACGGCCACGCTGGGCGGCGCGAACCTGATCGCCAACAGCAATTCGACCAACATTGCGATCGGAACCAGCTACATCGTCTTGAAAGCAGGCACGGTCGCGACGACGTCCACTTTCTCCGCGCCCGTGTTCAACGTGCAGGGCGAGGGCTTGCTGCAAGCGACTGACATCACTAACAACGGCACGAATGTCACCGCACAATTCCAGCGCGCCCAGCTCGTCCCCGGCGTCGCGCCCTCGATCTACAATTCGCTGATCAACTCCATCAACAATTCCTCGGCGAACGGCACCCTGTCGCCGCAGTTCCAAAACCTGTTCAACCTGCCGGCGGGCCAGCAGACGGCCGCGTTGCAGCAGCTGTCCGGCCAATCCAATACCGGCGGCGTGGTGTCGGCCAACAGCATGCAGACCTCGTTCGCGACCACGCTGCTCAATCCGGGCGTCGACGGCCGCTCGGGCGGGTTCGGCGGCTTCGGCCCGGTGCTCGGCTATGCGCCGGAAGCGCCGATGTCGGCGGAA
>Ga0210395_10000130_pt1 | contig 58396 bp, 51 predicted proteins | sample IncBWH4OmetaG_FD_150861 | JGI IMG/M metagenome (GOLD analysis project Ga0210395, IMG submission 150861) | Forest soil microbial communities from Barre Woods Harvard Forest LTER site, Petersham, Massachusetts, United States - Inc-BW-H-4-O ...
TCGAATCCAATAAAATAAGAGGCGTCGCCAGCGGAGATTTTCTTTGGCATCAATCGCTTTCAGTTTGCTTGACAGTCTCGGAAGCGGGCGGTTAGCATCGCGCGACTTGTCGGGCACGGCTCGATGCGAATCAGCCCATTCGACTTCGCGATCATCGTTGTCTATCTCTTGGGCATCACCCTTTTCGGCGCCCACTTTCGCCGCGGCCAGCAGACCCTGCGCGATTACTTCCTTGGCGGCCGCACCGCGCCCTGGTGGGCAATCGCTTGTTCGATCGTCGCCACCGAAACCTCGACGCTGACGATCATCGGCACCCCCGCAATCGCCTACGCAGGCAATCTCGGGTTCTTGCAACTTGTGATTGGATATATGGTCGCCCGAGTGATCCTGTGCGTAGTGCTCATCCCCCAGTATTTCCAGGGTGAATTTTACACGGCTTACCAGCTTCTCGAGAAGCGATTTGGCAGGCGCATGAAATCGGCCGCGGCGGTCGTTTTCATGGGAACTCGCGCGTTGGCCGAGGGAGTGCGAATCTCGGCGGTTGGCAAGGTTGTTAGCGTAGCGCTCGGCACCGGCGAGCGGTGGTCCATCGTAATCGTCGCGGCGCTTACCATCGTCTACACGTTCGAGGGCGGAATGCGCGCCGTCATCTGGACCGACGTTGCACAGTTCGTACTGTATTTGGCCGGCTCAGTGGCTGCTTTCTTTCTCTTGCTGCACAAAATCCCCGGCGGATGGCCCGAGGTGACGCAGGCCGCTGCCGCAGCTGGCGGAAAGCTGCGCGTGTTCGATTTCGCATTCAGCCTGACCAAGAACTACACGTTTTGGTCTGGCCTGCTTGGTGGAACATTTCTCACCATGGCGAGCCATGGGACCGATCAGACGATGGTGCAGCGGCTTCTGTCGGCGCGGACCGAACGAGACAGCAAGCAGGCGCTCCTCGCGAGTGGGGTGGTTGTCTTCGTGCAATTCGCGTTATTCCTCGTGCTCGGCGTAATGCTTTTCATTTTCGCGCAACATGCGTCGCTGCCAGTGCAGGGAGACACGGACCGCATTTTCCCGGAGTTTGTCGTGCGCGAAATGCCCGTCGGCATGGCAGGGCTGGTGCTGGCGTCGATTTTCGCTATGGCGATGTCCAATGCCAGCGGCTCGCTGAACTCGCTGGCATCGTCGAGCATGATTGACTTTGGTGCGCCTGGCGCCGGGACAACGCCGGTGCGGCAGATTATCCGCTCGCGACGCATGACGCTGCTATGGGGGGTGGTTCTGGGGCTGCTGGGATTGATCCGCTGGGGCGCCGTGCTCGAAGCGGGCCTCACGATTGCATCCATCACCTACGGCGGCATGCTGGGGGTATTCTTGCTCGGCACCTGGAATCGCCGCGCAAATGAGCGTGGCACACTCATCGGATTTGCGACTGGAATCGCGGCGATGATCGCGATCAGATTCTGGACGCCGCTGGCATTCACGTGGTATGTGCTCGCCGGAACGATCGTCACTTTCGCCGTCGGATCGCTTGCGAGCCTTGCGAGCGGCGCTACGGCGAAGCCTGGAGCCGTCCCAGAATGACGGCGAGATCAAAGCCGGCAAGACTTTTCAGCTAGCGCGCCGGCGGGAAACAAATCAGGGTGAAGCAGGTGGGCAAGTAGAGCCACACCATCGGCGAGACGCGGGCCTGGGCGCGAGAAGTAAGCGTTCGCGTCAACGGCGAAGACACGGCCTTCGCGTACCGCCGGTAGTTGATTCCAGGCTTCAGGGAACGGTGCCAGGCTGTGTTCCTTGGCCGCGCGCGAGGAGTTATATCCGCACGGCATCACGATAATCACGTCGACGCGAGACTCCGCAATCTGCTCGGCCGCGACCTGAAACGAAGGCTCTCGCAAGCGGCCAAATACGTCCTCCCCGCCGGCGTGAGAAACCATCTCTGGAATCCAGTGGCCGCCGACGTAGTAGGGATCCAGCCATTCGAGACACAAAACTCGCGGGCGAGAGGCTGCGCGGGACGCTCGAGCAGCGATCGAGGCAACCTGTCGCGCGAGCCTAACTGCGACTGACTCTGCCTCACTCCGCCGGCCAGTCGCCTGGCCCACTCGACGAATGTCGTCCCACGCCTCATTAAGTGAACGAGGAGTCAACGAGAGGACCTGCGGCTGCCGCGGAAATCGAGTCAGCGCTGTCGCCAAGTCGTCGGGAGACGCGGCGCAGACGTGGCATAAATCCTGTGTCAGGATTAGGTCCGGGGCGAGCGAGCTGAGGAGTTCAGCATCCACCGCGTAAATGCTCTCGCCGTGGGCGATAATTTCGGTGACTTGACGATCAATTTCGGCCGGCGGCGCTTGCGGGTCAATGCGCGTTCGAAGCAGCGAAGGCTTCGTCGCCGCGTCCGCCGGAAAATCGCACTCATGGCTGACGCCGAGGACCGAATCGCCCAGGCCGATTGCGTAGAGGATTTCCGTCGCGGAAGGCAGTAACGAACAGATACGCATCGCCGGCTCAGTCATACAGTAGATATTTTGCGCGCATTTTGCGGAACTTGTCGAGGTCCGCGGCCCAGCCGGACACGATATCGGCGGGCGCGTCGCCGCGCTTCAAGCGATTGACAGTGGATTGCGAGCCGAGAAGCTCGATGATCTTCTCGAGATGGAATTTGCGTGGGTACATTCGATGCAGCGCGTCCGCAATTTCCAGCCCCGTGCGCATGGACCGAAGCTCGCCGCGATTCGTGACGCGAATCGTCACCCCTTGGCATGCCTCGCCGCTGTAAATACCGTTGCGCGGAGTGAATTGCGCAGGCGCGAAACTCACTCCGGGGATCTTGCGGCGTGTGAGGACACTGGCGAATTCGTCCGCGCGAATCCAAGGCGCACCGATGCTTTCAAACGGCGTATCGGTGCCGCGGCCAACAGAAACACCGCCCGCCTGTAGAACCTCGACACCCGGATAAAGGAATTCGGCGTTCAGCGTCCGCAGATTCGGCGACGGAGCAATCCACGCGAGTCCCGTCTGATCGTAGGTTTCGCCACGGCGCCAATTCTTCATCGTGACAACATGCAGGTCCGCTCGGATTTTGTTCTCGGCACTAAGCATCCGGGCCTGCTCTCCGAGCGTCATGCCGTATCGAACGGGCATCGGAAAATATCCCGTGAATGACGTGCGGTCGGCGTCCAGCATCGGCCCCTCGATCACTTCCCCTCCCAATGGGTCGGGACGGTCGAAAACGACAAATGGGATGTGGTGCTTCGCCGCCGCTTCCATGCAGTACGCCATTGTCGTCACGTAGGTGTAAAAGCGCACGCCGGCATCCTGTATGTCGAAAATCAGAACGTCGACGCCATCGAGCATCGCGTCTGTGGGCCGGCGCGTGTCCCCGTAGAGGCTGTAGATCGGTACGCCCGTCGCGGGGTCGGTGCCATTCGCGATGGCCGCGTCGGCCTTCCCGTCGATCCCATGCTCGGGACTGAAGATCGCCACGAGAGCGACGCCCTGGGTTCGCGCCACCACGTCAATCGTGCGCATGCCCTGAGAATTCACGCCTGTCTGGTTCGTGACGATGCCTACGCGCTTTCCCTCGAAGTGTTCGGAGTTCGTCGCCTCGTATATTTCAACGCCAGTCAGCGTCCGGCCTCCGGCCGCGGGCGGTCCCGAAGTCACAGGCGCGCAAGATAACGTCGCGATTGCAATCCCAGCGAAAATGGCTTGAGAACGGTAACGAAACATCACTCAGACGCTCGATTGTGCGGCGTGAAACCGCGTGCTATATACAGCTACGGGATGCAGGCGTCAACAAAGAAGGCCCGCGGCGGGAATGATGCGTAAATGGGGGCTTTCAACGGCGACGCTGGTCCTCGTCACCCTATTCTCGCTCATGACACCTCCCGCTCGCTCGCAAAAGAATCCCAAAACAAAACCAACTGCAGCCGCCCGGAATACCTGGGTCGAGCAGACGCTCCGGAAGATGTCGCTGCGCGAGAAGCTCGGGCAGATGTTGATGGTGACCTTCTTCGGCGTGTTCGATTCGGCCGAAAGCCCTGAATATCGGGAAGTCCTTCGCGAAGTCGAAGAGAATCATGTCGGCGGACTGATTATTGTGACCGATCGCGGGCCGCTCGGAATCGAGCGAAGCCAGGTATACCCCACCGCCGTGATGACCAATGAACTCCAGCGTCGCGCGAATGTTCCGCTGCTAGTTGGCGCGGATTTCGAAGCCGGGACCGGCACGCGCCTGGACGAGGGCACGTCGTTTCCGTCCGCCATGGCAATTGCCGCCACGGGAGACCCGAAACTTGCATACGCGGCCGGCAAATATACGGCCCTCGAAGCGCGGGCAGCGGGCGTGCAATGGATCTTCGCGCCCGATGCGGACGTTAACAATAATCCGGATAATCCCATCATCAACATCCGCTCTTTCGGCGAGGATCCGGCGACGGTCGCAACATATGTGAAAGAATTTGTGCGCGGTGTGGAAGACCATGGCGCGCTAGCCACGGCAAAACATTTCCCCGGCCACGGTAACGTAGGAGTGGATTCGCATATCTCGCTAGCCACAGTGCCCGGCGACCGCAAAGAGCTGGAGGGCACCGAACTCGTTCCCTTCCGCGCGGCGATTGCCGCGGGCGTGAGTTCGATTATGCCCGGCCATCTGGCCGTGCCCGCATTCGAGCCCGATCCGGAAGTTCCTGCGACACTTTCGCGAAATATTCTTACTGGCCTGCTGCGCGGCGATATGAAGTTCCGCGGCCTGATCATCACCGACGCGCTCGACATGGGCGGCGTCACGTCGAACTATCCTCCGGGAGAAGCGGCGGTGCGAGCGGTCGAAGCGGGCACGGACGTCCTGCTGATGTCGCCCTCGCCGGACGCCGCGATTGCGGGTCTCGAAGACGCAGTGAAATCCGGCCGCATCTCCGCGAAGCGGATTGACGAATCGGTGCGTAGGATTTTGGCGGCCAAAACTCGGCTCGGCTTGAACAAGAATCGCTATGTTGACGTAGCACGATTGAACGAGACATTTGCGCGCCCGGAGTATGAAACCGAGGCGCAAGGCATCGCCGATCGCGGCGTCACCTTGCTGCGCGATATGCCCTGGCTCCTGCCGCTGGACGCTACAAAGCCGTTACGCGTGCTGTTGGTTGCACTCTCTTCCGATGCCGATCCAAATCCGGGAGAGACGATCGAGCCCGAAATTCGTCCGCGTGTTGACTCGCTCAAGGTGCTTCGCGCGGACACGCAGTATGCTCCGGTCAGAACGCTCCAGCTTCCGCCACCCGATACCTATGACGTGGCAATCGCTGCCCTGTTCGTGCGCGTTGCGGACCGCAAGGGTGACGTCGGATTCCCGGAGGACCAGGGTGCGTTCGTGAATGAATTGCTGGCTGCAGGCAAGCCAACCGTGGTCGCTTCCTTTGGCAGTCCGTATCTGATCGAGCGATTCCCGAACGCGAAGACCTGGCTCGCGGAATTTTCAACCAACGATGTCTCACAACGCGCCGCTGCGCGCGCAATATTTGGCCAAATCGCGATCGGCGGAAGGATTCCCGTGACCGTGCCCGGAACCGCGCAGCGCGGTGACGGCATGAGCGTGGCCGCAAATCCGATGACGCTGCAGCCCGCGCCGGCGGCGATGATGGAGCGCCTGAAACCGGCCTTCGCTTTGCTCGACCGGGCCGTCGCGGACGGCGCTTTTCCCGGAGGCGTGCTGGCCGTCGGATTGAACGGCCAGCTTGCCGTCCATCCGTTTGGCAAGCTCGAGCGGGAAGGCCAAGCCTATGAAGCGGATGAAGATTCGATGTACGACGTGGCGTCGCTGACGAAGCCAATCGTCACGACGACAGCGGTAATGATGCTCGTACAGCAAGGTCGGCTCGATTTGGATCGGGCAGTCGAGACCTACTTGCCAGAGTTCGCGGTAGCAGCAAAGTCCGATCCGAACCCAGCTTGGCGCGCCCGCGTCACTCTGCGCACGCTGCTTTTGCATGATTCGGGGCTCCCCGATCATCGCGACTTCTATAAGGACGCAAAGGGACACAACGTCGTCTTGGCGCGAGTCCTCGCCGAGCCGCTCGTCCGCGAGCCCGGCACGAAGGTGGAATATTCCGACCTTGGGTTCATTCTGCTCGGCGAGATTATTGAACGGCTCACCGGCGAATCGCTGGACACATTTGCAAAGCGCGAAATCTTCGATACGCTCGGGATGGACCGCTCCATGTTCAATCCGCCGCGTAAGCTTCTCGAAGATATCGCGCCTACGGAGATGGACTCGAGCTTCCGCAAGCGGCTCGTCTGGGGCGAGGTCCACGACGAAAACGCCTGGGCCATGGGCGGAATTGCGGGCCACGCGGGGCTGTTTTCCACGGCCCCGGACATCGCCGCGTACGCCCAGATGATTCTCAATGGCGGCATTTACGGCCACGAGCGCATCCTGGCGTACTCCACGATTCGGCGGTTCACGGCGCACCAAACAATCGCCGGCTCTTCGCGCACCCTTGGCTGGGATGTGCCTGAAGAGCCGTCCTCGTCGGGCCGCTACTTCTCCGCGGCAAGCTTTGGGCACACGGGGTTTACCGGCACGTCCTTGTGGATCGATCCGGAACGGAAGTTGTTTGTGGTGCTCCTGACGAACCGTGTGAATCCCACGCGCGCCAACGAAAAGATCCGCCAAGTGCGCCCAGCATTGCACGATGTCATTTTCGGAGGCCTGGGACTTGCCTCCGCCCAGCCTCCCGCCCGATAACTCCCTCGGCACAATCCTCTCCGGAATCCAGCCTGCAGCCGCCGCTGCGGCTTCCCTACCGCTATAATTATTCAGGATTTTGGGGCGCACCTTGAAAGTAATGAGGACAGAGCGACGGAACCCGCGTTCTCGCGGGCTTGACCGGAAATCAACTCTGGATATCCTGCGCGCGCTCAACAGGGAAGACGCAGCAGTTGCGGGAGCCGTGCACCGGGAACTGCCGCGCATCGCGCGCGCGGTGGATGCCATCGCGAAATCGCTCGAGCGCGGCGGCACGCTTTTCTACATTGGCGCGGGAACCAGCGGCCGGCTCGCTGTGTTGGATGCAGCGGAATGTCCACCAACATTCGGGACGCCGCCCAAAATGGTGCACGCGATCATCGCCGGTGGTGAACGGGCGCTGCGGCACGCAGTCGAAGGCGCCGAAGATTCCGCGGCGAATGGCGCGCGCGATCTGCGACGAGCGGGTGCATCGCGTCGCGACGTGGTCGTGGGAATCGCTGCGAGTGGTACGACATCTTACGTGCTCGGCGCGCTTGCTTTTGCGCGGAGGCGTGGCGCGGTCACAGTCGGAGTGACTTCGAATCCGCGGTCGCCGGTTGCGCGGAAGGCGCACATCTCCATCGCACCCGACACCGGACCGGAAGCGATTGCCGGTTCCACTCGGATGAAGGCCGGGACGGCGCAGAAGATGGTCCTGAACATGCTTTCTACTGCTGCGATGGTGCGGCTTGGCAGAGTCTACGAGAACTGGATGGTTCACGTGGCGCTGACAAATCAGAAGTTGCGGCGGCGCGGCGCGCGGATTCTGGAAGCCGCGGCGGGCATCAGCCTGTCCGCTGCGGAACACGCCCTGCGTCAGGCGGGCCACAATCTGCCGTCGGCGCTCGTAATGCTTAAGACGGGAGCCAGCGCGCCCGAAGCACGGCAACGATTAGCGACAGCAGGCGGAAACGTGCGAAAGGCGCTCGAAACGGCCAAGAAACATCAAACCAAACCGAAGGGCCGGTAACCGGACATGGACCGATTTAAGATTCAAGGTGGGCGCAGGCTTGAAGGCGAAGTCAGAATCAGCGGTGCAAAAAACGCCGCGCTACCGGCTATGGCGGCGAGCCTGTTGACTGCCGAATCAGTCCATCTCAAGAATATTCCGCACGTCCGCGACATCATCACCATGGCAAAGCTTCTCGCGCACATGCGCTGTAAGGTCGAAAGTCCGGACATTCCGCCGAGTGAATTCATCATTCGCGCCGAAAGCGTCTCGCATGCGGAAGCGCCATACGAGCTCGTGAAAACGATGCGTGCTTCGGTGTTAACACTTGGCCCGCTCGTCGCAAGGTTCGGCTATGCGCGCGTTTCCCTTCCCGGCGGTTGTTCGATCGGCGCGCGCCCGATTGATATGCACATTCACGCGCTAGAAAAGCTCGGCGCCACGATTTCGGTAGATCATGGCTATGTGGAAGCGCGCGCCACGCGTCTGCACGGCGCCGTGCTCCGCTTTCCGAAGATCACGGTTACGGGGACGGAAAACATCCTGACGGCTGCGGTGCTGGCAGAAGGCGAAACCGTTCTCGAAAATTGCGCGCTCGAACCTGAGATTCCTGATCTCGCCGCACTGCTCGTCAAAATGGGAGCGAAGATCGAGGGCGCGGGGACGCCCACGATTCGCATCCAGGGCGTCGAGAGACTGCACGCCGCGACACACACCATCATTCCCGACCGCATCGAAGCGGGCACGTTTCTTGTGGCCGGCGCCATCACTGGGGGCGAGCTTCTGCTCACGCACTGCGAGCCGACGCACCTGACCGCCGTGCTCGACAAGCTTAAGGAGTGCGGAGTCCAAATCAAGTGCGAGGGAAAGAACGGACTGCGCGTTTGCGCCCCAAAGAAGCTGTTAGCCGCGGACGTGAACACCGAGGAATATCCCGGCTTCGCAACCGATATGCAGGCGCAGTTCATGGCGCTTGCCACGCAGGCTCACGGCGTCTCGCACATCCGCGAAACAATCTTTGAGAATCGCTACCTTCACGCGAGCGAGATGGTGCGCATGGGCGCAGACATCGCGATTGATGGGAGCACGGCGGTGGTCACCGGCCCAGCGCAGCTCAGCGGAGCGCCTGTCACGGCATCGGACTTGCGCGCCAGCGCCGGACTGGTCCTCGCGGCACTTGTGGCAAACAACACCACCTGGATTGACCGCGTTTACCACATTGATCGCGGCTACGAGCAGATTGAGCTAAAACTCACTGCGCTCGGCGCCAGCATCGAGCGCATCTCCCAACCGACAGGAAACACTCCATCCGTCTAGCTGCACACGATCCGTGAACGAAAAAAAAGGGAGGCGATTCCTGACCTCCCTTCAAATACCTCGCTATCGAACCAGCATCCGTACGTGCAACGCTGAGACGGAGTGTTATCCCGCTGCTTCGGCCTTCGGCTGCTTGTCGCGCTGATCGCGCAACACGGCCTTGCGGCTTAACCGGACTTTGTTTCCTTCGATGGCCAGCACTTTCACGAGCACCTGATCGCCTTCCTTCAGTTCGTCACGAACGGCGCGGATGCGCGCCTCGGCGATCTCGCTGATGTGGAGCAGGCCATCCGTGCCGGGAAATATTTCGACGAATGCGCCGAATTCCGCGATACGTACCACCGTGCCGAGATACGTCTTGCCGATTTCGGCTGTGGCGGTGACGTCGCGAATCATTTTGAGCGCATTTTCCGCCGCGGCTCCGCTGCTCGCGAACACGTGAACCTTGCCGTCGTCCATCACGTCAATCTTCACGCCCGTGGCTTCTACGATCGACCGGATTTTCTTTCCGCCCGGTCCGATCAGGTCGCGAATCTTGTCCGTGGGAATCTGGAGCATGTGTAGGTGGGGCGCATACGTCGAAATTTCCGCTCGGCCACTCGAGATCGTCTTTTCCATGATGTCGAGAATTTCAAAACGCGCCTTCCGCGCCTGGGCCAAGGCCTCCCGCATCATGGCAACACTGACTCCCGCAACCTTAATATCCATCTGTAGCGCTGTGATTCCCTGCCGCGTTCCGGCAACTTTGAAATCCATATCGCCGTAGTGATCCTCGGCACCGGCGATGTCCGTCAGGATCGCGTACTTCTCACCCTCCACGACCAAGCCCATCGCGATTCCTGCGCAGGGAGACTTCAGCGGCACGCCCGCATCCATCATCGCAAGCGAACCACCGCAGACCGTAGCCATGGAGGACGACCCGTTCGATTCCAGGATGTCTGACACCACGCGCATCGCGTATGGAAAGTCGGCCTCGGGGGGCAGCAGGTTCCCCAGCGCACGTTCGGCCAATGCGCCGTGCCCGATTTCGCGCCGACCCGCTCCGCGCAGGAATTTCACCTCGCCCACGGAAAATGGCGGGAAGTTGTAGTGCAGCATGAACCGTTTGAACACATCCTGCTCGAACAGGAGATCGAGCCGCTGCTTGTCCTCCTTCGTGCCCAGCGTGGTGGTGGCCAGCGCCTGTGTCTCGCCGCGGGTGAAGAGAGCCGAACCGTGCGCGCGGGGGAGCACACCCACTTCGCAGGTGATCTGGCGCACCTGATCGAACGCGCGGCCATCCGGGCGCCGGCGGCGAACCAGCATGTCGTCGCGGAAGATGCGCTCGCGGAGCCTTTCAAAAGCGCGATAGGCCAGCTTGCGCCTCTCGAGATCTTTTTCGTCGATCCTCTCCATAATCTCGGCCTTGACCTCGTCTACGAGGCCATAGCTTTCTAGCTTCGGGTGCTTCTGGGTGTCCAGCGCGTCGCGCAGGCGCTCGCCGTACTTGGAAGTGATCTCCCGATAGAGTGCTTCATCGAACGCAGGGGGCTTTACCGTGACCTTCGTCGGGTTGACGCGGCTGCCCAGATCGCGAATCGCCGCAACAATCTTGCGAATTTCCGCATGACCGAATTCCAGCGCATCGGCCACGGTGTCCTCGGAAACCTCGAACGCGCCCGATTCGACCATCACGATCGCGTCCGCCGAGCCCGCGAGGATCAAGTTCATCTGGCTGGTTTTCTGTTCCGCAATCGTGGGGTTCACGACGAGTTTGCCTTCGAGCATTCCCACCCGCACGCAGGCGATTGGGTTATGGAACGGAATCTTGGAAACATAGAGCGCCGCTGACGCTGCGGTAACGGCGACGACGTCAGGATCATTATCGCTGTCCGCGGAGAGCACCATCGCGATGATCTGCGTCTCGGTGGCCCAGCCTTCGGGAAACAGCGGCCGCAGCGGCCGGTCCGTCAGCCGCGACGTCAGGATTTCGCGTTCGGAGGGCCGCCCTTCACGCTTGAAAAATCCGCCCGGAATTTTTCCGGCGGCGTACGTGTATTCACGGTAATCCACCGTGAGGGGAAGAAAATCTTTTTCCGTCGCCTTGTTATCCATGCAGGCGGTGGCCAGCACTACCGAATCGCCGTACCGCGCCACAATTGCGCCATGGGCCTGACGGGCCATCTTGCCCGTTTCGAGCGTCAACTTGCGTCCGCCAAGATCCAAACTCACTTGTTCAAACATCCAGCACATCCTTCTGTCCCGGCTCACCGGGAACGGTAATCAGATACGAGAGACATCCTCTCGGGAAATGTCTTGAAGAGGGAGAAGCGCATACAACGGGGCGCCGGAAGGCAAAGTGATTAGCTGGCAAATGACCTCACGCACCGCGCCGCTTGCAGCCCATCTGCGGGCCGACAGTTCAAGTTTGTGCGGTGGAGGAACATGCGGCCGGAGGAGCCGCTTGGGGTTTCCGCGCTACTTGCGCAAGCTAAGTCGTGCCACAATCTCGCGATACCGATCTGGGTCTCGGCGATTCAGATAGTCCAACAGCCGGCGACGCTTGTTGACCATCATGATCAACCCGCGGCGCGAAGCATGATCTTTTGCGTGGGACTGGAGATGCGTCGTGAGGTAGTTGATTCGCTCGCTCAACAGCGCGATTTGCACCTCGGGCGATCCGGTGTCTTTCGTATGCACTCTGTACTGCTCGATCACACCGGCTTTGGCTTCCATCAACTGATCCTCCCTCTGAAACGTCGTGCCCCTGCTCTATGTTCTTCGCCTCTTCAACTCGAAAATGCTAGCACATAGGCTGTGGCCAGCAAAGGGAATTTACCGCCGCCCCGGTCGGTCGAGTCGTGCTATTTTCCGTTTCGGACCAGTGATAGGAACTCGTCACGAGTCTGTTTGTTCTCGCGGAAGACGCCCAGCATCGCGCTAGTCACCGCTGCGGAGTTCTGTTTCTCCACGCCCCGCATCACCATGCATAGATGTCGCGCTTCGATGATCACGCCCACGCCCTGCGGGCTGAGCTTGTCCTCAATGGTCTGCGCGATCTGGCTGGTCAGCCGTTCCTGAATCTGCAATCGCCGCGCGTACATGTTCACCAGGCGTGCGATCTTGCTCAGCCCCACCACTTTTTTGTTCGGAATGTAGGCCACGTGGCACTTGCCGAAAAACGGAAGCAGGTGATGCTCGCAGAGGCTGTAAATCTCGATATCCTTTACGACCACCATCTCGTCGTAACACACGCTGAACATCGCGCCATTCAGCAATTTCTCCGGGTCCTGAGCGTAACCGCTGGTCAGGAAGCGCAGCGCTTTCTCAAAACGCTCGGGCGTTCGCTTCAATCCCTCGCGATTGGGATCCTCTCCCAAATGCACCAGCATTTGGCGAACCAGGTCGGCGATGGTGGCCGAACCCGTGGTTTCTGGAACGGCGATGTCCGTTGTCTCGCTCATAATCGTCTTGTTCCTCATGGCGCCTGTTGCTCCCGTTCGCCATTTTCCCCGTCGAATTCAAAGCTATTCTTGCTCGTTTCCTCGAGCCGTATGCGCTCCAGCCGCGCTGCCGGAAATGTTTTCAAACGGCGATAGATTTCCCGGCAAATATTTTCGGCTGTCGGCACATCTTTGCCGAATTCAGGCACTTCCTCGTTCAGATATTTGTGGTCGAACGCCTCGACCACCTTGCGCTCGACAAATGGATCGAGATCGCCGAGATTCGCCACCATGCCCGTCGCCTGGTCCACCGCCCCTGTGATCGTCACCTCAAGCGAGTAGTTGTGCCCGTGACCATACGGATTGCTGCACTTCCCGTAGATGCGCTGATTTTCGGCCTCGCTGAAACTCGGCCGATGCAGGCGATGCGAAGCCGCAAAGCGATACCGCCGAGTCAGCGAAAGTTTCAGCGCCGTGCTCACGCGCGACTCCCGTTTGATTCCGCGGTGCAGTCCGCAAAAAGATCGGGAGACTCATAGACCCGCACGCGATCGAGCTTGCCTTTCGCAATCTTCGGCTCCAGTAACTGCCAGATGACTGCTGCGATGTTTTCGCACGTAGGAATCTGTCCGGCGAGCTCGGGAACCTCGTAATTCAAGTGGCGATGATCCATGCGCTCGCCCACTTCGCGTTGCAGAATGTCCTTGAGTTCCTTCAGATCGAGAACCATTCCCGTCTCTGGATCTGGCTCGCCCGCGATCGTCACTTCCAGCACGTAGTTGTGCCCATGCCCATGCGGATTGTTGCACTTGCCGAAGACGCGGCGATTTTCCTCGGCCGAGAAATTCGGGTTATGGTAAAAATGCGCCGCGGAAAACTCGATTTTGCGCGTCACTCGAATCATGGTGTTTTCGCCGCGTATTTTCTGCCCTTCCAAACGACGCTTCCCCTCGTGCTTTTCCACCACGATCCGATCAGCGCCGCGCTATAAAGCGCGGATCCGGCCACATAAAATTGGATGTAGGACGTCGGATAGAGATTCCGATACAGCGCCGCCGCATAGGCTAGATGCCTGCCCAGCAGCACGCCCATACACACGCCCGCAGCCACCGCCACGAACGAAGTCCTCACGCCCGCAAAGTGCAGTAGCGCGACGATCAACAGTCCCGCCTCGGAAATCGGAAGCGCGTCCGTGAGTTCAAAAAACATCGACCTAACATTTCCGCCCATCAGCGGATAGAGGTTCTTCGTCCAGCCCTGCCACATCGCCTCGAACGACCGGTACATCCGCGTGCGCACCACGCCCATCGGAGCCGTGAAATAAATCCCGTAACCGCTCTGCTTGACCAGCCGCGCCAGCGCCACGTCTTCCAATATTTCGCGGGCGACAGCCGCGTGCCCTCCCACCGCGTCATATGCATCCCGCAGCACCAGCAGAAATTGGCCATTTGCCGCCGCATCGGGCCGCTTCGGATCGTTTACGCGTGCAAAAGAAAACTTCGCCGCGAGCCTGCAATAAACGAACGGAATCAGCGCCCGCTCCCACCATGTCGCCATTTCCTGTTCCGGTGAATAGGAGACGAGCACAGCGTCGTGATCTACAGCATCCCCGAGCGCCCGGCGTGTCGCGCCGGGATAGTGATACGTGTCCGCATCGGTGAACAGCAGCCAATCGCCCTGCGCGGCGGCAGCGCCAATCGAAACCGCGTGACTCTTTCCAACCCAGCCGGCTGGCAGCGGACCAGCGTCGATCACCCTCAGCTTCGGAATTCGCTTTGCCAGCTCCCCAAGAATCGCGCCGGTGCGGTCGGTTGATTGATCGTTGACGACAATCACCTCTCCGATCTCAAGCTGGATCGCCACCGATTCGACCGCGCGGGCGATCGAGGCTTCTTCGTTTCTGGCGGGAATAATGGCGGAAACCAAGGTTTTTACAATCCCGTCCACGGGGGCTGCTAAACTGTTCGTTATCTCGCTGGCGATGCTTCTATTATAGGGCGCTTGGATGGCGGATTGAAACGGAAACTGAAAACTGGGCTCGTTTTGGCTTTCATCGCGGGACTTCTCGTGCTGTTTGCGCGTCCGGACTACCGGCAGGGCGAACCGAGCCTGCGCGGAAGCACGCCAAAGGATTTTCCGCTCACCCTGAACGGCCGGCCGGCGCATCTGTCTGACTTACGCGGCAAAGTTGTTCTGCTGAACTTCTGGGCCTCCTGGTGCCAGCCATGTATTGACGAGGCTCCTTCGCTGAACACGCTGCAGCAGCGCATCGCGCCGCTCGGTGGCACCGTCCTGGGAGTCAACATCGGCATAGAAGACGAGGAATCGGCGTACGAAAAGTTTCTGAAGACCTACCACATTGACTTTCCCACCTACCGTGACGACACCAAACTGCTCGCGGCTTCCTACGGCACTACCGCGTATCCCGAAACGTACGTTATTGACCGCAAAGGGCGCCTCGACCGCAAGATCGTCGGACCCCAGGATTGGACCAGCCCGGAAATGATGACCTACCTCGATTCCCTTCTGAACGAAAGGTAGCGACGTCTACTCGTAGCGCAGTGCATCCACCGGATCGAGCTTCGCGGCCCGCATCGCAGGCACGAATCCACTGAGGATACCGACCACTATCAGCACCACCACCGACACCAGCAGAACTTCCCACGAGACCTGCATGTGTATATCGACTCGCCCCGACGTATCTTCGTAGGCCGGCCCGAGAAACGGCAGCGTTCCGATGGTCGCGCCCATTCCCACGGAGATCAACACTCCGATGGCTCCGCCTGCCAGTGTGATTGCCAATGCCTCGGTCAAAAACTGCGCGCGAATGTGCCGCCGGCGCGCCCCCAGCGCGCGTCGCAGGCCGATCTCGCGTATGCGTTCGTTCACCGTAACGAGCATGATGTTCATCACGCCGACGCCACCGATCCCCAGCGTCAGCAACCCGACGAATAGCAACAGAAATTCAAGCCCGTAGGAAATCCCCATGATGATCGGGCGGAATTCGGCCATGCTGTCCATCACCACGGCACGCTTGTCGGTCGGCGAAAAATGCTGGCGCTCGGCGAGCACCGCCAGCACCTGTGCCCGCGTCTGCGCGTCGAATTCCGGCGACACGGGCTCAACCACGAGCACGCTCGCCGATTTCGTGTCCCACAAATCCCCCGCCGTCGAATAGGGGATCCACGCGGATTGATCGTCATTCGTGAAGTAACTACTCTGCTGAAACTTGCGGTCCATTACGCCGACCACCGTGAACGGCGCACCTTGAATATGTACGGTTTCGCCGACAGCGGGTAATCCCGCAAACAATTTCTTCTTCAGCAGCGCGCCAATGAAAACCACACGCCGCCGGTTCACGATATCATCCGCGTCGAGCCACCGCCCTTCGAGCGGCACCTCGTTGCGCATTTCTCCGTATTGCTCGCAGACGCCGCGAACCGCAGTGCTGGTTGATCGCTCTTCGTGCGTTAGACCGACGAATTTCACCGTCTCCGGGCATACTTGTTTGGCCAGCGTGGCCGTAGCTCGCAGCGTATCCACGTCCGACTGCTCGAGCTTCACTTTTTGTCCCGCGCGCTCGCCTCCCGCCTGCTCTCCGGTTGTGCCGGGCCAACAAATGATTACGTCGTGCCCGAAAGAATCGAATGTGTACATCAGCACCCGTCGGAATCCCGTGCCATAGGCCAGAAGCATCGTCACTGCGACGATTCCCCACACGATTCCCGTCATCGTCAGGCAACTGCGAATCGGCTGCCGACGCAACGAGCTCCAAGCCTGGCTCAAAATCTCCTCGAACATGCGCCCTAGCCCCCCGCTTCGTACCGCAGCGCTTCAATCGGATCCACCGCGGCGGCGCGGCTCGCAGGATAGAGCGCCGACGCCACTGCAATCGTCGCCAGCAGCACAAGCGCTAACACGCCCGATTGCCACGTTGGCAGCAGACCTGCGAACACCTGCGGCATCGGCAGCAAATCGACTAGCGCGCAAAATCCATATGCAATCCCCATCCCGATTCCGCCGCTCAGAAATGCGATAATCATTGTCTCAACGAAAAACTGCCCGAGTATCGAGCGTTTCGTCGCGCCAAGCGCCTTTCGCACGCCGATTTCGCGCGTGCGTTCGCGCACCGCCACCAGCATCACGTTCATCACCCCCAGTCCGCCCAGGAACAACGTCACGATCCCCACCGCACCCATGAAGTATTCCATCCCGTCCATGATCAACGCGTTGGCTTGCGCGTTCTTGATCGTGTCCCACACGAACACCGCTTCTTCGTCCTTTGGATCGAAATTGTGGATCACTCCCAGCGCTGTCAGGGCTTCCCGCTCGCAGTCCTTATGTAGTGCCAGCGATTTCGGCACCACCAGCAGGTGGTCAACGGTATGGGGCGGCGCCGGGGGCTGATTCGGAAAATCGCGCACGATCGCGCTATATGGAATGAAAATCTTTCGTATATCCTGACCGTCATACGATGAATCCTGTTCCTTGATTTTCATGACGCCGATCACGGTGTAGGGAATCCCGCCGAGCCAGATGGTTTCTCCTAGTGCCTGGCGGCTGCCGAAGAGCTGCTTCTTCGCGTCACTGCCGAGGAACGCCACGCGGTTCACGTTCGCCACGTCCGCATCGTCGTAAAATCGCCCTTCGCCCACGGCAGTGCTGCGTACCTCGGAAAACGGCGGCAACGATCCCACCGTCAGCAGGTTCCCGCTGTTGTACCGGCTCCTCAACTGAACGTGGTTCCCGATCTCCGGCAGCGCGAACCGGCACGCGGGTGACTGACTGTCGATCGCCCGGTAGTCGTCCTCGTAGAAATGAATGTCCCGCCCCGCGCGCGCGCCGCCCGCTTGCAGACTGGTCCGCCCAGCAAAGAAAATCATGATGTCCTTGCCGAAACTCTCCGCGTTGCGTTTCAGACCAACGCGCAAACCTTCGGCCGCCGCCACCATCAGCGTGATTGATATGATTCCCCACGTGATTCCAAACATGGTGAGAAATGTTCGTAACTTATGCGCCCACAGGGTTTGAATCGTGTCTTTGAAGAGATCGCTGAGGTTCATAGCGGGTTCGTTACGTGCTCCCGAGCGGATTCACGCGCCTTTTGCCGCTCGCCCGTCTTATCTGCGAAGCGTGACGGAGTCGCGGAATCTCGCTTTCATTTCTTACGACAGGCACTACTGCAAAATCACCTTTTGCCCTTCGTTCAGGCCCGAGAGTACCTCGGCCTTTACGCCATTCGTGATGCCGAGCTTCACCGCAAGCTTCTTGCGCCCCTCCGGCCCCTTCGGGTCGGCCACTTCGACTGACGCGTTCTTGTCCTTGTCGAAGATCAACGCGCCTTCCGGGACGAGCAGGACGTTCCTTTTTTCTTCGAGAATAATCTCGGCATTCGCGCTCATGTTGGCGCGTAGTTCGCCGCCAGGATTCTGTATGGACACGCGCACTTCGAAGGTAGTTACGTTGTCTTTCTCCTGGCCCAGCGGCGCGATCTTTGTCACTCTTCCCTCAAATTTCTTGTCTTTGAACGACTCGACCTCGATTCGCGCACTCTGCCCCAGATAAACTTTGCCGACGTCAGCCTCGTCCACTTTTCCCAACACGTACACTTCGCTTGTGTCGCCCAGCGTCATCACCAGTGTGGCCTGCGAGCCGAGGACCAGAATCGAACTGACCGCGTCGCCGACTTCGACGTCTTTCGATAGCACCACCCCGTTCATCGGGCTGGTGATCGTTGAATAGCGGAGATTTTCGTCGGCGTCGTCGAGTGCGGCCTTGGCCTGCGCCACTTGCGCTTTCGCTTGCGCCACTTGGGCCTTGCTCATCTGCGCGCTGCGCACCGCGGACGATTGTCGGTTCAATCCCATCTGGTAGTTTTTCTCCGCGTCCTGCATCACGTTGAGTGCAATCAGCCCCTGCCCGTAGAGATCGTGCGCGCGGTCCACGTCATTTTTCAGGAACGGTACGTCGGGGCCCTCGGCATCTACCAGATTCTTTTGATAGGAAGCCTCGGCAGCCAGATGCGCGGCCTCCGCGGCTTCCAGATTGGCGTGTGCCTCGGCGACGCTGGCCTGCAGTTGCTCTTTGTCCAGATCGGCGAGCACCTGCCCGGTCTTCACTTTGTCGCCTGCATCCAAATAGATTTTTTCGACGATTCCGCTGGCCTTCGATTTCACTTCTACTTTTGTAAGCGGCTCGATCTTGCCCGTAGCAACCACGGACCGCGCAATATCGCCACGCTCCGCCGTTGCGAGTTTGTCTGGTTCAATGGTATGAGTCGGCCGCAAGGCTGCCGTTGCGATCACGATCACAACGACAAGCGCTAGGGTGACGCTTCCCAGCAGAATCCAGCGTTTCCTTTTCTTTCGGCCGTTCTTGCTATTACCGCCATTCGATTTCACGGACGCCCCCATCTACCACCGTTGGACGTGCTAGCTTAAGTTACGTAAGCCCCGCTGGAAATGTTCCCCACCAGGTTCCATCGGTTTGCCTTCCTAGCGACGCCGGAATTTCTCCCGAGGGAAGGAGAGAGAGGCAGGCGCCTCTTCTTGCATTCGTAAGGGCATGGCATGCCATGCCCGGTAAAATTGCCCGGCGTCGCCCCGCCATTTGCCATCGGTCTCAGATATTCTTCTGATTTTCTTTGAGAACTCTCCATCCCTGCGGTGCGACTTACAGTTTTTTTTCATATTCTCCGCACCGTCTATGTAATCTCTGTGGTAAGTCTTTTCACTTTTCCGATTTCTGTTTGGTCGATTGGGCGATTCTTTGACACGCAGGCGATAATGGACGGTGATGGAACGAGATGCAGTCTGCGGGATGACGGTTGATCCAGCGCGCGCAGCGGCCAAAGCCGACCACGCCGGAAAAACCTACTACTTCTGTTCCGCCGGCTGCGGCCAGAAGTTCCGCGCGGAGCCCGAGAAATACATCGCCGTGAAGCCGCCGGGCGAGATGCCCGCGACGGCCGATCTCGTCCAATTGAGAGGCGCTAAGCCTTTGGTGACGCCCACTGCGAAGGCCACTGTGTACACCTGTCTGATGGATCCCGAAATCCGCCGGGACCGACCTGGCCCCTGCCCCAAGTGTGGTATGGCGCTTGAACCGGACGTGCCTCCGGCGCCTGCCACTCGCATCGAGTACACCTGCCCGATGCACCCGGAAATTGTCCGCTCGAAACCCGGCCCGTGTCCGATCTGCGGCATGGCGCTCGAGCCGCGCACCGGCGTCGCTGAAGAGGAAGAAAATCCCGAACTCGTCTCGATGACGCGCCGATTCTGGACCAGCGCGGCTCTGGCGATCCCCGTGGTCGCACTAGGCATGTCCGATATGATTCGCGGAGGTGAACCCCTCCGCCCCGTGATCTCGGCACACGCGATCGGGTGGATTCAGTTCGCGCTCGCAACGCCGGTCGTCCTCTGGGCGGGGTGGCCGTTCTTCGAACGCGGATGGACGTCGCTCGTAAATCGCAGCCTGAACATGTTTACGCTGATCGCTCTCGGCACCGGCACGGCGTATGTCTACAGCACGATCGCGGTTCTCTGGCCCGGCTTATTCCCTGCTTCGTTTCGCATGGCGGATGGCGGCGTCCCCCTGTATTTCGAAGCAGCTGCAACGATCACGGCGCTGGTCCTTCTCGGGCAAGTATTCGAACTGCGCGCGCGAAGTCGCACGTCCGCAGCAATCCGCTCGCTCCTGAGATTGTCGCCGAAGACCGCGCGCTTGGTTCGCGCCGACGGCACCGAAATTGACGTGCCCGTGGAACACATCGCACCGGGAGATATTCTTCGCGTGCGGCCCGGCGAAAAAGTCCCGGTGGACGGCTCGGTAACTGACGGATCAAGCTCGCTCGACGAATCGCTCGTCACCGGCGAGCCGATCCCCGTTGAAAAAATCGGAGGGGCTCGCGTGACCGGAGGCACCCTGAACGGCACTGGAACTTTCCTGATGCGCGCCGAGCGCGTGGGCAGCGAGACTCTGCTGGCGCAGATTGTACGCATGGTTGGCCAAGCACAACGCAGCCACGCGCCGGTGCAGCAGCTCGCCGATCGCGTCTCGTCCTACTTCGTCCCGGTCGTGGTGATGGTAGCCGTGCTCACTTTCGTCCTTTGGTCTGTTTTCGGACCCCCGCCGAAAATGGCGGACGCTCTGCTCAACGCCGTCGCAGTCCTCATCATCGCCTGTCCCTGCGCTCTCGGGCTCGCCACTCCTATGGCGATCATGGTCGGCACGGGACGCGGCGCGCTTGCCGGCGTCCTGATCAAGAACGCCGAGGCGCTTGAAATCCTTGAAAAAGTGGATACGCTCGTCGTGGATAAGACGGGCACGCTAACCGAAGGTCACCCGCGCGTGACCACGATTATCGCGGCCTCCGGCAACGACGAAGCGCAGGTGCTTCGCCTCGCTGCAACGTTGGAACGCGCCAGCGAGCATCCACTCGCGGCAGCAATTCTTGCCGCCGCGAAGGAACGCTCCATCGTGGCCGCTGATATTGTCGATTTTCATTCGCGCACGGGCAAAGGCGTTACGGGAACAGCGGCTGGACAAAAAGCTGCGCTTGGAAATCGCGCGTTGCTGAGTGAGCTTGGCATCCCCGTGGAAAATTTCGACGACCGCGCCAAATCCCTGGAAGCCGAAGGGCAAATCGTGATGTTTGTAGCTGCGGACGGAACACTCGCGGGAATCATCGGCGTCGCCGATCCTGTGAAAGCCACTGCGCCGGAGGCGATTGAGCGCCTGCACCGGGAAAGAGTCCGGATCGTAATGCTGACCGGCGACAGCCGGGCGACCGCCGAATTCGTTGCTCGCACGCTGGGCATTGATGAAGTAATCGCCGGAGTACTGCCCGATCAAAAGGGCGCAATCATCAAGCAGCTACAGATCAAGGGCTACGTCGTGGCCATGGCGGGCGACGGCGTAAACGACGCCCCTGCGCTCGCCCAAGCCGACGTCGGCATCGCCATGGGAACGGGAACCGATGTGGCTATCGAGAGCGCCGGCATCACGCTCCTTGCGGGCGATCTGCGTGGAATCGCGCGGGCGCGCACGCTCAGCCGCGCCACGATGCGCAACGTCCGCCAGAATCTCGTGTTTGCATTCCTCTATAATTCCATCGGCATTCCGATTGCTGCCGGGGTGCTCTACCCGTTTTTCGGGTTGCTGCTCAGTCCGATTCTCGCCAGCGCCGCGATGACCGTCAGCTCCGTTTCCGTGATTGGCAATGCCCTGCGTCTCCGCAGCGTCAAACTCTGAAAGTCAACAGCTCCCGGTGTGAATCCCGTGGGATGCCGATGCTATAATGCGGGCATGACATTCATGACCGTGACGTACGAATTGCAAAATCCGCTAAAGGCTGACCAGTTCCGGGCGCTCGGGCAGTTCGCGAATACCTACGGGCTGCAGCGGTTTCGCTTTGACGAAAAGACGAATCGCCTTCACTTCGATTACGACGCTTCGCGCCTGCGCGAGAGGGTGGTCGAGCACGTACTGCGCGAAGCGAAAATACCGGTGCTTCGGCGGGTCGCGCAGGCCTGACTTCTTCGTTCACACCGTAAGTAGATACGAGAGGAGTTTCCCGTTGCCGTTGTATGAATACAAGTGCCTGAAGTGCGGCCGTCGCTTCGAGAAGATCGAAAGTGTTTCGGCCTCCGAAACGAAAAAATGTCCGAAATGCGGCGGCCGCGCACCACGCATGGCGTCGGCGCCCGCGATTCAATTCAAGGGTTCGGGATGGTACGTCACCGACTACGGCGGAAAGAAATCTGCGCCGGCTTCGAGCGAGAGTTCCAGCGATTCCGCACAGGCGAAATCCCCGGAAAAGTCAGCGGACAAATCGCCGGAAAAATCCTCCGACCAATCCACCGAATCGAAATCGGAGACGAAGACCGAATCGAAGCCCGCAGCCTCCGAGGGCTCCAGCAAAGGCTCCTCGAATCGCAAGAAGAAGTGAACGCTAGAGCTTGAGCCCCTGCAAATAGGCGCGAAAAGCCTTGCCGAGCTTCGGATCTTTCAGTCCGAAATCAACCGTAGCCTCGAGGAATCCAAGCTTGTCACCAGCGTCGTGCGTCTTCCCGTCGTATACGCAAGCAAGCAATTTGTTGTCTTCCGCCAACCTGCAAAGACCGTCGGTCAGTTGAATTTCGCCGCCCGTGCCGGGTTTCGTTTTCGCAAGGTAATCGAAGATTTCCGGCGGCAGGACGTAGCGCCCGGTGACTCCAAGGTTCGAAGGAGCCTTTTCGGCGCTCGGTTTTTCCACCAAATTATTTATGCGCAGAACCTTTTCGCCCCACCGCGATCCCTTTTCAGGCTGCCCATCAATAATTCCGTAAAGATGGACGCGTTCGCGCGGCACGCGCTCTACGTGAATTGCCCCCGAGCCTGTCGCCTCGTAGATCTCCACGAGTTCACGCGTCGCGGGAACCGCACCTTCCATAATCACGTCGCCGAGCAACACGGCGAACGGCTCGTCGCCGACAAGCTCTGCCGCGCATAGCACGGCGTGGCCAAGTCCCAGCGCTTCGCTCTGACGCGTGTAGCTGAATTGCACTCCGGAACAGATATCGTGAACCATCCGAGCGAGATCGGCTTTCCCGCGCTGCTCGAGGAAGCTTTCCAGCTCCGGGGAAAAATCGAAGTGATCCTCGATCGCGCTCTTGTGCCGCCCGGTGACGAAGATCACATGTTTGATGCCCGAAGCGATGCACTCCTCGACCGCGTACTGGATCAGCGGCTTGTCCACGACGGTCAGCATTTCCTTGGGGATCGCCTTCGTCGCCGGCAGAAATCGCGTTCCAAGTCCTGCTACGGGCAGGACGGCCTTGCGCACCTTCTTGATTTTCGAAGTCATGTTTTATTTTGGGAAGGCCACCCCGGATCGGCGGGCCTTCTTGCCTATGCTAACATAGCGATTTTGAGTCACTCGAAGATTGAGGCATTGTTGTGATCGCAAACGAATACATGATTCTCGGTATTGAATCCTCGTGCGACGAGACGGCCGCGGCGATCGTGGCCGGTGGCCGGCGAATTCTTTCGAGCGTGGTGGCGTCGCAAACCGAAATCCATCGCAAGTACGGCGGCGTGGTGCCGGAGCTTGCGTCGCGCGAGCATCTTCGGCAAATCGTTCCCGTGGTGCGGGAAGCGGTCGAGCAAGCGCACCTGTCGCTGAAGGATGTGGACGCCGTGGCCGTCACACACGGGCCGGGACTGGTTGGCGCGCTACTCGTCGGCGTTACCTACGGCAAGGCGCTGGCACAGGCGCTTGGGAAGCCGCTGATCGGAGTGAATCATCTGGAAGGCCACGTCCACGCCGTGTTTCTCGAAGCGCATGCGGCTGGGCGCGAGCCGAAGCCGCCCGCGGTCTGCTTGATTGTTTCCGGCGGGCACACAATTCTTTACCATGTGAAACAAGAGCGCACGAACGGCAGCAACCAGTTTTCCTATGCGCGGATTGGCGGCACGCGCGACGATGCTGCCGGCGAAGCCTACGACAAAGTCGCACGAATGCTCGCGCTGGGCTATCCCGGCGGTCCTATCATTGACCGCCTTGCGGCGCACGGAAACGCCCAGGCGGTTCGCTTTAGCGAGCCGAAGATGAGCGGGAACGTCTTCGATTTCAGTTTCAGTGGAATCAAGACAGCGGTGCTGTACCACCTGCGCCGCCACCCGCAACTCGAGCCGGAAATCGAAGCGCGACGGCAGGCGCTTGCGCGCGGCGCCCGCAGCGCCGACGCACTCCGCGCGCTTTCGAGCGCCGCAACCCTCGATGTGATCGCAAGTTTCCAACGCGCTGTGGTGGATAACCTCCTCTCGCGCACACTCGCGGCGACTGAAAAGCACTCCGCACGCACCATTCTGGTTTCCGGAGGGGTGGCAGCCAATAGCGAGCTTCGCCGCGCATTTGAGGCGGAAGGCGTACGCCGAGGAATCGACGTTTATTTCCCAAGCCGGGCGCTTTCCACCGACAACGCCGCGATGATCGCAGCGGCGGGATACGCGCGCTTCGTCGCAGGCGAACGCGCCGATTACACGCTGAACGCCGAAGCAAATCTGCCTCTCGCATAGCGCTTTTCACGAGCCATACACCCCCCATTTTTGTGTCGCGTAAATGTGCATCAGGTTCCTTGCGTTCAGCAGGTTACGGGCGTCGTGCCGCCGACGGCAGGTGCGACCGTGTTCGCCGTCGAGAAGCGTCCCGTATCGCGCCTGGTCATCGGCACACCGCGAGTGAGAACATGCCGGAGTCGGTTGAAATGCCAGCCACGGGAGATCACTCGGCTCCTCCGCCGTGGAGGCCTCGGGATGCCGATGGTTCGGCTCTGTTCACCACCAGTGCTCGTCGCATCGTCACGTTTCTTTCGTCACAAAACCACGCTAACATGCCGAGCGACAAGCAAACGGAATTGCGCCTGTGGACTTTGAAGTAGAGTGAGGGCAAGGATGAAATGAACGAACCCGCGACCATGAACGGGAAAATATGCGTCGTGACAGGAGCGAATAGCGGGATCGGGAAAGAGACCGCGCTGGGCCTCGCGCAAATGGGCGCGCGCGTCGTGATGGTTTGCCGAAACGCCGACAAAGGCAAAGCGGCCCTCGAGGACGGTCGCCGCGATTCGGGAAACTCTCAGGCGGACCTGCTGATTGCGGACTTGTCGAGCCAGGCGTCCGTGCGCGCGCTTGCAACGCAGATTCGCGAGAAATACCCACGGCTCGACGTGCTCATCAACAATGCGGGCGCAGTCATGCGAACTCGTACGCTGTCCGCGGACGGAATCGAGATGACGGTCGCCGCTAATCACCTGGGACCAGCTCTGCTCACGGCGCTGCTGCTCGACCTATTGAAGGCCAGCGCGCCCTGCCGAATCATCAACGTATCGTCGCATGCCCACCGAATCGGCCCGATTGACGTCAATGACTTACAGTTCGAGCGGCGAAAATTCAGTTCGTTCAAGGCTTACGGGCAATCTAAGCTGCTCATGAATGCGTACACGCTCGAACTCGCGCGAAGGCTTGAGGGAACTGGAATTACCGCGAACTGCCTGCACCCGGGAGTGATTGCAACGAATCTGGGTGGGACCAACCCCCCGCTTGCGTGGAGGATCATGTTCGGACTGATGAAGCCGTTTCTTTTGAACGCCACGCAAGGGGCTCAGACAACTCTGCACGTGGCCAGCGCTCCCGAGCTCGCAGGAGTCTCGGGAAAATACTTCGCAAAGTCCAAGATCGCCGAATCCAGCCCGCAATCGCGTGATCCGAAAGTGGTGGGGGAAGTCTGGGCCTGGACCGAGAAAATGATCGGCCAGCTTTTGGTGTGACGGGAACTGATGAGCCGCGGACGACAGGTTTCCGAGGCTCTGTGCTAGATCAATCAAGATGGCAGCTGCCGTGTTGACCCACGCAAGGGCGCGATTTTCTTCCACTGCGCTTCGGTCAGCTATGGACCTGATCGCGCCTTTGGCCCTGCTTTGGCGTTGCTGACCGTGCTTATGCCTCATCGTAGAAAAACCGACCACCCTCATTTCATGGGCTTGTACTGGGTTGTACACTAGCTTCTAATGAAACCTCCATTTCCAGCATTTGGGCACGGGATCGCCGCTTTCCCTGGAAAGACTCCTTGGAGGATACCAACTACAGCAACGGAGGGTCGTAGATGTAGGCGAGGCCGTCGGCGGTGATGGCGTAGGCTTTGGAGCCGTCGAGCGACCAGCGGATATTGACCACGCCTTCAGCGGCGTACTCGTCGAACACCGTGAGCCGGCTCAAATCCACGAGGAACAAGCGGCCCTTGGCGGAATTCTTGAGCCACGAACTGAAGCAGAGGCACAGCGGCAATTGCGGATGGCAGGCGCAGAGCTCCGCGCCGAAAGGCAGAACCTGTGGTTCTGCGGGCGTCTCGACCGATTGGCCGGTTACGCGATACGCCTGTCCGGCCGAACAATAGATCAGCTTGCGACTGTCCGACGTCCAGGCGAGGTCGGTGATGCGCCCTGGCGCCGGAATCATCCGCTGCCGCCGCAGCGTGGGAACGTCCAGCAGAACGATCGAATCGTCCGCCCACTCGCCCTCAATCGCAACGACGCTCGCGAGCGTGCCTTCGTCCGGACTGAAAGCGGTGCGGCCGAAACCGGAGAACACGCCTTCATCGCCGGATTCCGCGTCCACCGATTGAGTCTCAAACCAATCGTCGCCTGAACTGGGCGGACCAAGTTCGGCCACCGGGTCCGCAGCGAACGGCATGGCGGCGGGTGATTGCTTGGACGCCGGCCACAATCGAAGCCGTGCTTCCCCACCCCCGCGCGACGCCGCGGCAAAATAATTCCCCGTATCCGACCACGCCAAGCAAGACGGAAAACTCTTAAAGTCTCCAAAGCCCCCGAGAAAAACCTTTCCGTAGAGGTCGAAGGCGTGTAGCTCGGGCAGCCAGCCGCCCCATGCCGCGACCAGGTGCCGGGCAGTCGGCGACCACGCAAACGCGGCGGCCAGGCCCGGCGGACATACGTCCGGCTCGCCCGGAACCACGAGAGCTATCGTGGGGACACCGCGCTCGATATCGTAAAGAGCAATTCGCTCGGTTCCCTGCCGCACCAGCGGCGAAAGCGCGCACACTTCACCGGAGGGTGAAATCACGAGCTGCGACGATCTGCCGCTGAACACCTTTTTGATCAGCCAATTGGAATCGCGCGCGAGATCGCGTAAGCCGCGGGTCACCAGCGCCGCCGAGCGTACCGCTAGTGCCTGCGCGGGCGCGCGGACAATCTGTTTCGCCGGAGATTTTTCCTGAGTTTCCATCAGCGGGAGAGCGGAGCAGGCGCCTCAAGGCGCTGCTTCGCGAGCGCAATCTGTTCGTCCACCTTCGCGACCATGTCTTTCAAGACGTCGTGGCCGCTCTTCTCGGCCTCGTCCACACGCGATTTCAGCTGATGCAGATCGGAACGCAGCAAGCCCTGCAGCTCCGCTTCGATTTCCGCAAGCCTGCCGCGCGCCTGACTGACGCGACGAATCACGCGAATCAACTCCGCGCCCGGTCCTTCCCCTTCGACTGCCTCGGGGCTATGCTCATAGGCCGTCAGGATTTTTTCGAGGCGCGCCTGATCTCCGCGCTCATACGCCTGGTTGGCTTCGGCCATCAATTGCTGGCGCTTGGCGCGATCGTCGCGGTCCGAGGTCAAATCGGGATGGACGTGCCGTGCAACCTCGCGATAGAGACTCTTCATTTCGGGAGAAGCGTGGAAAGACCGAGGCTCGTGCTCGGATTTCTCCCCCGCGACGGATTTCGTCTCGCTGGCGCGGGCGCGAGCCTCGCGCGCCGCGTGCAGGGCGCGCTCGTTCCCGGGCTGCTCAGCGAACAGCCGCTCCGCAATTTGGGCTTTCCATTCGTCGAGTTCGGCATAGCGCGAGCCGACAAAATGGAGGTAGCGGCGCTCGAATGCAGATAGTTCGGCACGCAGATTAGCCGAGCGCAGCTCGCGATCGGCCAGCTCGGCTTCGAGCGCAGCTTGCTCTTCCGACTTGAGAGCAAGCTCCTGATCTTCAGGTTTGGCCGGTCGAGTATTCAACGTCTTCAAGGCCACAGTCTTCGCCTCTGAGAGCCGCTTGCGACAGGGATCGCGGCGGATTGCATCCCGAGACGCCGCACAGCCCCGGAAACACCCTTAAATTGTACGATGTAGGTGCAGTTGGCCCGGCCCGGTTAGCATGCTCAGTTTCCAGAATGGGAAATACCGGCCGGCGCGGGGAGTACTGAGGCGGATTGACCGCCAATTTGTCTCTGACAGGTGCCCGAAAGTCACGGTCCATTCATGGCTGCCAGACGAGCAGTGCCTTACAATCGGGCGGTCTTAGTATTCAGGAAGGAGCAGAACCATGCAGGAAACAGCAGAGCAATACAAGAAGCGAATGATCGATTTCATGGGAGGGCGCGACCCGCTGAAATTGCAAGGGGCAGCGCCGGCAAGGCTCGCGAAATTGCTGCGGGGCGTCAGCCCGGCGAAGGCGCGGAAGCGCCCCGCGCCGGACAAATGGTCCATTTCTGAGATCGTGGCGCACATTGCTGACACCGAACTCGTCGGCGGATACCGCATCCGCGCAATTTTGGGAGAGCCGGGAACGCAAATCATCGGCTTCGATCAGGATGAGTGGGTGAAAGCGCTGCACTACGACAAGCGCAACCTGAAGAATTCGTTTGCGCAATATCGCGCGTTGCGGGAAGCCAATATCGCGCTGCTGAAATCGTTGACTCCGGAGCAGTGGAAACACGCCGGGATGCACAACGAACGCGGCGAGGAGAGCGTCGAGATGATTGTTCGGATGTTCTCGGGCCACGACATTAACCACTTCGAACAAATCGAACGCATCCTTGCGAAAAAGAAGAAGTAGCGCTTCCGCGAGGCGCCAGTCGCCAGCCTTGAGGCGGGCAAAGTTGCCCGTCTCAGGTGCGACGCGCCATTACTTTGAGACCGCTCGCGGTGGTTGGATTGTTGTCGAATTGTCACCAGATGCGGCAACGAATTGCATCGGGGCGCGCCATTTTCGAATCCGAGGTGCAGCCCCAGGCTTTTGCGAAGATCGGCATGTTCGAAAGAGGACCGTCCACTCGAAAAGAGTTGAGCGGATGCGGGTCCGTCTTGGCGCGAAGACGCGCCGCCTCTGGCCGGAAGTTCGCAGCCCAGTGGGCGGCGTAACCAAGAAAGAAACGCTGGTCGCTCGTGAAACCGTCAACCTCCGGAGGCGCGGGCTTTCCGGCCAGCGTCTTTTGATACGCAGCGTACGCGATTACTAATCCGCCGAGATCGGCGATGCTTTCGCCTTCTTCCAGCTTCCCGTTGCCGTGCAATCCTGGCTCAACCTCAAAAGCATCGAACTGCTTGGCGATGCAATCGCCACGCTCGCGGAAATTCTTCAAGTCTTCCGGCGTCCACCAGCTCTTCAGATTGCCGTCGGCATCGAACTGCGCACCCTGATCGTCAAAGCCGTGTGTCATTTCATGGCCGATCACGGTGCCGATGCTGCCGTAATTGAATGCGTCGTCGGCCTTTGCATCAAAGAACGGCGGCTGGAGAATCCCGGCCGGAAAAACAATTTCGTTATGCAGAGGTGTGTAGTAGGCGTTGACCGTCGGAGGCGTCATCCGCCATTCGCTGCGGTCAACGGGCTTGCCGATCTTGGCGAGGTCGCGTGCTTCTTCAAACGTATCGCCGCGCGTGACGTTTTCAACGTATGGGCCGCGATCCACGCGAAAAGCGGAGTAGTCGCGCCACTTATCCGGATAGCCGATCTTGAGGCTCATGGCGTCGAGCTTGTGGAGGGCCTGCTGGCGGGTAGCGGGGCTCATCCAATCGAGTGTTGACAGATCCTCGCGCAACGCAGCTATCAGATTGTGGACCAGCTCAGTGGCGCGAGCCTTGGCTTCCGGCGGGAAATAGCGCTCGACGTAGAATTGGCCGAGGGCTTCACCGAGTTCCCCATCGGTCGCTTCGACGCAGCGGCGCCAACGCGGCAGGTTCTCTTTTGCGCCGGTGAGCTGCTTGCCGTAAAAGTCGAAACTCTCATCAACGAACTTCGAGGACAACGTGTGGGCGTCGTCGTGAATCAGGTGCCAGCGGAGATAGGTCTTCCAGTCCGCGAGCGAGACGGAAGCCAGCGCCGCGTCTACGGCTTTCATGGCATCGGGCTGGGCGACATCCACCTCCGACACGCTGGGAGCGCCGACCTCCTTGAAATATTCGGGCCACGAAAAATGCGGAGTCAGATCCGCAACTTGTGTGAGCGCCATCATGTGGTAATTTTTCTCGGGGTCGCGCAAATCCTCACGCTTCGTGGCGGCTTTGGCGAACGCCGTCTCGAAATCCAGGACGGCTTTGGCTTCCGCGGCGGACGTGGCGGCGTCGTCGCCCAGCAGCTTGAACATATTGGTGACGTGCTGGAGGTAGCCGGCCCGAAGCTGTTTCGAGCGATCATCGTCATCAAGGTAATACTGCCGGTCAGGCATACCGAGTCCGCCCTGTCCAGCCGCGAAAATTACTTGCTTGCTGTCCTTGAAATCCTGTAACGAGCCGAAACCGAAGGCCACATCCACACCCGAGCGTTGCAAGTGAGCAATTTCCGCTTGGAGGCTGGGAATGTCCATGATTGCGGCGATGCGTTGAAACTCCGAGTCGAGCGGTTTGGCGCCCGCCGCCTCGATCTGGGATTCGTCCATGCAGCTGGCGTAGAAGTCGCCGATCTTCTGGCGGTTCGACCCGGGCGCCGCGGATTTATCCTTGGCGGAATCCTCGAGAATTTGGTGCAGGGCGTCTTCGTTGGAGGCGTTCAGTGTGCTGAAAACCGCCCAGGTGGAACGATCGGCAGGGATCGGATTGTTCTTCATCCAACCGCCGGACGAGAACTGGTAGAAATCGCTGCAAGGTGTAACCGAGCGATCGAGATTCGCAAAGTCGAAACCATGCGATGGTTTGGCGTTGCCGCCTTGCGCGGCTGAGCCGGATTCGCTCCCAGTCGCGGCATCGGCAATGACGCTCGGGCAACCGGCGGCAACCGGCGCTTCGCCAACCGCGTTGCGTTTCGAACTCGAAGACTGAGCGGCGAGCCACATCGGAACCGCCATCAACAAAAGGGTCCCAAACGCAAGCTGTAGACCACGAATCATGGGAGATATCCTCGCCCGGATGAAGCGGGTGCGCACACACGTCGCCATCCGAATAGAATTGCGATTGGAAAGCTGCCCCTGGGCGAGAATGTCTGCCCGCCGCCCACCGCACCGGTATTCTGCGTGCACGAAGGCAAAGTGTCAATTGGCAGTAGCCTCTGGAGTAGACTACGCCCGGTGGTCGGGAGGGTCGGTTGTGCTGAATCCGAGCGAGGAATATCGAAAGCGTCTGAACGCGCGACTCCAGACCATTGCAACGAGGGAACGCCAGCACATTCTCCTAGGATATTTGAAATTGGCGGCAATCGCCGTATTCATCGTCCTCATGTCGCTCTACTTCGCCCGGCAGCCGTTCAATGGCTACTGGCTGTTCGCGCCAATCGGCGTCTACGCTGCGCTGGCAGTTGTGCACGAACAGATTGTCCGCGGTCGCACGCACGCGGAAACGGGCGCTAACGTTTACCGCAGCGGGCTTGCGCGGATTGAAGACCGCTGGAGTGGCACTGGCGCGAGCGGGGACCGGTTCCGCGACTCCAAACACGTTTATGCGGACGATTTAGATGTGTTTGGCCACGGCTGCTTATTCGAGCTGCTTTCTACCGCCCGTATGCCCATGGGCGAAAACCGCCTGGCAGAGTGGTTGCGCTCGCCATCCCCTGCGAACACCGTTATCGAGCGCCAAAGTTTGATCGCGGAATTGCGCCCCAAACTAGAGCTGCGCGAGGATTTGGCGGTGACCGGAGAAGATTTGAAGGCGCGGCTGGATCCGGCATCGCTCACGAAATGGTGCGAGAGTGCACCGGTTCTTGGCGGACTCGCCGTCCGCGCGATCGCGGCCGCTTTTGCGGTGACCGCCGCCACATGCTTCGTTTATTTCGTCCACACCGGAAATTTACGGCCGTTCCTCGTGATCCTGGTCGTGGAGGCGATTCTGTTTCGCGGAATGCGGCGCCGTGCTATGGGGGTCATTTCAGGAGTAAATTGCAACTCCGAAGGCGTGGCGCTGTTCTCGCGGATTCTTGGGCGCCTCGAACGCGAGCCGTTCGCGGCGCATCGGCTGCAACAACTCGTAGCGGAGCTGAAACGCGGCACCGAACCGGCCTCGCAAAGCATTCGACGATTCGCACGAATCGTCAACTGGACCGACGCCTATGACAGCCTTATCGTCCGAATAATCGACCTGCCGTTGCTTTACTCGGTTCAGAGCGGCCTGGCTGCGGAGGCGTGGCGAAAAAGATGCGGTCTCCGTATGCGCGCCTGGATTGACACGGCCGGCGAGGCCGAAGCGCTGCTTTCGCTTGCGACCTATTCTTTTGAGCACCCGGCCGATTCTTTCCCAGAATTCGTGGAGGCGGATGTTTCCTCCGCGGTTTTCGACGGAGAAGAATTGGGCCATCCGCTGATCGAGGCTTCCAAGTGCGCTCGAAATAATGTGCGACTCGATGCGATTACCCGCGTGTTGCTGATAAGCGGCTCGAACATGTCGGGGAAAAGCACACTGCTTCGAACGATAGGCATCAACACGATCCTGGCCATGGCCGGAGCACCCATCCGTGGAAAGCGCTTGCGGCTCACGCCTCTCGCGCTCGGGACGCGCCTGAGGAGCATCGACTCATTGCAGGAAGGGCGCTCGACTTTCTATACAGAGCTGCTCCGCATCCGGCAAGTTTTCGAAATGACAAATGTAAGCACGCGCGTGCTATTCCTTTTCGATGAATTACTCGACGGAACGAATTCGCATGACCGGAGGATTGGCGCGGAGAGTCTAGTCGGGGCGCTCATCGAGCGTGGGTCCATTGGCATCGTGACCACGCACGACCTCGCGCTGACCGAGATGACCAAATCGCTAGGGGATGTCGTGCGGAACGCCCACTTCGAAGACTACGTGGAAGACGGCAAGATGCGATTTGATTACAAGCTTCGCGATGGTGTGGTTACTAAGAGCAATGCCCTCGAACTCATGCGTCTGGCAGGACTGAAGGTGTAATTCGAGCAAGCCGCGCTAGTTGTCGATCTGCGCGCGCTGCAGCTTGTCGGAATAATCCACGTACACGGTTTTCCACTCGGAATAGAAATCGAGCGCAGCGAGTCCGGCCTCGCGGTGGCCGTTTCCGGTGTTCTTCGTGCCGCCGAATGGAAGATGCGTTTCAGCGCCGATGGTCGGCGCATTCACATAGACGATTCCGGTCTCCAGATCACGCTGTGCGCGGAAGGCGTGATTCACGTTGCGCGTATAGATTGCGGCTGATAGCCCGTAGTTCACGCCATTGGCAATCGAAATCGCGTCGTCAAATGAATCAAACGGAATCACGGAGACGACTGGACCGAAGATTTCTTCCTGGCAGATGCGCATTTTGGGATCGCAATCGGTGAAGACCGTCGGTTCGTGGAACCACCCGCGTGCATGTGCGCCGGTTTCGAGCCGGTGGCCGCCCGCCGAAAGCTTCGCGCCCTCGCCGCTGCCAATCCCAACGTACTTGATCACTACCTGCAGCTGCTGCTCGTTGATGCACGGACCCATATCAGTCCCCGGATTCAGGCCGTCGCCAACCTTCAGCGCCTTTACACGCGCGACGAATTTCTCGACGAACTCGCGGTAGACGCCCTTCTGCACACCAACGCGGCTTGCCGCCGTGCAGCGCTGCCCCGTGGTGCCAAAGGCGCCCCAGACCGCTCCCTCAATGGCGAGGTCGAGGTTGGCGTCGTCCATCACGATGATGATGTTCTTGCCGCCCATTTCAAGGTGGCACTTCTTGAACGTCGGCGCGCACGCCTGGCTCACGATACGGCCAACTTCGGTGGAACCTGTAAAGCTAACGAGGTCGACGCCCGAATGATTGAGTATCGGCCCGCCCGCATCCGGACCGTAACCGAACACGACGTTCAGGACGCCCGATGGAAGGCCCGCTTCCGCAAGAACCTGCGTGAGGTTGTACGTGGATAGCGGAGTGTCTTCGGCCGGTTTCAGCACGATCGTATTGCCACAGATCAACGCCGGCATCGCCTTCCACGACGGGATCGCCATGGGAAAGTTCCAAGGCGTGATCATGCCCGCGACGCCGATGGGCGACCGAACCGCCATCGCGAATTTGTTGGGCAGCTCGGACGGAGTCGTATGACCGAACTGGCGGCGCCCCTCGCCTGCCATCAAATAGGTCATGTCAATTGCTTCCTGCACGTCGCCTCGCGTCTCGGCAAGAACCTTGCCCATCTCGCGAGTCATGTCCTGAGCATAGTCTTCTTTGCGGGCGACCAGGATCTCCGCAGCGTGAAACAGAATCTCGGCGCGCCTGGGCGCAGGCGTCAGCCGCCATTTGTTGTAAGCAGCTTTCGCCGCTTCGACGGCCAGATTGACGTCTTCAGGTCCGGACGCCGGAAACATTCCGACGAGTTCAGCGGTGTTCGCCGGATTGCGATCCTCGATAGCCTTGCCGCCCCGCGCTTCGACCCACTCACCGTTGATATAGTTCTTGAATAATTTCGGGGCAGATGAAGCGGCCATCGTCGGTCCTCCGGCGGTACTTGTGCACGAACGCTTCGTACAGCTTATGGCGTTGAAATTCTGTGATAGAGATATAACGAAGATTCAGAGTAGCAATCGCGCAGTGGCGGCGTCAATTCGAGGCCACTAATTCTGACGCCCTGGCTCATTTGCCGCGGTCGCGGCGGGGGCGGTCGCGGGAGTCGAGGTCTGGCCAGAGGTCGGCGCAGCCGGAGAGGTGGAACAGCAGCTTGGCGGTGCGGCAGCCTTGGGAGCCGAGACGCCGGCAATATCCGAGCCGAGCCCAAGTCTTTGAAGCGTAGGAGCGTCCAGCTTGCCGTTGGCCTCGATACCGTTGGCTGACTGAAATTTCTGCACGGCGGCGACGGTGTTCGAATCCCACTTGCCGTTGGGCTCGCCTAGATAATACCCGCCGTGCGCGAGCGCGGACTGGATTTCAGAGATGCGATCAGCCGTGGGTGCCTTTTGAGTAGGCTCTCGCTTCGAGTGATGGTTTTTCTTGTGGCTCGTAGGTTTCGAGGGCGTGGACGACGTGGGGGTATTCGTCTGCGGCGACGGACGCGGAGCGGCTGCACCCACCGAAGGCGCGCATGCAAGCGCCAAAGACGCGATGATCGAGAGCCATCTCATCTAATTTACCCCTCTATTTCGACGCTTATCCGCCGGATTTCGCTGCCCGATCCGACTTCCCTACTTCAATTATCCGGATTTGGCCGAATGACTCAAGCTGTTGGGCCGACAGGGGGGCGTATGAGGTAACGGCGATCAGGCTAGGTCGCGGCGTGTTACCGCAAATCGCTAGGAGGAACGCCTAAGCCCCGCGCGGCATCGTCCACTTCGTTGATTACACTCTGGAGTGTGTTCGCGCGGCTGTCGAGCCTCTCAAGAAGATCGGTAGTCATATTGCCACCTTCTCGTGGCGTCGGCTGGGTCAGCGTGATTCCCTGCACCGCGAGCTGCTCCTGCATCCCGGCAACGACTCCCTGCACTCGCGCGAGCTGGTCCGAGGCATCTTGCGCCAGCAGGACCACAGCGGCCCTTTGCTCGCCGACAGACGGTTCGCTCGCGACCTGCACCAGGCCGCGCCCTTCGACCAGAATTCCTGGCGGTAAACTGTTTTGCCGAGCCAGATCCGCTAGCGTATCAATTTGCTGTGCGATTTCCTGCCGGCGAGATTCGAGCCGGGCGATCAGATTGTCGGTGGTGATTCCGCCGCAGGGGGCGTTCAGCACCAGCCCGGTCGGCAATCCCGCGCTTGTTGAGCGGAACTCGCGCAACTGTTCTTCGCGGTCGTCAATGGCTGAGAGCTCGGCATTCAGCGCGGTCATCTGCTGTCCATACCACAGAGGATCTTGCTGCGGATCGAGCGGCGCGCGCTGCGCAACAGACTTCGGCGCAATCCGCACGGGCTGCACACCGAAAATGGGCATCTCCGCGGCGGAGCTCGTGCCGGCTTGTGGGGGGCGATCAACTACAAACTCAGGATTCAGGCGCTCCACATCGTCATTCGTCCAAACTTTTTTCTGCGTATCCGGTTTCGGCGAGGCCGCCGGGGTGGCGGGACCACCGCCGCCCGCGAACGTAATCTCCGGCACAGTGGCGCCAAAACACAACGCAGCGGCAAGAAGGAATGAGAAATTCATCGGAATTCGCATGGCCGAGCCTCCCTATGACGCGCCTGCCCGCGGGGGAGCCGCAGTATGCCACGGGCAGCAGCCTACCGGCAAGTCAGGGCGACGCGTCGCGGCGGCCAGCGCTCGATCGTCTAGACGAACGCCTGTCCAAGAGCCTATTAGGACTTCCCCCCGGTTTCGCCGGGGGAATCTGGGGTAGGATGTGCGCTCCATCGAGGGGGGAAAAGCCGGTGAAGATGTTCGCGATATTTTTCGCATTGGCGTCTGTGTTGGTATTGGGCACACTGGCACAAAGCCCGGCAAGCCCGCCGTCGTGGGCATTTCCAGTCAACCCTCCCGACTTCAAGGAATCAGCCGACCATGGCGGCCTCCGCCATGTCCCCAATAGCAACGCCGGGTTCACCCTGACCCAAGCGCGCGATTTCTTCTTCGCGCCTGATTGGCATCCTGACGACCATCCTCCCATGCCGGAAATCGTGGCCCATGGTAGGAAGCCTGATGTGCCTGCTTGCGGATTCTGCCATCGTGCGGATGGGCCGGGCGGGCCCGAAAACTCTAGCCTCGCGGGTCTTCCGGAAGCCTATATCGTGCAGCAGGTGGCGGATTTCAAAAGCGGCGCTCGGAAAACTTCCGTGCCCGCCCGGTTGCCGTTCGCCTTGATGGCATCGCTCGCGAAAGCCGCAACCGATGCAGAGGTGGCGTCGGCCGCAACCTACTTTTCCAGCCTCAAACCAAGAAAAATAATCACTGTGATTGAAACCAATGAGGTGCCAAAGACCTACGTCGCCGAATGGATCCTCGCAGCCGTGAATGACCGCGACAAAGAGCCCATCGGCAATCGCATCATCGAGGTGCCAAAAGATCTGGGGCGATTTGATTCCCGCGACAGCCGCGCGGAATTCATAGCCTGTGTCCCTGTCGGAAGTGTTGCGAAGGGCGAGGTGCTAGCCAAGACTGGCGGCAATGGCAAGACCACTCAGTGCAGCATATGTCACGGTCCCAATCTAAAGGGGCTTGGGCCGATACCTGGCATTGCGGGCCGTTCGCCAAGCTATATCGTCCGGCAACTGTATGACATTCAGCACGGAGCACGCACCGGGCCGGCAAGTCCGCTGATGACGGGGGTTGTCACGAAATTAAACGAAGACGATTTCGTTTCGCTCGCTGCTTACGCCGCGTCCTTGGCGCCGTGAGCCAGGCATCTCGTTTGAGGCTACTGCTGATTGATCATGAACGTAGACATGTGCCCGAAGAATGCCCGGAGGAGTTGTTCGACCTCAACCGGCAAGGCCGCATCCGCCAACGCATTGCTCATCAGATGCATCCAGCGATCGCGCGCAGATTGATCGACTCGAAATGGAATGTGTCGCGCCCGCAGGCGCGGATGTCCGCGCTCTTCGACGTATCGCTGCGGACCTCCAAATCGATAGATCAGGAAATCCCGAAGGCGCTGCTCGGCGCCTGCTAGGTCGTCCGCTGGGTACAGGCGCGACAGAATGTCGTCTTCGGGAACCTGGCGATAAAACGCCGCCACGAGGCGAGTGAAACCTTCTTCGCCGATAATTCCGTAAATGTTGGCTTCGTCCATCATTACGTCGCGCACGTTGGTTCGCGGGAACGCTTAGTGGGAATTGGATGCGGGCGCCGACATAGGGGCTTCCGGGTACAGCCGATCAAACTCGGCTTCACCGTGGAGAAGCCCGAGGTCCGGATCGCGTCGCGCCCAGACCGCGTCTCGGAATCCCGCTTCCCAGGCTTTTCGCAGCGCGTCAAGGGCGTCGGGCTTCCTCTTCAGGCCGCAATAGACGCAAGCGGCATTGTAGAGGATCGAGGCTTCGTTGGCCCTGAGCGTAACGGCAAGATTGAGTTCACGCACGGCATCGTCCGACCGACTTAGGTCGGCATAGTTCGCCCCCAGCAAAACACGCGCGCGCGCGTCTTCAGGTACCTGTTTCAAATGATTCTCGAGCGCGACGATCACCCGGTGCGCCATGTTGCGTCGCACTTCTTCCTTGCCCATCGCGCCGAGCGAATTCATGATCGGCACGTATACGTTGTAGTCCTCGCCACTGGCTTCTATTGCGGCCTCCGCTACGTCCACAACTTCCTGGTAGCGGCCCGCGGCGAATAGGGCGCGGCAGAGCAGGTAATACGCGCCCTCGCAATCGCGCTTGCGCTCGATCGCCTTTCGCACCATGCGTACCGCTTCATCGTGTAGCTCGGCGGCATAGAGTACCCAGGCCTGGCTCACCTGCACCTCGGGCAGGTCCCAGCGCAGCGCGACGGCTTTGCCCGAGGCTTCGCGCGCGCGCTCCACCCAGACAGTGTCGCGGCTGTAGTTGCTATAAAACATCGCGCATGCATTGGCGCAGGCCGCGTGTGCCAGGGCGAACGCTGGATCCATGGCCACCGCGTTTTCGAACATTTGTAATGCGAATTCAAGATCCTGGCGAGTTTGCCGCCGCGCGTATCGTTTGCCGCGCAGGTAGAGATCGTAGGCTTGCAGGCTTTCCGTCGGCTTCACCGCCAGCGCTTCCAACTCCTGAGGGGAAAGCGTCACGCGCAATGCCTCCGCGATCTTGCGTGCCATTTCATCCTGCACTTCGAACACATCCTTCATTTCGCGGTCGAAGCGCTCCGACCACAGCGGAAAATCCGTGCGCGTGTCCACGAGCTGGGCGTTGATCCGCAAGCGTGCGCCGGCGCGACGCAGCGTGCCTGTGAGGACATAGGCCGCGCCAAGCTGCTGACCGATCTGAGCCGGAGTCACCGGCTTATCCTTGAAAGCCAGGACCGTCGGACGCGAAAAAGTGTTCAGTCCGCGGATCTTGGAGAGTTCGGTAATGATGTCTTCGGTGATGCCGTCGCGCAGGTATTCGTCTTCTTTGGCGCCGCTCAAATTCTCGAAATAGAGGACAGCCACGGATTTTCCCGTGTGCTTGGGAACCGCTGGATCCGAGTCGGTTTTTTCCTTCGCGCGTCTCTTGCCCGATTCGAGATCGCGCTTCAGGCGGCTAAGGTCGGTTTTCAATTCGGTGGCCGTCTGGCAGCGCAAATTGCGGTCCTTCTCGAGCGACTTGTCCAGGATGCGCACGAAATCAGTTGGCAGTGAGGGATTGATCTCCGCGGCCGGTTTGGGGTCGCGGTTCAGGATGGCGTCGAAAATAACTGCCGACGTATCGCCCTGAAACGGGAGCGTTCCTGTGGCCAATTGGTAGAGCACCGTTCCGGTGGAAAACAGGTCGGTCCGGGCGTCCACGAGCTGGCCGCGGGCTTGCTCCGGAGACATATAAGTGACGGTTCCGACCGCCGAACCTGGCGACGTGAGCTCGATCCCGGCGACCATCGTCTCCGCCTGCTCGGCAGAGACGCCCCTCGCGATTTCGCCCTGGTTTACCTTGGCCAATCCAAAATCCAGGATTTTCACCTGCCCTCGCTCGGTGAGGAAGAGATTCGCGGGCTTGATATCCCGATGAACGATTCCCTTGGCATGAGCCGATTCCAGAGCGTCGGCAATCTCAATGGAGATCGGCAGCAGCTTCTCAATTTCCATCGGCTGCCGAGTCATCTTCTGAGCCAGTGTCTCCCCCTGCAGCAACTCCATCACGATGAAGTGCCGGCGCTCGTGCTGCTCGATCGCGTGGATGGTGCAGATGTTGGGGTGGTTGAGCGACGAAGCCGCCCGCGCCTCGCGCTGAAAACGCTCGAGTAACTGGCTGTCCTGCGCCATTTCGGGCGGAAGAAACTTCAGTGCAACACGACGGCCCAATTGTGAGTCCTGGGCTTCGTAGACCACACCCATCCCGCCAGCGCCGATCTGTTTGAGAATCTGGTAATGCGAAAAAGTCTGTCCGATCAGAGAAGGTGCTTCCGCCATTAGGTGTACATCTTAGTTTGTCAACGGAGGTGAGTCAACGACGCGAGAGATCTTCGGTGAGCGACTTCACCATTCAAATCGATTGCGACGTCTCCCCCGGCAGACCAACCGAAATTCGCTGCGTCGTTAGTGTGCCGCCGGGATGGAGCCGGCCAGGTACAGGCTCAGCACGCGGTCGGCATCGGATCGGCGCGCGATTCTGAATAACACGTCCGCGCCCGGCTGCAGCTTTGCCATCTGCGCACGGTAGTCCGCGAGCGATTTGATAGACACGTGGTTGATTTCGGTGATCACATCGCCGCGCAGGAATCCGACGTCCTCGGCAAAGGTCGCAGGCTCGACTTCGGTCACGACAGCGCCCTCGATCGCGCCCATGCTCAGCTTGTGCGCGAGATCAGGGGTCAGTTCCTCCACGTGCAGGCCAAACTGTCCCGGTTCCTCGGCCTGATCGGGCTGCTCCTCATCATCCTGAGCCGATTGCGGGAAAATCTTCGTGCGATCAGCGACGGTAATTGAAACGTCCTTCGCCTGCTTGTTGCGCACGTAGCGAACCTGGACCGATTGGCCAATCGGGGTCTGCGCGATCGGATTCACGAGGTCAGCACCCGTGTGGACCGGCAGGTTGTTTACATTCGTAATTACGTCTCCAGCCTGCAGGCCAACTTTGTCGGCCGGACTGCCCGGTTCAACCGCTTCGAGGACGATCCCGTACGGCGCGCCGAGTTCCCGCATCAAGACCGGATTGTTGCTGTTCTCTTCCTGGAACGTGACTCCGATCGAACCGCGAACCACTTTACCGGCGGTGACGAGCTGGTTGTAAACCGTGATTGCTGTATTGGACGGCAGAGCGAAACCGACGCCCTCAAATCCCCGGCTTCCGGTATAGATCGCGGTATTGATGCCGATTACTTCTCCGCTGAGACTCACGAGCGGCCCGCCGGAGTTGCCGGGATTGATGGCGGCATCCGTTTGGATAAAGCGCTGGAACTGATGGCCGACATTCGAACGATCCTTGGCGCTGACGATGCCCGCGGTGACGGTGGAGTTCAATCCGAATGGGCTGCCGAAGGCGAGGACCCAATCACCGACTTGCACTCCGTCGGAATTCCCAAGCTTGGCGACGGGAAGATCGTGATCGGCTTCTATCTTGATGACGGCGAGGTCGGTGTCCTTATCAAATCCCACCACGCGCGCGCTGTAGTGGTTGGAATCTCCGTCGAGCGCTACCTGAATCTTGGTGGCTTGGTCAATTACGTGGTCATTCGTGAGGATGAAACCCTTCTTGTCCACGATGACGCCTGAACCGAGACTTCGCTCCGCATCCGGAGCATTGTCCGGCGAATCGAAAAAGCGGTCGAAGAAATCCTGAAAGGAGGGATCGGCCTGGCCGCGAGGGCTCTTGCCGCCGCCCTTGGGCTTTTCAATCACCTGAGTCGTCGAAATGTTGACGACCGCAGGGCCTAGGCTTTTCGAAATGCTTGAAAAAGCGCCCGAAAGGCTGATCGGATCTGGAATTGCCAGCAACGAAGCGCCGTTGGGTGCTTGCGCGTGTGTGGCCATGGCGCGACCCGAAATCAAAGTTCCGATGACGATGCCGAGGCAGAGCGTGAAGGCGACGAGGAACGACGCGAGGAATTTCCGGTTTCTTGCCCAGAGCCAGAGCTCTCGAATTTCGATCCCCATCCTCGTGCTCCTTTTTGGTCGCCGGATGCAGCGGAAATCTGAGTATAGCATTCATTCTGACGCCGCAAGCCCGCTCTGGGAAGTCCTTGCCGTGACAACCACGGGCGTCCGCAACACGGTATTTGCCAAGCGTCTCCCTCAGCGGTAAAGTCTCTGCGCTCCAGAGACGCTCCCCTCGGGCGGGCGATCCTCCAGGTTACCGAAGGGCACAACCGATGAAAGTTGAGTTTGGGGTCATTGACCATGTGGATCGGCAGGACGAACCGATCGCCAAGACCTACGATAGCCGTCTGAAGCTGCTAGAGCTTTACGATAAGGCCGGCTTCACGACGTTTCACATCACCGAGCACCACAGTACTCCGCTCGGCTTGGCGCCCTCGCCCATCGTTTTCCTGGCCGCAGCTTCGCGTATTACTCAACAGATTCGCTTCGCTCCGCTTGTGTTGATCGCAACGCTCTACAACCCGCTGCGTCTGGCGGCCGAAATTTGTATGCTCGACCACCTCACCAAAGGCCGATTCGAGATCGGAACCGGCCGCGGGGTCTCTGGCGTGGAGCTGGGATTTTTCAACGTCCGCGAGCAGGATGCGCCGGCAATGTACGGAGAGGCGATGGAAGTGGTGATGGCGGCTCTCACCAAAGACGTGGTGGATTTTCACGGCAAATATTTTGACTTCACCAATGTACCGATCGAACTGAAGCCATACCAATTGCCGCATCCTCCACTCTGGTACGCCACCAACAGCCCCGAAAGCGCGGCCAAGGCCGCTCGCCAAAATATGAACATCGTCACGCTGATTGACTCCGCGGAAGCCGCCAAAGTCATCGCGGGTTACAAGGATGCGTGGTACAAATCGCATGGCGCGAGCGGAAAGAAATTGCCGCGGGCAGGCGTTACGCGGTTCGTCTACGTGGCGGACTCAGACCGACACGCGCAGGAGCGAGGGGCGTTCGGGTCCCGAAAATTCTACGAAAGCCTCGTTTATTTGTGGCGGAAATTCAACGTCAGTGCGATGAGCCTTGAGGAAGTCATCCGGTCGGCGGAAGCGACCATGCTTGCCGGCACCCCGGCGACGGTAAGGGCCAAAATCGAGAAAGATATCGAAGTTTCTGGAGCCAACTATTACGTTCCGCGCTTTGCCTACGGGAATTTGACCCACGAAGAGAGCGTCCGATCGCTCGAGCTATTTACCCGTGAGGTGATGCCGCATTTTCGCTAGTAACGATCGTCGCTCGACGCATCCTACTGTAATCGAGCGGCCTGTGTCCGATTAAATCAGCGCCTTCAATTTTCCCCTAATATGTTCGGCAGCGGATCGGCCAGGGGATCGTCGTCGAGCGGACGAGGCCCGGTCAGTACCTGAAGCTCTTCCTCATCGGTTGAATTCGGTTCGAGTTTTTTCTGCGCGCGGCGCTCGGCTTTCGCGCGCGCCTTCTCCATTCGCTTCATTTCTTTTTGGCGCTTCTGGAATGTGGTTGTCACGAGATCTCCTTGAAATCGAAGTCAGACGCGGGCTACGCCGCCGTCTACACACGCTTCGCATCAATATCCTACCAGCGGGGTTCGCGCGGCTGCCGCGGGGATTCGCGGTAGTCTTCGTTCGAAAATCTGCCTCGTCCGCCGCCTGAACCTCCACGGTCGCCACCGGGACCGCCACCTCGCGGCCCGCGCGGTCCGCTGGATGTTTCCTTCGGACGCGCTTCATTCACCTTCAAATTGCGCCCGCCGACGTCCTTACCGTCGAGCGATTGCATCGCGGTTGCGGCCTCGGCGTCATTCGGCATTTCCACGAACGCGAAGCCTCGGGACCGGCCTGTCTCGCGGTCCATTGCAATATGAACGCGTGCCACTTGACCGAATGGTTCGAAGAGCGCACGCAGGTCGCCCTCCGAGGTTTGGAAGCTCATGTTGCCCACAAACAGGTTTTTCATGCTCGTCCTTTCCTGGACTGCGTACCAGGCTGGCGCGTTCTATCACAGCACCTGGCGATGTGCCGTTCGCCGAAATCAACGGTTCAGAAACGGATCAAGTCGAGCGGGGGACGTCTGACGCAGCGCTCCCGCAGACTCCTATGCAAGGCTGGCTCCTCGAAAGCGCACATATACTCTAGCACGTTTGGAGACAAATCTGGGCAGGTGGCAGCAAGCCTGCGCCGATGGCCGCCCGAGGCTGCTGTCAATTGACGCGCGGACCCACGGCCACCGGAACAATGACCGGTGCCGCGACCGGCGCGCGAGCATCCGCCAGGAGCACTCGCGCGCCGAATGAAGAGACGTGCTTAGAGCGACCGCAGGAAATTCAGCAAGTCCTGCTTTTGAGAATCACTCAGGCTGTTGAAGATGGTGATCACGCGATTCGCCTCAGAGCCCTGGCTGGCATGGTCCTCAATCGCCTTCAATAGCCCGCCGTTTGCTGGAGTGGCGCGCCCATCGTGGAGAAAGAAAACCCGCTGGCCCACTCCCCAGAGAGGGGCTGTACGGAAATCAGTGGGCCCGGCCGCTCCCTGCGACACTTGATCGGACAGACCGACTCCCATGTTGTGGACCAGAAGATCCGAATACAGATTCGCGGTCTGATTACTCAGGCCAGGCGCGAATGCGGAATCGGCCGTCTGAAGCGCCGGAGTGTGGCACATATCGCAATGCACCACCTGGGTGAACAAATTGCTTCCGTTCTCAATGGACCGCAGCGACGGATTGCCGGGAATGCCCTGAGCGGACGGCTGGGGAGGAGCCAGGAATCTCATGAAGGCGGCAAATGCCACCGTATCGCTGGGAATCTGTGCGCCGGAAAGATTAAAATTCGTGGCATCTTCCGGCGTGGAATTATAGAGGCATGCCGCTGGAGGGTTGGCCCGCTTGTTGGGAAACAGCTCGTTCGTCACCCCCATCTCGACGTTGTAGGCCTCGCCTGCGAATATTTCGAGCGACTTGTTCTGCGCCTTCCAACCGAAGCGGGTGATTGAACCATCGTTGCCGCTAACATTCGGAAATCCGGAAATTCCGAGTTGCTGCTTGAGCGTCGCATTTGCGCCCATATTGTTCAGAATCGTCGCGTCCGCGATGTTCTCGATCAATCCCGCGCCGAAGATTGGCGTGGGAATGCGGAAGATCACGTTGCCTAGCTGCTGCGCGAGTTCGTAGTTCGGCTGCGCCATCGTACAGTTCGGCGCGTCCGGGCGGCCGGCGATGCTGAACACGTCGTGTACGCCGCCGTCGGGACTCTGAGTAATGTTGTTATTTGCATCCAGCAGGTAAGGAAACCGCGCCTCCCGAACTGGCCCGTCGGCTGTGATGAAGTACGGCAGCACGTTGGTCGCGCCATCCGCTGTGGCAGCGGCAACCTGCGGATTGGGTCCGATGTGGGGATATGCGCTGACGCTGGGACTCGAACCACCTGCAGCGGGTTGCGCATGGCAGCTTTGGCAGCTGGTGGAATTGTAGCCGGGACCAAGCCCCGTACCCTTTTCGCCCGGGATCGTGCCGCTCACGGAATCAGTCTGATTAAATCGCGTGAGGCCGTTTCGAAAAAATTCAAGCTGGTACCCGCTTAACGGCGCGAGGGGCTTGCCCGCACCAAGCGATCCCGAGCGTGGGCCCGGATCGTGCGCGCTCGAACCGCTGCTCGGGCCACCGTTTTGACCTCCGCCCAGTCCTGCGTTCGGCCCGCCACTCTGCGCGCGCGCGACAGGGATCGGGCTAAATGACATCAACGCCGTAAGCATTGCTACAAACGCGATTTTTCCGTGATCTTTCACGCGAATGGTCCTCCTTGTCCAGGCGCGGCAAAGTGGCGAGACACACCCTTCCCGTGCAAACTTTTTCGGCCTCAAGGCTGGGCGGGCAACCTGAAGATCTTTAGAACAACGTTAGAGCGATGTCGGGTTCCATTCGCATCTGACGATTGAAATTTCAGCTTGCGAATGCGCAGGCACGTTATGCGAGGACGTCTTTCCAGTCAATGTGCTTGGAGGACAGTTTTCGTACAGGCGAAGGCCAGTGTCCCACGTGTCCGTTATTCACTTTTCGTTCAGCGCGGAAACATCAGCGGTTCGCGGAATTGTCCGGATGAAATTCGACAAGATGCACTTCCGTGTCCGCGACCGATCCGTGGTGATGGTATGCATAACTTGTGATACCAACTCCGTCTACAAACTCGAATTCTGTGTCGTCAGGATTCGAGTCGTATTCAACCTCGTACGCCATTCGAGTGGCTGCGGCCAAGCCTTTCACATGGGTCAGCACGGCTGGGTGCGGCGATCCCGTCAGCCAGCAGTACCGGCCGTCCGTGCGCCGCCTGAACACTTCGTCACAGAATTTCATCCCTGGCGCGAGCGGCAACTGCAAAATCCAGCCATCGACGCCTTCCAACTCCCGCAGCGGATATTTCGGGTTATCCAACTGATCGAGCACCGACTGCGTACTCCATTCTGAATTCAAATAAAATCTAGCGTCGTCGGTTCGAATCAACACGGAAAGCTGCGGTTCCGCGTGGCCATCGGACCAATCTAGATCGCTGGGGAATCCCTTCACCACCGCCGCTGAAACGCCGTCTCTTTCGATGAGGCGCACCACCGACATCGTCCACGTCACACCCGTGGCCGTACCCACGACCGAGCGCCCGTCCCACCAGCGCACAAATCCGCGATACACCCAGCTCGTTCCGGGAGAAAGCGGAAAAGACTGCCGGATGTCTTCGTCGACTCTCGCCGAGGCGAGGAGCCCGCTGCTAAGCAGAACCAATGCGAGGATCACGCTGCCGCGCCGCACGTTCGCCGCCTTGAACTTCGCCCGGGTGGCCCGCGGTTATTGTATGCGCTTTGCGCCCTATGCGAAATGTCCTGTTGCCAGGAATGAGCGCCGCGCTAGGTCAGCTTTCGCGCCGCCATCCAGAGCGAATCGCTCGTGGGCAAGCAGTCGGCGAGGGGACGCGCAAGCGGCTCGAAACCGGTACGCCGAAGCATTTGGCGGAGCGTGCGCGGCGTGAAGTAATTGCAGTGCGCAGGAATGTGATATCCGCACCAGTCCATTCCCCGGATCGTGCGGTTCCAACTTGCGTAGTTGGGAGTCTTAATTACGGTGACGCCGCCGGGCTTCAGCACGCGACGCGCGGAGTGCAGTCCCGCGATGGGCTGCCATTCGTGCTCGATGTAGCCGAACTGGGTCACCACATCGAAAGAATTTTCGGGGAGATTGCCGGCGAGCTCCGTCACCGGGCCTTCGAGAATCGCTTCCGGAGAAATCCGCTGGCGCGAAATCTCTGCTCCGCGCGGGCTCAGCTCGATTCCCATCACGTCGAAATACTTCGTCGCGAGCACCAGGAATCCCGCGTCGCCGCAACCGAAATCAACGAGCTTCCCTTCCCCTCTCCAGCGCAGCGTCTGCGAGAGCATGCGCCCGTTTGTATTCGGCCGTAGCGGGCGCAGCAACCGCGAAAGCGCAACAAACATGGGCTGTTTCCGCTGGCGCTCCGATGCTGCTTTCGCGTGCTCGTCCATCCAGTCGTGGTCCTGCGCTTGTACGTCGTACCCCAGCTCGCTGCCGATGAACACCATGCTGCACCGCGCGCACTCGATGATCTCCCACCGATCGCGTCGCGTAAGCACCTTGCGATCCATCCCGCCGCAGAGCGGGCACGGGCGAGGTACGGCAGTTGACGATTGGTTGGCAGTTGGCATCAATGAGATCGATGAAGAAGGGCGATTCTATCACGCCGACGGATTCTCCATATTTGCGGCAGACGGCTCGTCGCGCGAATCAATCGGGCTCGCCCCCGGCCTTAGTGATTGCGTGGCGGTGGTTTCAACGCTCCCTTCCTGTCGGGGGCAGATAATAAGTTGATTGTGCTATCCACTTCGACGGACTGGTGATTCCGTAGAGTCGGGCTGTAGTGCCATTGCTTGATCGCTTCAATGGATGAATCCATGAGCTCTGGCTGTCCAGAGACGGATTCGACTTTTTTCACAGTACCGTCTGCGGCGACGAGAACGTGGAGCATCACCGTGCCGCTAATACGTTTCTGTCGTGCGTCTTCCGGATACCCAGGCTGGACCATGTGCGTTATATTCGCCCACTGCACGTTGGCGCGTCCGCGAATTCGCATCGGACGTACCGGGGTCGATCCCGGCGACATCTGATTCGCTGGAGGCGTCGCAGGCGGAGCCGACGGCGTGCTCTGGTCCTGCGAATACGCCGGTACCGCAAACGGAACCGCAGGCAATAAACCCGCATAGGAAAGTTCTGCAGAACATCACTTCCCCCCGGGACGAAACTTCATGCATATGGCCCCATATCATCTTTTTATTGGACATGTATGGCTGAATCGCGTTTTCTATAGCGAACGAGGCGACGGAATCATGACGCGATCGGCCAGCGACACTCCCGAACAAACGACGGTGCACAAGCGCGTCCAGTCGCAGTTCGGGGCCGCGGCCGCCGCGTACGGCACCAGCCGTGTCCACACCGATGGGAGCGCGCTGCAGCGCGTCGTCGAATTGGCCCGCCCGAGGCCGGACGACGTGGCGCTCGATATCGCGACCGGCGCCGGACACACTGCTCTGGCCTTGGCTCCGCGCCTTGCAAGCGTGATCGCCTACGATTTGACGCCGGAAATGCTCCTTGAAACCCGGCGCAGTGCCGATGCCCGTGGACTTACGAACATCGAGACGAAACAGGGCCCGGCGGAGAAGCTTCCTTTTCCGGATTCGAGCTTCGATATCGTCACGGTGCGCCAGGCGCCTCATCATTTTGCAGACGTGCGCAGTGCGATTCGCGAGATGACGCGCGTGGCCAGGCGTGGCGCCCGCGTCGTGATCGTAGACAGCACGTCGCCCGAGGACCCGGTTCTCGCGGCGCAGTGGGATCATTGGGAGAGGCTGCGCGATCCATCGCACGTGCAGAATTACTCCCCGAGCCAGTGGCGTGCCATGGTTGCGGACGCCGGGCTGCAGGTATTTTGTGAAGAAATCGGCTACGCCACTGAAAATGGCCGGCCCATGGATTTCGCCGCATGGACGAAACGAATAAACACGCCAACAGAAGCCGTCGAAGAATTAACGCGACTGTTTCGCAACGCCTCCCCCGCGCTCGCCGAGGCTTTGCGGATCGAGGTCGTCAATGGCGCCATCTCGTTCTGCGTTCCAGTGATTACCATCGGAGCGCTCCAAGAATCGAAATAGTTCCCTGCGATTGTCGCGGTGCTTCGATTGGCGGGGCGTCAGCGGAATTGCTACAATACTATCGGAGAATGGAGTAATCGGGCCTATGGCTCCACGCACACTCTACGAAAAAATCTGGGATGCGCACGTCGTCCACCAAGAGCCCGGACAACCTTCGCTGATTTATATTGATCGTCACCTGATCCACGAGGGCACCACCCCGCAAGCATTCTCCGGTTTGAAGCTCGCGGGTCGCAAAGTCCGCCGGCCAGAGCTGACCTTCGCAGTGATGGATCATTCCGTCTCGACGAAAGATCGGCTCGCACCCGTGCTCGATCCCGACGCCCAATCCCAATTCGACGCGCTCGCGAAAAACTGCCAGGAAAACGGCATCAATCTCTTCGATATGAACAGCCGGAATCAAGGCATCGTGCATGTGATCGGCCCGGAATTGGGAATCACGCTCCCCGGGTGCACGATCGTCTGCGGCGATAGTCACACGGCCACTCACGGCGCATTCGGCGCGCTCGCGTTCGGCATCGGGACGAGTGAAGTGGAACATGTCTTCGCCACCCAATGCCTCTCGCAGTTCAAATCGAAGACCATGAAAATTGACGTGGAGGGCAAGCGCCCCCGCGGCGTCACGGCGAAGGACATCATTCTCGCGATCATTGGCAAGATTGGAATCGGCGGCGGGAACGGTCACGTTGTCGAATACACCGGTGAAGCAGTGCGCGGCCTTTCGATGGAAGGCCGCATGACAATGTGCAATATGTCCATCGAAGGCGGCGCGCGCGCCGGAATGGTCGCGCCGGATGAGACGACGTTCGCCTACATCGAAGGACGACCCTTCGCTCCGCGAGGAAAAGATTATCAGTCGGCGGTCGCATACTGGAAGTCGCTCGCGACTGATCCCGGCGCGAAATACGATTCGACTGTCACGCTGCAGGCGGCAGACATCGCTCCCATGGTCACGTGGGGAACGAACCCCGGCATGGTTACCGAAGTTACCGGCCGAGTTCCCGATCCCTCCTCGTTCCGGGATCCAGTTGACCGCAAAGCCGCCGAAGGAGCGCTCGTTTACATGGATTTAAAGCCCGGGACGCCGATGGAAGAAATCCGGCTCGACCGCGTGTTCATCGGCTCGTGCACGAATTCAAGAATTGAGGATCTTCGCGCCGCAGCTAAGGTCGCTTCCGGCAAGCATGTCGCGAAGTCGCTGAAGCAGGCGCTGGTCGTTCCCGGCTCGCGCGTCGTAAAAGCCGAAGCCGAAAAGGAAGGGCTCGACAAAATCTTCCGCGACGCAGGATTCGAATGGCGCGATTCCGGCTGCAGCATGTGCATCGGCATGAACGATGACGTACTGCCGAGCGGCGAGCGCTCCGCCAGCACTTCGAATCGCAATTTCGAAGGACGCCAGGGCAAGGGCAGCCGCACCCATCTGGTCAGTCCCGCGATGGCCGCGGCCGCCGCGATCGAGGGCCACTTCGTGGACATTCGAGATTGGAGCGGCGTGGAAGGCACCGAATAACCATGCAGCCATTCACAAAATTGACGGGACTTATCGCGCCGATGGACCGCGTGAACGTGGACACGGATCAGATGGTCCCGAAGCAGTTCCTTAAGCTGCTGACCCGCGAGGGCTATGGCCGCGTTTTATTCTACGACTGGCGCTACCTACCCGGCGAAAAACCGAATCCGGACTTTATTTTGAACAAGCCGCGGTACAAAAGCGCGAGCGTGATTCTCGCGCAGGCGAATTTCGGCTGCGGTTCCAGCCGAGAGCACGCGCCGTGGGCCATTCTTGATTACGGTTTTCGCGCCATTCTCGCGCCCAGCTACGCCGACATTTTCTACAATAACTGCTTCAAGAACGGCATCCTGCCCGTCACGCTTTCAAACGAACAGATTGACGAGCTCTTCAAGCGAACCGCCGCTAACGAAGGGTATGGCGTGACCGTCGACCTCGAGCAACAGATCGTCACCGACGACAAAGGCCTGGAATACTCCTTCACCGTTGATCCTTTCCGACGCGAATGCCTGCTCAAGGGTCTCGACGATATCGGGCTAACTCTGGTCCACGAAGCGGAGATCACCGCGTTTGAAAAGAAGAATCTGCACGTTCCGCAGATGAGCACTCCGCTCGACGTGAAGTACCACCAGTAGCCCGTTAACCATCGGACAAGCCTTTCCTCGCGCGTCTTGATTCAGCGATGCCCAGAGCAGAAGATCGTGGTTGAGTTGTTCCGATGCCTAGATTCCTCATTCACCATGCTACGGAAGGCTCGCGCGTCTTTGAGCTGCTCGGCGACCGCCCGATTGTCGTCGGACGCGCCAAATCGAGCAATCTTGTGCTCGACAACGCCAGCATCTCGCGACAGCACGCCGTGGTGCGCGAAACGCCCGATGGCCGCTGGCAAATCATCGACCGCGGCGCCGTCAACGGCGTAAAGGTCAATGGCACTCCGGTCAAGGAAGCCTTCCTGCGCGCCAATGACGAAATCATCCTCGGCGAGTACAGGATTCGCTATTTCGAAGATTCAGCAGCACGCAATATGGTCACGTACGGTACTCCAGAATTGCCTCCCAATTTCGCGAAGGTGATGGCGGAGTCTGCATACTCTGGGTCGTTTCTCCCGTCGCAACCGCTGGGCAGCGCGATGTCCTCGCCTGCGTCGCGTTCCGCCAGCGCGCAGGATCGCGTGAGCGCCCTCGAACAGGAAAATCGCCTACTGACGCTGCTCTATCGCGTCAACCGCGCGCTCAGCGAAGTTACCGCCGCGGATGACGTCGCGCGGCGCATCCTCGACCTCGTCCTCGAAATGGACGGCGCCGAGCGCGGCTTCATCATGCTGCTCGATCGCGATTCGATCGGCCGCGGAGACTTCAGCAAGGGTGGCTACGGCTTCGAGCCTGCGCTGATCCGCTATCGCGCCGGGTCGAAATCATCGCCCCGCCAGGGGGCGCAGCAGCTGACTATTTCGCAAAGCATCATTCGCCAGGTGATGCACGGCGGCCTGCCGCTGCTCGTCTCCGACCCGCAAGCCGACCCTCGTCTTGCAGCGAGCCAAAGCATCGCCATTTCCGGAATTCAGTCCGCGATGTGCGCGCCGCTGGGAACCAAAGACAAGCGCCTCGGTCTGCTCTACGTGGACAATCTCTCACGCCGCGGCATGTTTACGGTGGAAGATCTGAACGTGTTTACCGTGATAGCGATGCAGGCGGGACTCGCAATCGATCGCGCAAGCCCAAAAGAAGAACCGGCTGAACAGCCACTACCCTCGCCGGCACTCAAGTAGCAGTCAGACTACGCACTCCGAAATTTCGCGGCGAGCCGCTTCGGCGCAGTATTCAGCCATGCCGCGACGAGCGCTTTCCGCAACGTCGTCTTCTTTGCACTTTTCAGTTGCACGCACGTCGCTCCCCGCCTTCCCCAATAGCCCTTCGCGGGCACAAAGACGTTCGGCTCAGCCTTGACGAACTCTTCCTGCTGGTCCGGCATCAGCTTCACCATGCCCCAACCCGCATCGAAGTAACCAAGCGTGGCGAAGATTTTTCCGCCCACGCGAAAATCAGGATGATCCATGTGAGAGCTTTCGACTGCTTCCGGAAAGCTCAGCGCCAACTTTCGAAAATCGGATTCGGTCATTCCGTTGCTCCGTAAATCATTCACTCCGCTCCCGGCGTGATCACGAATGCCACGATGAACAGTACTCCAAGAAGCCCATGCGTCGCCGCGTTTGCGGCCAATGCCGTCCCGGCCGTTTGCCCCCTGGTGTGCAGGACCACCAGCGTCAACATCCACAGCGCTTTTTCGAGCACGGCTGGAATCATCAGCCAGCGATAACGCTTGGGGTTCGAGCCGATGACGAAGAATGCTGCCTGCCAGGCGATCAGAGTCGCCAGCAAACCGTAATACGTCGGGGTCCCGGGCATGTGGTAGAGCGGATAGATTGCCGCCAGGCCGAATGCTCCCGCGATCCAGAACAGCCATTTTGCGAATTTCATGCCGGACCTCCGCGGCCAACGCTAAAACGCGACGTCGCGAATATGCGTGGCGACGAACCAGCGGTTGCCGAACGGGTCCGTCACTCCTCCGCTGCGATCGCCATACGGCTGATCGGTTGGAGGCTGAATGGATGTCGCGCCGGCACTGAGCGCCCGTTCGTAGACCGCGTCCGCATCCGGGACGTACAGGTGCAGCGTCGCCGGTGCCGGTTGATACGGTCCATGCGCCTCGCTCATGCCAATAATGGAATCCCCGATGCGCACCTGCGCGTAATGAACCACACCGTCGGGAGATTGTGCGCGATAGACCTCCACGGCGCCAAACGCTTTTTGCAGGAACTCGATCATCACCGGCGCGCGCAGCGGATTGAAGTGCGGCGTCACGCTGCGGTAGTCCTTGAAGATGGTGCTTCCGGGAGCCGGTTTGGAAATTTGCCATGTGTTTCCGGAAATATCTCGCACCGAGCCGCCGCGAGCGCGGTCGTCCTGGTTGGCTACCGGCTGGAAGGGTGTGGCGCCCGCCTCGACCGCGCGGTTATACAGGCGGTCGACCTCGTCCACGCGCAAGATCATGGTTGCTGGCGTGGGCGGAAACTGCTCGTTCGCTTCGGCCAGCTCAATCATCGAGTCTCCAATCTTCACCTCGGCGTGCATGATGATTTCTGTACCCGGCCGATTCATACGGAATCGCTCCTCCGCTCCGTATGCCGTCTTCATAAAGTCAATCAACTCCGCTGCCTTCGGAATCACCAGGTACGGAGTGACGCTGCGGAATCCCTCGCGGATAAATTTCCGGCCCTTGGGCACCTCCTCCTCGCTTTGTTTTCGCGACATTTCGCCAATGCGACGCTGCATCTCCTCCGTCGTCAACGATTCCTTGCGCGTCGAGATTGCCCATGTATAACCGAACGGGTCGGAAAATTGCCCGGAACGGTCGCCATAGAACTGATCCTCGACCGGCCGCACCACTTTCGCACCAGCAGCCACCGCACGTCCCGCCAATGCATCCACATCACTCACGTCCAGGCGGATGTGAACGGGCGATCCGCCGAGCGATTCCGGGCTGCTGAAACCAACTTCCGGAAACTCGTCGGCAAGCATGATGCGCGCTCCGCTGATATCGATCTCAGCATGCCCAATCCTTCCGTCCGGCTGGATCAGGCGCGTAATCTCCGTCGCGCCAAATGCCCGTTTGTAGAATTCAATTGCTGCGGACGCTCGTCTAACGCTTAGGTACGGCGTGGCAGTTGCGCGGACTTCGGGTGCTGCTTTTGCCCTGCTAGCCATGGCTGCTCTCCTTTCCAAATCCGCTCGAAGGCGTGTCTTGAAATCCGCGCGCGGAAGATCGCGCAAGTCAGAAGCGACTCGGGCGAGAGCGGCTAACGTATTGTCGCCGCTCCGTGGGACGGCGCCGCGCCCGGCGACGATTGCTTCAACGAGCGAGTCGAGTTTTTCGCTCAGGTTCTGCTTAGCCATTTCGTCCACCTGATTTGCGGGACGGCTTCTCGCTCGTCTTCTTGTTCAACTCGGCGCGCAATCTTGTCAGCGCCCGGAATTGCAGCTGCTTGATTGACCCGTTGGTGCGCCGAAGCTCTCGCGCGATTTCGCGAATGCTTTTCTCTTCGGCGAATCGCATCTCGATCACGCGCCGCTGATCGTCCGGCAATTCCGCAACAAACCGGAAAATTCTGGCGCGCCGTTCTATTTCCTCCGGGTTCACGCCGCCGGAGACATCGGTCGGATCCTCCGCGATCGGACTTTCTTTCTCCCGGGCTGCGCGTCTCCAGCGATCCGCGATGGCGTTGGATGCAATGCGGTACAGCCACGCCGTGAAAGGCACGCCGCGCCATTCGAACTGCCCGAGTTTCGCGAGCGCCTGCTGGAACACCTCTGCCGTCAAATCCTCAGCGTCCGCCCGGACGTACACGCACCGGGCGACGAACGCGTACACGCGCTCGAAGTTGCCTTCGTACAGCTCCGCGAAGCGGGCGGGATCCTTTTGAGCCGCCTCGATGAGCAGGCGCTCCTCCGGTGTCTTCTTCAGAACCTTCAACAGATTCTCCGCAGAACGCGTTCTCTATCAGGTAAACGGCCGCCGAACCGAAAGGTTACGCGGGAATTTCGCCGGGTCGTCTTTCGGTCGAACCCTTCCATTCGGCCACCAATATTCCGGCGAAGATGAGCAGCGCTCCCAGCAGCGCGCGCGCCCCTATACGTTCGCCGCCAAGCGTTACCGACGTGACCGCCGCAAATACAGGCTCGAGCGTAAGCAGGATTGCGGCGCGGGAGGCCGACGTATGCTTTTGCGCCCAGGTTTGCAGCGAAAAGCAGATCACAGTCGCGCCGATTGCCGTCGCCAGGACCGCAAATATCACGAAGGGAGTCCACCTCAGCTTGGGCTGCTCCCATCCCGCTTCTGCGGCGATCGGTACCAGCACGGTCGCGAGGACGGCAGTCGTCGCCACTTGCAGAAAACTCAACGAGGCCACGGAATACTTTTCCACGTTCCGGCTGATGAAAATCATGTGGAACGCGAACATCAACGCGCATCCGAAAACAATTGGGTCGCCGCGGTTTAGTCTGCCCAAACCCTCCGGCGGCACGGAAAGGAAGTAGAGACCGGCGAGCGCCGCGAGTGCACCCGACCAAATCCAAACTGAAATGCGCCGCGCGCCAAATATCGCTTGAACGATCGGCACAAACACCACGTACATGCCCGTCACGAACGCCGCCTTGGACGGAGTCGTCCAGCGCAGCCCCGTAATTTGGAACATGTAACCGGCAAACATGAAGATGCCGATTTGTGCGCCCGCCCATACCTCCCGCAGCGTCAGCGCCCGCACGGCGCGCCAATAGATCATCGCCATCAATACTGCCGCGATTCCGAATCGCACCGCGACGTACGCGATCACGGACATGTCCCTAAGCGCGTCCTTGATCACGACGAACGTAGCGCCCCAAATGAGCGCGCAGACAACCAGTGCGAAATCCGCGCGCAAGCGCTGGTTCATCATGTGGCGTTTCTCGAATTCACGGGTCCGAGTCTAAGCGGCAGGCGTCGCGTCAGCAAGCAGCGCTACGGTTGCGAGGTGGTGTCCGCTTGTGGTTGAACGCGCGGGCCACGATTCGTTAAGAATCGTAGCCGGGGCCGCCGGGCGACCCGCACTGTTTCCACAGCGCTTCCCAATTCCAGATCCGGGAGGTCACCTTGCTCGACAACGGGAATCCGGGCTGATGGGCAAGCATACACACCTGCCCGCGATGATGGGCTTCGTGAGAGACCATGTAGCACAGCATTTCCGGGCCAACCGGCCACGGCTGGGCCCAGGCGTCTCTCAGAAACTTCTCGACGCGGCCGTCCCTGTCGCCGAGTGCTTCAGCGAGCATCTCCGCGCACCGAGCGGCGCTCTGGGCCAATCCTGCGCGAGCTTGCTGCGGAGTGCAGTGCGCGCGGTCGAGCTGTCGTGGAACCTTCCAGTGCGGAACTGTAAGCCTGACCCACTTGGTGCGGACGTTGTGCATGTGCGTAAAGATCGCTGCAATGGTGCGGACCTTTCCGGGCGGTTTGGCTCTCCAGGCGATCGGGTCAAGTTGTTGGATCAGAATCTGGTTGATGCGATCGTTGGCGGCAAAGATCTGGACTGCAGCTCGGCTGAGTTGATTGTGAGCCTTGTGTTGACGCGTGGTCACGGCCCCAACTCCGTGACCCGGGGCACTTCCGGGCTGCACTGCGATTGCGTTCGTGAGGTGGGGGCCGCGGCGATCGTTCCGATGAAGTGAAAGAGAAAAGTTCTTCGAAGCATGCTCACTGCCCAACCTTCAGCGTTCGACGCCTGCCAGCGAGACCACCGTCAGAAACAGACGCCTCAAGCCTAGCTCGCGGCCGGCGGGATCGTACCATTCATCGAGCGTGTGCGAGCCGCCTCCTCGCCCTCCTCCGCCGAGCGCCACTGCCGGAATTCCCATCGAAAGCGGAATGTTTGCGTCGGTCGAGCTGCGCTCGAGGCGCGAGCGATTTCCTAGGTAACGGTCTACATTACGGATCGTCGCGACGAGAGGCGCATCATCCGCCAATTTTCCCGCGGGGCGTGTGCCAAGCGAACGGAAATTCATCTGCAGCGCGTCGCTCGCCGACCGTGTGGCCGAAATCTCTTCTTTGACGCCCGCCTGCATCGCATCGCGCAGCGCCGCCTCGAGCCGTCCCAGTTCACCCTCGTCCTCCGAGCGTAGGTCAACCTTCACAGAGGAGCCCGACGGAATCGAATTGACGGAAGTGCCGCCTTCAATCGTGCCGAAGTTGTACGAACTTCGCGGGTCGGCAGGAATGGAGACCGCGGAAAACTTCACGATCCCGCGGGCAATCGCTGTGATCGGATTCGGCGCGCCGAAATCGGACCAGCTATGGCCTCCCGGGCCCGTAACGCTCGCCTCGAACCGTCGTGAAGCGATGCCTTGCGTTGTGATGTGATCGGTTGACGGTCCATCCACCGCGATCACCGCTGCAAGCCGCGAACCGTAGCTGTCCATCAGCGCGCGCATTCCGCGCAAGTTCCCTTCGCCCTCTTCGCCTACATCTCCGACCAGCACGATTGTCTTCGTGGTGCGCATGCGCGATTCAGCCAACGCCCGTGCCAGTCCCGCCAGCGACGCCAGCCCCACGCCGTTGTCGGCAATCCCGGGCGCGAGCAGGCGGCCCCCGTTGCGCTTCACGCTTACGTCCGTGCCAGCGGGAAATACCGTGTCGAGATGTGCCGCCAAAAGTACCACGCTCCTCGGGTCGGACCCTGGCCGTTCTGCAATCACGTTTCCGGTTTTGTCCTCGCGAACTTCAAATCCGCTCGCCGCGAAAAGCTGCTTCAGCGCCTCGCCGCGGCGGGTTTCGTCAAATTCAGGAGCGGGAATTTCCGTCAGGCGAATCTGCTGGTCGGTCACCCATGCGGAGCTTTTGTCAATCCACTGCAGGCCGCGCGCGCACGCAGGGTCGCCAGCAATTTTCGTAAGCGAATCGTCGGTCGCGCGAGCGGAAAGCGTAGCCATCCATAGAAAGATACAGCAGATGAGAGCGCGTTTCACGCGATTCGTGTCGTAAGCGACGTCAAGATTGCGATCGGATTCATAGACCTCCATTTGGCGAACTTTAGGAGCTCGTCGGGACGTCGGAACGTTACAGTCAACGCGCTCGCTGAAGGTTTCATAGGGGCACGGCATGCCGTGCCCGACGCGGATACTTGCCACGATGCGTGCGACGAGGCATAGTTTCGCAACAGCGGCCTTCAACTGGGCCCTTGCGGGTCGGAGTTTTCGCTCCGACATGAGAGTTCCGCGGGCAGCGTCGTCCTTTGTGCCGCCTTTCTCGCAGCAAGTATTCCTGCCGGAGCGCCAAACTTCAGTGCGCTGGCACTCCGCTAACGCCAATCGTCGAGGATGTATACACC
>Ga0210395_10000131_pt1 | contig 58230 bp, 53 predicted proteins | sample IncBWH4OmetaG_FD_150861 | JGI IMG/M metagenome (GOLD analysis project Ga0210395, IMG submission 150861) | Forest soil microbial communities from Barre Woods Harvard Forest LTER site, Petersham, Massachusetts, United States - Inc-BW-H-4-O ...
GAGGGTGATCTTCGCTCGAAGCCGGGCTTGCGGTTCTCGCTGGAGGACTGAAGTTCGGATCCCGTCATCTGCCTCTCATAAGCGGAAATCAATCGCTGCACGTCGAAGTCCGCCGAGTGCTGCCAATAGGCGACATCGTTCCGTCGCCTCGTCGGCACGCGGGATCCCCGCGCCTTATTCGTGAACGATGCGAGCTCCTTTCTCGGCCACCGAACGCTTCATCAGCAGCACCGCGAATAACGGCACCAGCGTCGCCACGGCCAGAAATAGAAAGACATCGAAATAAGCGAGTGACGATGCCTGTTGCTGCCGCAAGTTCTCGAGCGTCTGCAACGCCGCTTGCTGCGCCGCAACCGGATCACCGCTCTGTTGCAGAAATGTTTCCTTAGCCTGCTCAAGGAAGGAAATCACGGCCGCGTTGAAGGAATCGAGATACTCGCCCAGCCGCAGGGTGTGAAATTGATCACGGCGCTCCTGAATTGTCTGTGCCATCGAGGTGCCCACACTGCCCCCCTCGTTGCGCAGCAGACTTAGCAACCCGACGGCTGCTCCACGCAGCGATGGTGGGATATAGAGGTAGGCCGCGACGTTCGCCGGCGCAAAGCACATCGAGAGTCCAAACACCAGCATCACCCGAGGCCAGACGACCTGGTCCGGGCTGATATCCAGATTCATTTGTGACATCCAATAGTTTGCGATCGCCATGATCAACAGGCCCGCGGCGAGCAACCACCGGGCATCAGCGCGCTTGCCAAGTGCCAGGCCGACAAACGGCATTGCCACAAGCGCACCGAACCCGGCCGGCGACATGACCAGTCCCGCGCTGAGAGCATCATAGCCGAACAGAGATTGAAGCAGCGCAGGCAATGACGTGCTGGCGGCATAGAGGACTGCGAAAGCACCAAAGATGATGACGCAACATGCCGCGAAATTGCGTTCCCGCAGGGGGCGAAAATTGACCACGGGGCTCGGGTGGTGCAGCTCCCAGGAGACCAGTGCGATCAGGCCCACTACGAAAAAGAACGCCAGCGTCTGAACACGCCAGAATGGATCGCTTAGCCAGTCCCACTCCTGTCCCTTGCTGAGCATCACCTCCCAGGAGACCATGACAATTACCAGGAGCGAGAGGCCGAGCCCGTCAAAACGCAACGGTTGCCTCTTCAACTCCACACGCTCCTTCACGAGATAGTCCGGATCCCGGAGCAGCGCATAGCACGCACCAAACGCCACGAGGCCAACCGGAACGTTGATGTAAAACACCCACCGCCATGAATAGCTGTCCGTGATCCAGCCGCCGAGGGTCGGACCGACGACCGGCGCCAAAAGCGCAGCCAAGCCAAACAGCGTCATCGCAACTCCCTGCTTCTCTACCGGAAAGGCGTCCAGCAGCACGCCCTGACTGGAAGGCTGAAGGCCCCCGCCCGCCAGACCCTGCAGGACGCGAAATAAGATCAGCTGGCCGAGGCTCGTGGCCATTCCACATGCGCCGGATGCCAGGGTGAACACGGCGATCGACATCAGGAAGTAGTTGCGGCGCCCGAGGCGCGCCGACAGCCAGCCGGTAATGGGCAGGATGATCGCATTGGCGGCAAGGTAGCTTGTGATGACCCATTCGCCGTCGTCAACCGTGGCCGAGAGGCCACCGGCGATGTATCGAAGCGCGACCAACGCAATGGTCGTGTCGAGCACCTCCATGAAGGTCGGTATGATGACGATGGCGGCTACAAGCCACGGATTCACGCCCGCCCGTGGCCTTGAGGGTGCAAGTGCCAGTTCTGTCATTTGCCGGCGCCCGGCGCGCTCGTGGCCGGCGCGGTGGCCGACGACGGCTGCATGGTGCTTTGAAGGAACTTGCCGGCATCGGGGCCGGTGGGAGGCTTGTTGATATAGATGTACGGAACGACCGATGTACCGATGAACAGTGGTTTTTTGTCCGGATCGTAATCCTCAAGCTCGATCCGGACCGGCAGCCGCTGGACGATCTTGATGAAGTTGCCGGTCGCATTCTGCGGTGGCAGCAATGCGAGCGTCGATCCGGTCCCGATGGTAAACCCGCTGATCCGGCCCTTGAACACCTGCTTGTCGCCGTACATGTCGACATAGAGATCGGCAGCCTGACCGATCCGCAAGTCGCGCAGCTGTGTTTCCTTGAAATTGGCGTCGACCCAGATCTCGCTGAGCGAGCGGACTGCCATCAGGCTCTGCCCGGCCTGAACATCGTTGCCGGGATTGACATTTCGGCGCGTGACGACGCCATCGATGTCTGCGACGACATCGCAATAGCGAAGGTTGAGTTTGGCGATGGCGAGATCACGTTTGGTGGCTTCGAGCTTGGCCTCGGCCTGCTTGACCGTCGGCGCATCCGCCGCCAGCCGATCGAATGTGCGGTTGATGTCGCCTTTGGGATCGAGCTTTTCGAAGTCTTCGAGCATCTGCTTCGGAGACTTGTTGTAGGACAGCAGAACGCCGAGCTCGGCCGCGGTCTGAATCAGCTGCGCCTGAGCGCCCAGGACCGCGGAAAACGTCTGATCAAGATGGGGTGGGACCTGGTCGAGATTCTCGCTGTTTTCGGGCAGCGCCTCCAGCCCCAAAGAGACGCGGATCTGGTTCGCGTCCGCCAACGACTGGACAACACCTGCTTCGGCGGTCGACAACGACGCCTGACGCTGATCGAGAAGCTCGCGGCTCGCTGTGTCCGACACGACCAGCTTCGAGGTGCGCTCGAACTCCTGCTGCGCGAGAATAAGCGTGGCCTTTGCCTTCTTGAGTGCGGCCACCCGGGCATGCAGCAGCGCTATCTGGTTTTCGACATTCTCAAAGGCTTGCTGCAATTGCCAGTGGCGGCTTCTGGCCTGCGCTTCGAAGCCGCGCACTGTGGCCTTCGCCGCCTCGAGATCCGCCTCGGCAGTACCGACGGCGGCCTTTTTCACAGCGACCGCGTCCTGAAATGGCTCCTTGTCCAATTCAACAAGTACGTCTCCCTTGTGCACGCGGTTGTTGTCATCCACCAGAACCCGGGAGACCTGACCGTGGACGCGGGGGGCCACGAAGGTCACGTGGCCATTGACGAAAGCGTCATCGGTCGAAACCGTGCTGAGAGCGAACCGCACCCAGGGAATGCCATACACCGCGGCCACGATGACCACAGCACCGAGCACACCGATCAGCAATTTTTGCCGCCGTGTGAACCGTTGACTCGTGGGTGGGACAGTTCTCGAAGCAGAATTCGTCGGCGGTAATTTGCTGTCACGATCGGACCCGGACCCGGCTTTAGCTATCGCGGGCGCGTCGACCGACGTTGACTCGCTTCCATGCTCGGACATCTCGGGAGGCATAGACGCTCCTTACGATTGTCTCTCAATGCAATCGGGCCTCGTAGATTGCCGCACCCATTTGTCTTCTCGCCGTCATGGTCGGATCGAGTGCAGCCCTGTCTTTACAAGCGGAGCTCGGCGGGGCTTTGCGTCCATGACGTTAGCTCAAAGCCGAGGAACTGCTCGTTGTGTTGTTAGACGTTATTGGATCTAGTGAGTCTTGGCTCGTCCCGTTGCATCACAACGGGCCTGGAGAGTGAGCGAGCTTACCACATGTTCAACTTAGAATCGGTCACTCTCAATTTTTTTACTTAGGGTGCTGGGGTCAAATGCGAACGGTATCCGTTCTGCACATCGAAACAGACCGGGTAACGCCAGCACCAATTTCCCCTTGCGCCGTCGGGCAAATCACCTTTACGACCTCGCCCCGTTCACGCCCGATTAAAGAGGGACGCTTCGCGACCGTCACGAAACGTTGGGTGCGAATGCGGTGGACGAGCAGGCATTGCCGGACGGGCAATCCTTGCGCGGACGGCGAAGTCGTGTGGTCCTGACGTCTCGACGCTGGCGTCAACTCGCGACAATGCTTTGCATTGCGCGCGGACGGGGGCAAGAAAGCCCGATCCCCGGGGAGAGCACGAAGGAACCCGTAAAACCATCGCGCAGGGAATGCCGGATGATGGCGTTGTGCCTGTGGTGACTATTGCTCGTGTGCTTTTTTACTTGCACGCGAGGCTGCGGGTGCACGTCGCACCCGGCATTCCTTGCGCCCTCTTTGTTCTGAGGACGTGACTGGACAGCAACCCGGGCGCGATTCACGTCGCGGGAATGCGGATTTGTGTTCGCTGTTTGACAGGTTAATCGGAAACCCGCGAGGCCGGCCCTGCAACTACTAGCTCGGCCGCTTCCCATAGACGGCATCCGCCCGCTTCTCGAAAGCTGCCGAAAACCGCCCAAACGCGGCATCGAACATCGAGCCCATCAGCAAAGCCAGCATCCGGCTCTTGAACTCGTAGGCGATGAAAAACCCGACGTCGCAGTCGTTGTCGCCCTTCGCCTCAAACGTCCAGCGGTTTTCCAGATTGGAGAACGGCCCGCGCAGATAGCGCACGGTGATCTTCAGGTTGGGACGATCGAGCGTCACCTCGCTGGTAAAGCCCTCTCTCACGAGATTGAACGACACCGTCATGTCGGCCACGACGATCTCGGTGCCGTCGGGCTTCGGCGTCCGTTGGCGGACTTTCAACGACTGGCAGAGCGGCACGAATTCAGGATAGCGCTCGACGTCGGCGACGAGGTCGAACATCTCGGGTGCGCTGTGACGTACCCTGCGTTTGTTGGAAAAACTCGGCATTGCGTTAGCGGGATACAGCAGCGCGTGCCGCCTGCAACCTCGCGAAATCTTCCCCGGCGTGATGCGACGAACGAGTCAGCGGGCTCGCCGACACCATCAGGAAGCCCTTGGTATACGCGACCTTCTCGTAGCCTTCGAATTCATCCGGCGTCACGTAACGCATCACGGCGTGATGCTTTCGCGTCGGCTGCAAATATTGGCCGATGGTGAGAAAATCCACATCCGCCGAGCGGAGGTCATCCATCACCTGCAGGACCTCATGGCGCTCCTCGCCGAGGCCAACCATGATACCCGACTTGGTGAAAATGGTCGGGTCGATTTCCTTCACCCGTTGCAGCAAGCGGATCGAATGAAAATAACGCGCGCCCGGCCGCACGCTCAGATACCGCGACGGCACCGTTTCGAGATTATGGTTGAACACGTCGGGCTTGGCCGCGGCCACAACCTCGAGCGCGCCGTCCTTGCGCAGGAAGTCGGGCGTGAGGATTTCAATGGTCGTGTCGGGGCACTGCGCGCGGATTGCGCGGATGGTCTCCGCGAAATGCTGGGCTCCGCCATCGGCAAGGTCGTCGCGGTCCACCGAGGTGACCACCACATGCTTCAACCCGAGTTTGAAGGTGGCTTCCGCGACATGCTCCGGTTCAGTGGCATCCAGCGCACCCGGCATTCCCGTCTTGACGTTGCAGAACGCGCACGCCCGGGTGCAGGTGTCGCCCATGATCATGAAGGTGGCGTGCTTCTTGTCCCAGCACTCGCCGATGTTCGGGCAGCCCGCCTCCTCGCATACCGTGACGAGGCCGTTTTCCTTCACGATGTTGCGGGTATCGGCATAGCCGCGCGTGGTCGGCGCGCGGACGCGGATCCAGTCCGGCTTCGGCGGCGACAGCGCGTCCGGCCGGTTCGCCTTTTCCGGGTGGCGCGGGCGCACCGGCGTGGCGGAGACGGTATCGACGATAACGACCATGGGGAATCCGTGCTTTTCTTGACATTCTAGCTAATCCGGTGGACCGCGAACCGCAACCGCTCGCTTTGACCCGTACGGGCCCTTATACCCGGCCATGCCCCGAAATTCCGCTCCAACCAGCCCGAAACTGGGCAAACAGCTCAAGCGAGCCTTCTTTAACCGCAGCGTGCACGAGGTTGCCCCCGATCTGATCGGCGTGACCCTGTTGGTCGACGGCGTCGGGGGGATCATCGTGGAGGTCGAGGCCTATCACCACACCGAGCCTGCGGCGCATTCCTACCGGGGGATGACGCCGCGCAATGCCGTGATGTTCGGGCCGGCCGGCTTCGTCTACGTCTATCGCTCCTACGGCATCCATTGGTGCGTCAATTTCGTCTGCGAAAAAGCGGGCTCGGCCAGCGCGGTCCTGATCCGGGCGCTGGAGCCGACCCGTGGCATCCCCGCGATGCGGCGGCGACGCGGCCTTCATGACGAACGATCGCTGTGTTCGGGTCCCGGCAAGCTGACGGAAGCGCTCGGCATCACCCATGCCCATAACGGACTGGCGCTAGATGAGCCCCCGATGGCGCTTTACGCGCCCGCCGCCAAGCCCGACGTCGTCGCTGGCGTGCGGATCGGCCTCACCAAAGCGGTCGACCTGCCCTGGCGCTATGGATTGAGAGGCTCGAAATTCCTCTCAAAACCGTTCGCCGACTAGTGCGGCGGTATAGATCGGGAGCCCCGCCGGATCACATCACGGCGTTGCGCTGGATGACCTCACGATAGTACGAGGCCGAAAGCTTTGGCATGCGCCGCTGAGTCTTGAAATCGACGTGGTACAATCCGAAGCGTTTTTCGAACCCGTCCGACCACTCGAAATTATCCATCAAACTCCACACGAAATAGCCCTGGACCGGCACGCCTTCCGACGTCGCGCGATTGAGATGCGTCAGGTAGTTGCGCAGATACATGATGCGATCGACATCATAGACTTTGCCGTCCGCGCTCACCTGGTCCGCCGCCGATGTTCCGTTCTCGGTGATATAGATCGACTTCACATTCCAAAGCTTGGCGACATGACGCGGCGCCCAATACATCGCCTCGGGGCCGATCCTGAGCCAGCTCGAGTCCATATGCGGGTATGTCGCAGCGAACGGCAGCAACGCAAAATCGTTACCATTCTCGCCGGCCACGACATATTGGTTGGGCATGTACACATTGAGCCCGACAAAATCGATCGGCGATGAAATGGCGACGAGATCTTCTGCGGTAAATTTCGGCGCGTTGGCGCCGGCATAGGCCAGAAAGCCGTCGGTGTATTTTCCTTCCAGGATCGCGGTCAGATAGCCGGCGTTGAGTTCGCGGGTGGCGATTTCGGCTGCGCGAATATTGGCCGGGGTTTCGATGGCGGGAATGCAAACCTCGATATTCTCAGCCGGACCGACTTTTGTCCCGCTTCGCGCGTTCGCACGGACAGCCTGCACCGCCAGGCCATGACCCAGCGCCACGTGGTGGCGAACCTGATTGATTTCCTTTTGGGGCAAGGTCAGGCCCGGCGCATCGATACCCATGCCAAAGCCGGCGTAAACAAGCCTTGCGCATTCGTTGATCGTGAAGATGTGCTTGACGCGATCGCTGATGCGCTCGGCGACATACCCGGCGTAATCGGCAAATGCTTTCGAGGTGTCGCGCGACCTCCAGCCGCCGTAGCGATCCTGAAGCGTCTGCGGAAGATCCCAATGATAGAGCGTGGCAAACGGCTCGATGCCGTTGGCCAACAGTTCGTCGACGAGCCGGTGATAGAAATCAAGGCCTTTGGGATTCGGCGTTCCCGTCCCTTCCGGGAACACGCGGGGCCACGCGATCGAAAAACGATAGGCTTTCGCCCCGAGCGCTTTGATGAGCTGAACATCTTCCTTGTAGCGATGATAATGGTCGTTCGCGACGTCAGCGGTGCTTTGGTCGATGATCTTGCCTTTGAGGTGGGTGAATTGATCCCAGATCGACGGGCCGCGACCGTCCTCATGGACCGCACCCTCAATCTGATAGGCAGACGTCGCCGCGCCCCACAAAAAGTCTGGCGGAAAAGTGGCGAGGCTGCCGTTCGGAAGGTGGGGCGCCGAGGCCGCGATACCTTCGGCAGCTTTGGCAGATGTGGCCGGGACTCCGAGGGCTGACCAAGCAGCGATTTTGGCAAAACGTCGCCGGGAAAGTCCTTTGAAAAACATCACGTCACTTGTTGTTGAACGGGACGACCTTTATTGGTGACAGCAATTTGCTATCACCACCCGCTGTTGCGTTCGACCATTGACGGCTGGACCATAATCGACAAGTTTCCTGGAGGATAGAACCAATTGCCGTTCGCGCGCCGCTGGCGCTTCTCCTGATATCTCTGACGATCATTGCCTCGGTTTGGTGGTGGCTGGCCAAGCCGGTCACACTCGCGCACGCCCCGATCGACACGGCGACCAAGCTCGAATGCGTATCCTATGCGCCATTCCGCGACGACCAGACGCCGCTCAATCCCACGCTGGAGGTCAGTGCGGAGCAAATCCGTGAGGACTTAATTCAAATTTCCAGGATATCGCGCTGCATCCGTACCTATTCCGTCGACAACGGTTTGAACAAGGTCCCCGAACTGGCGTCGCAGGTCGGGCTAAAGGTTCTCCTGGGAATCTGGATCGGCAACAACCGGCTCAAGAATGCGCAGCTGGTTGAGACCGCGGTCACGCTGTCCCAAAAATATCCGGATACGATCAGCGCGATCATCGTCGGCAACGAAGTGTTGTTGCATGGGGATATGACCCCGTCCGATCTTCGCGAACTCCTGCTGTCGGTCAAAGCGCGCGTCTCGGTGCCCGTGACTTACGCGGAAGTCTGGGAATACTGGCTACGCTACCGGGAAATTCAGGATGCCGTGGATTTCGTGACGATCCATGTGCTGCCCTATTGGGACGACATTCCGACCCGGGCCGAGGGCGCGGCTGCGCAAGTGGCGGCGATTCACAAGCAAGTGTCGCTTGCTTTTCCAGGCAAGGAAGTCGTGATCGGCGAAACTGGCTGGCCGAGCATGGGACGCATGCGTGAAGGCGCGCTTCCGTCGCGGATCAACCAGGCCCGCGTGATCTCGGAAATCCTTGATGTTGCCAGACGCGACAATTTTCGCGTCAACCTGATCGAGGCGTTTGATGCGTCCTGGAAACGGTATTGGGAGGGCACCGTCGGCGGCAATTGGGGCTTGTTCGACGCCGATCATCACACCCTGAAATACCCACCGGGCATTGCCATCAGCAATTATCCGCAGTGGAAACCGCTGATGGGAAGCGGGATGATATTGGCGATCTCCGTTTTCGCGGCGGCCTGGCTCAGCCAGCGACGCAAGCCGTGGAAGCCCAGCCCCTCGTCTTGGCTCGCTGTCGGTATTTCGGCAACCGTTGCAGGAATCCTGCTGGGAATCGCGATCGACAAGATGACGTATGAAAGCTTCGGACTAGGCGGTTGGCTCCGATGGGGTTCGCTGCTGGTGGCCGCCGCCGCTGCGCCGCTATTGTGCGCGGATGCCCTGATGTCCGGCCGTTCGCTGCCTGCGTTCGTGGAGTTGGTGGGACCGAGCGAAAGCAGGACCCAGTCGTTCCCGACATTTGCCCTCGGTATCGTCCTGGCCGCGATTGTCGTGATCGCAACGGGCGCAGCCCTGGACTCGGTGTTCGATCCACGCTGGCAGGATCTTCCCTTCGCGGCGCTGACGATGGCGAGCGTGCCGCTGGCAGCACTGTCGTGGCTCAACCGGCCGAAGGCAGGCAGCCGCCCGATCGCCGAGACGGTATTTGCCGGAATTTTCTTTTTCAGCGCGCTCTATATCGTCCTCATCGAGGGGACCCAGAACTGGCAAGCCGTCTGGACCTCGGGAGCCTATGTTCTGCTGGGCCTTTCGATGTACGGGGTCCGCAGTAAGGAAGCGGTCGCCCAGCCCGAGCCGAGCGTCTGAGGTAAAGCACCAGCCCTACTACGACTCCACGCCCTTCAGACGTTCTATCGCCTCCAGGATCTTCGCCTTTCGAGTTGAAGCCGCCTCGCGTTTTTCTTTTTCCTCTTCGACGACTTCCTCGGGCGCGTTGGCGACGAACTTCTCGTTGGCGAGCTTCGCATCGACCCGTTTGATATCGGCATCGGCCTTGGCCAGTTCCTTATCGAGCCTCGCTTTCTCGGCGGAGAGATCGATCACGCCTTTGAGCGGCAGCGAGGCGACTTCACCACGGACCAATAGCTGCACCGAACCCTCAGGCGCCCGGTCGGCAAAGGAAATGTCGGAGAGCCGTGCCATCCGTTTAATGACGTCGCTCCAGCGTGGCGCGCGCTCCCTGGTTTCCGCTGATGTCCCGGACAGCACCAGCGAAGTCAACGTCGCGGGCGGAATGTTCATTTCGGCGCGGACCGATCGGATCGCGGTGACGAGATCGACCACCCAACCGATCTCGGCCTCGGCTGCCGGGTCGGTGAAGTCGGCGGTGTCGACGATCGGCAACGCCAGCGCCGGTATCGGCTCAATGGGGCTCGCCGCCGCCATCAATGCCACTTGCTCAGGCGTCAGTTCGTTTGCCTTGCGCGACCATGGCGCCAAAGCCAGCAAGCCTTCGCGTTTGGCCGTGACAGCCCAAAGCTCTTCGGTGATGAATGGCATGAACGGGTGGAGAAGCTTGAGGATTTCATCCCGCGCCCACGCCACCATCGCGCGGGTCTCGGCCTTGGCGTCGCCCTCCTCGCCCATCAGCACCGGCTTGGCCAATTCCAGATACCAGTCGCAATAGACGTTCCAGACGAAGCGATAAGTCGCGTTAGCGGCGTCATTGAAACGGTAGGCTTCGATGGCCTCGGTCACCTCGCGCGTGGCGCGCGAGGTCTCATGCGCGATCCAGCGGTTCAACGTCTGCGTGGTCTTCGCGGGGTCGAAATCGGCAGGCGCGGCGCATGCATTCATTTCCGCAAAACGGCACGCATTCCACAGCTTGGTCGCGAAGTTGCGATAACCCTCGACACGGCTTGCCGCAAGCTTGATGTCGCGGCCTTGCGCGGCCATCGCAGCCAGCGTGAAGCGCAGGGCGTCGGCGCCGTAGTCGTCGATCAAGTGCAGGGGATCGATGACGTTGCCCTTCGACTTCGACATCTTAGCGCCCTTCTCGTCGCGGACGAGGGCGTGGATGTAGACGGACGAGAACGGCGCCTCTTTCATGAAATGAAGGCCCATCATCATCATGCGGGCGACCCAGAAGAAGATGATGTCAAAGCCGGTGACCAGAACATTCGTCGGGTAGTACCGCTTCACCTCCGGTGTGTCGTCCGGCCAGCCAAGCGTCGAGAACGGCCACAACGCCGAGGAAAACCACGTGTCGAGCACGTCTTCGTCGCGGGTGATGAAACCCTCGCGCTTGTTGCGATCGAGCGCCATCTCTCGACCCTGCTCGGCCGTGATGACCTCCTGCTCGACGTAATAGCCCAATGCGTTGCCGACCGCCTCTTCTTCGGTCTCGGCGACGAACACCTTGCCGTCCGGTCCGTACCAGGCGGGAATCTGATGACCCCACCAAAGCTGGCGCGAGACGCACCAGGGCTGGATGTTTTCCATCCAGTCGAAATAGGTCTTTTCCCAATTCTTCGGAACAAAGGTCGTCGTCCCGTTGCGAACGGCCGCGATCGCGGGCTGCGCCATCGTCTTGGCGTCGACGTACCACTGGTCGGTCAGATAGGGTTCGATCACGACGCCCGAGCGGTCGCCGTGCGGCACCATATGCGTGTTCGGTTCGATCCGCTCCAGGAAACCGAAATCTTCCATGCGCGCCACGATCTGTTTGCGCGCAACAAAACGGTCGAGGCCATTCAGTTCTGCCGCGAGTTCCGCCGATCCTTCGGGAAGTCCGCGCAGATAGTCTTCGTTGCCGACCAACGCGAGCGAGGCTTCTCGATCGAGCACGCTGATTTGCGGCAGGTTGTGGCGCCTGCCGACTTCGAAATCGTTGAAGTCATGCGCCGGCGTCACCTTGACGGCGCCTGAGCCTTTCTCCGGATCGGAATATTCGTCGGCGACGATCGGAATCCGGCGGCCGACCAGCGGCAGGATCACGTGTTGGCCGACGAGATGTTGATAGCGCTCGTCGTCGGGATGCACGGCCACGGCGGTATCGCCGAGCATCGTCTCGGGCCGCGTGGTGGCGACCACGATGAAGCTTGTCGGGTCGTCCGGGCTGAACGTCTTGCCCTCGATCGGGTAGCGCAGATACCACAGACTGCCCTTGACCTCGGTTTGCTGCACTTCGAGGTCGGAAATGGCCGTGAGCAGCTTCGGGTCCCAGTTCACGAGCCGCTTGTCTTTGTAGATCAGGCCCTGACGGTGCAGTTCCACGAACACCTTCACGACAGCCCGCGACAAGCCCTCATCCATCGTGAAACGCTCGCGCGACCAGTCGCAGGAGGCACCAAGCCGCTTCAGCTGGTTGACGATGATGCCGCCGCTTTCCGCCTTCCACTGCCAGACGCGTTCCAGAAACTTGGCGCGGCCGAGCTCGCGGCGGCCCGGCTGCTGCCGTTCCATCAACTGCCGCTCGACCACCATTTGGGTCGCGATGCCCGCGTGATCGGTGCCAGGCTGCCACAGCACGTCGCGGCCCCGCATCCGTTCAAAACGGCACAGAATGTCCTGCAAGGTATTGTTGAGCGCGTGTCCCATATGCAGCGAGCCCGTCACATTGGGCGGCGGGATCACGATGGTGAACGGCGTGGCGTCGCGCCGTTCCGGGCGTCCAGCACTGAAGGCGCGGCTGTCCTCCCAAATAACGGACATACGGCCTTCGATATCGGCGGGCTGGTAATTTTTCTCGATCATGATGGCTGCATTCGGGGGACCTGAGACGGGCTAAAAAGCCGCCCCGGCGTGCCAAGTCAACACGCTGTCAGGCCGGATAAGGCGATAAAGCCCATGTAATGGCCGAATCACGGCCGGCAATCGGCTATTGCGCGCAATAAGTTCAGCGTCCGCGCGAAACCCGCTCGATTTCGGCCTTGACGATGCGCTCTACGAGCCCCGGCAGGTTGTCATCCAGCCAGGATTTCAGCATCGGCCGCAGCATTTCCTTGACCAAGTCTTCCAGCGTCCGAGCGTTATTGCTCAACACCGTGTGAGCAAGGCTGTTGAATGCCGATTCGACCGCCGACACCGTCGTGCGCGACAGAATGGGTGGAGAATCCATCGGGCTGGGCGGCGGCATCTCGAAAGCCATTTCACGCAGCGGCGTTTTCGCGGCCGTTTCGGTGAATTCGAGGTCGTCCGGCGGCTCTACCTTTCTAAAAGCAGCCGGAGGCGCCCGATCCGGCAATGCCATCTCGTCGGTGAGGTCCAAAACATCGGATTCGGGCTCCGGCGCGGCGGGACGGATTTCCTCCGGGGTCGTGGCTTCGTCCAGACCATTGAGGAGCGCGTCAATATCGTCCTGGCTATTGCTCACGGCGGGGGCCGGCGCCGGGGGTGGCGGCGGCGCGACGGGAGCCGCGGCCTTTGCCGGCGGAGGAGCGGCCGGCCGCGGCGCGTCGACAGGCGCGCGTGCGGCGGGAGCCGGCGCAGGCTTCTCCAGTTTGGCCGGTGCCGCAGCAGCTACGGGCGCAGGAGGCGGAGGATTTGACTGAGAACTTGGTGGAGGCGGCGCAGTTTTTTCGGCAGCCGCGGGCTTCGCCTCGTCATCGGCGATGATGCGCCGGATCGACGCCAGAATCTCCTCCATGGAGGGTTCCTGAACCTTTGCAGGCTGCGTCATTTCCGATCCCACCTCATCAACGCCCTCGAAAGCGTTTTTACACCAAGCGAGGCAGGTATTTGCTGGTTCCGAATAGACCGGTTCGGAAATTCATCGCGCCGACCCGACTTGTCCCCAGACAAACGCCGTCCGACACATCGCACGACCTTTGCCCCGCCCGGCACGCCGACATTCCGCCCACAAAATCCGATGCGGTGCGAATCGCTCTGCTGCCTCAAAGAACGCTACGTCAGGGCGATAAATGATTGCAAGCAACGCCAATGCCGACGGCAGGCTTAAGGGCGGTGCAGCGACAAACAAGCGTCGGCGCTGCTATAGGCCACCATAGCCTAGCCGGATCTTGCAACAGCAAGGCGACGATCAGTGGCCGTCGGGTGTACGAACGCCAAACCAGCTGTCACGCACCTGCTGGTAATGCACGCTCGGATCATAAGTCTGGGTCGCCAGATTGAGAACCTGCGGCGACAACCGTCCCACCGACGACAACACACTATAAGAAGCCACGACGCGATCATGCTGCGCCGTCACGAGCGCGACCCGCGCGTTGACCAGCGCCTGTTGGGCATTCAGCACGTCGAGCGTGGTTCGCTGCCCGGCCTTGGCTTCTTCGCGCACACCGTTGAGTGCGATTTCCGATGCCGTCACCTGCGACTGAGCCGATGCCACCTGCGCCTTGCCGGCGACCAACTGTCCCCAGGCCGTGACAGTGTTGGCACGGGTCTGATCGCGGGTCTGTTCGAGAACCAGACGCTGTTGCGCGAGCGATTCTTTAGACTGACGGATCAGCGAGTATTCCGAACCGCCCTGATAAACCGGAATCGAAATCTGCGCGATCGCGGAAGCCCCGAACGTGCGGAATACCTGAAGGCTCTGCTCATACGCCTGTTGCACCGAGGCCTGAACCGTCACCGTCGGCAACAGCGCGCCCTCGTTCACCTTGACCGTGAGAAAGTTGACGTCGATGCCAAACATCGCCGCGGTCACGTTCGGATTTTCGATCAGGCTGAGCTCGACCGCCGCGGGAAGCGACCCCGGCAGATAACGATCAACCGGCGAGCCCGGCGCCAGCGCCTGTGGCTCGTTGCCGATGATGCGGCGGAAATTGGCTTGCGTGGTCGTCAGAGTTGCTTGGGCCGCCAGCAGCTGCGTCTTGCCGGCCGCGAGCTGCGCTTCCGACTGGGCAACGTCGGTGCGGGTTACTTCGCCGACATTGAAACGGTCTTGTGTCTGCTTCAACGTTTGATCGAGAACGCGAACGTTGCTGCGGTTCACCTCGACGATGGCCGCATCGCGCAGGTAGTCCATATAGACCGTGGCCGCCGACAGCAGCACCGTCTGCTCAAGCACGCGCAGGCCCTCGCGCGCACCGGAGACCTGACTCTCGGCCATGCGGGTTTTGTTGGCGGTTTGATTACCGTTGTACAGGGTTTGGGTCACCGTGAGGCCGGCAGACCGCGGTGGGTCGGTGCCGTGAACCTCGGATCGGACGATTTGCGTGGCGGTGCCGCCGAACGTGGAGTTCAGGTCGGTGTATTGATAGCCGGCACTTGCCGTCACCGCGACCTTTGGCCGATACCCGGACAAAGCTTGCGGAACGTTTTCGTCAGTGGCTCTGACCGCGGCGCGCTGCGCATTGAGCTGGGGATTGTTTTGATAGGCGCGCACCAACGCAGCCTCGATCGTGTCGGCCAAGGCCGGCACCGGGCCAGCCAACGCCAAAAGAAGTACCGTCGCCGCAGCCCCGGTAACAACCTTCACCCCATCCATCCCAGGTATTCCAATCATTCTGTCCCAGGTTCCGCAGCCCTTGAACCGGGTCATCAAGTCATTCCAAACAGATATCCGAGGTCACACCTTATTCGTGACGCCAGAGCGAAGGAACCCCCCGAACGGCGGGGATGGTCGGAAACTCAGCAGATGGGGCATCCGGGCCACACTCCGGGGTTCCGGCGATCCTGAAAGGCACTTCGCGTTAAAAAACGAAGGCCGGAGGCCGCTCAAGACCCGGCAGTACCGGTATTGCGGTGTCGAAAAGCGCCCGGTGGCCGAAGTCGTCGTGGGAATGGGTCACGATTATCGCCCGCTGGGGAGCGGTCAAAGCAAAAGCGCCGACCAAGCGGCCGCCTTCCTTGAGTTGCCGATAGAGCGATTCGGGCACGATTTCGGTAGCACCATTGAGCAGAATGACGTCAAAGGGCGCACCCGCCGAATCACCGTCAGCCACCGGCGCGGTCTTAACCGTCACGTTTCCGAGAGCGAGCGCGGCCAAGGTTGCTGCAGCCTTTGCCGCGAGCGCGGAATCACATTCGGTCGCCGTGACCCGACCGGCCAGATGGGCTGCCAAAGCCGCCAGATAGCCGGATGCGCATCCCACCACTAGGACGTCGTCCGTTTCGCCGATTTCAGCGGCCTGCACCATTTTGGCTGTCGCCGCCGGCCTCAACAGAAAGCGTTTCGCAGGGCCGCCCGCGCTGACATCGATATCCAGGTCCAGATAGGCCAGCGAACGCTGCGCCTCCGGAACGAATGCCTCACGCGGGATCGCGAGCATCGCGTCGATGATTCGGCTATCGGTGACGTCGCTCGGACGCACCTGGCCATCGACCATTTTCTGGCGCGCGGTCGAGAAATCGGACATTTGAGACCCCGGTGACGAGCGGTCATGGCCGCGGAGGGTGAGGAAAATCGGCGCCATCTTTGATACAAGGCCTATCAAAACGCAACACGACGACGGGCACGGAACCGGACCTTGGAACGGGGTTTACCGCATAAAAGAACGAAAGCACGCTCGATCCGGCCAGAAGCCCCTCTGGCGACCTTCAAGTCATGCGAAAACTCCCCTTATTTGGTCCTTTGCAAGCCTCGGAGGCTTTGTTATACGCTCCGCCGTGCGAACAAGGTTCGCCTATTCCTCGGTAGCTCAGTGGTAGAGCATTCGACTGTTAATCGAATGGTCGCTGGTTCGAATCCAGCCCGGGGAGCCAAACAAATTCAAATATTTGGCATCGCTCCACTTCTCAGTTAGCTGCAACCGTGCCGAAGCGAAGGCCCTTTTCCTTGATCCAGCGGCGGTAGACGATCGACGAACTGTCGGCGCGCGTGGGGGTTTCCGAGCGAGGTTCGAGAGGGAGCAGCAACGGCCGCTGATTCTCGAGGATGATCCGATCCTGCAGGAAAATGACCTGCTCGAAATTCAACAGCGACGTATGGTCCGAGATCGCATCCACCAGATACATCACCGGCTGGGCGCGGCAGAGATCCTCCTCCATCGGCTGGATGAACAGCGCGATGGCATCGAGTCGATCCGGCGCTGTCGGGCAAACGCGATAGAGCATCACGACAAAGGGCGTCGGCACCCGGTAGGTCAGATGCACGAAAGCGCCTTCGGTCTCGGTCGCGGCAATCCGCGGCTGGAAGAAGCTGCAATTGCTCGCCCAGACCTCATCGACATCCCGGCGCAACTCGCTTGAATATTGCGGGACTTCGGCGTGCTCCTCCGAGCCAAGGATATCTTTATGCACGAAGGGGAAATGCGCCATGTCGAGAAAGTTCTCGACGACGCGAAGGCCCGAGGCACGCATCTTGACCCAGCCGCAGGGCACGAAGCGGCGATCGGGTTCGCTCGCTTCCGGAATATCGAAGATTTCCCGCTCAGGTTCTCCCAGCGTGGTCCAGACGCAACCGTAGCGCTCGCGAAACGGCAGCGCCGATCCGCGTTGGCCATCGCTTCGCGTTTCCGCGATGTCAGGCAATCCGCGGCCATCGCGGAACAACTCGATATCCTGCCCAAGCAGCTGCGTGCGGATGATGTCGTTACCGAGGTCGGCGCTGCTCTCGACCGCGTACCACTGATCGAGCGCAGCTTTATCTGATGTCTTCGTCATGCGTTTCGCATCCGGATTCGATCAGTCACTCTTCTGGGTCCATTGCACAGTCCCACCGGCATTTTGAGCGAGGAAGTCGGCGCGGCGGGCAAAGTGCCCGGGCGCGATCTCATGAATGCGGGCGATGATCGCACCGAGGTCGGCGGTCTTCAAAATGCCGTCCTCGACCAGGATCCGGCCGTCCACCATCGTCATGGCGACGTCTCCGCCGCGTACCGCATGCACGAGATTGTGTTGCAGATTGAAATAAGGGCCGTCGCCGAACAGCGGCGTCATGCGCGGCGTGTCGCTGCGCACAGCGATGATGTCGGCGCGCTTGCCGACTTCGATTGATCCGATCTCATGGTCAAGGCCTATGGCCCTGGCACCGGTGATCGTGGCCATGCGCAGCACCTGCCAGCTATCGAGTGCGGCTGCATCCAGGTCCTTCAGCTTTCCGAGCAGCGACGCCACCTTCATTTCCTCGAACATGTCGAAGTTGTTGTTTTCTTTTTCGCCGTCGGTCCCGATGCCGACTGGAACGCCCGCCGTAAGCATATTGACCACGTGGGCGATGCCGCTCGCAAGTTTCATGTTGCTGACCGGATTATGCGCTACTGACACCCGCCGGCTCGCAATCAATTCAATTTCGCCGGCGTCGAGCCAGACACCGTGCGCGATCATCGCCCGCGGCGTCTCGAAGAAGCCGAGGTCGTCGAGCGCGAACATCGGCCGCTTGCCGTAGCGCGTGGCGAATTCGGCAAGCTCGATTTCCGCCTCGCTGCAATGGGTGTGGAATCCGGTGCCGTGTTTTTTCGCAAGCTCGATGGCGCGACGCTGCCCGGTCTCGTCGGCATAGAACAGATGCTCCAGTCCAACCCAGACGTTGATGCGGCCATCGGCCTTGCGGTGCCACGTCTCGATCAGAGCTTCGTTCATGTCGAGCGTATCGAAATAATTGTAGTCCGGATGCTCGCCTACATAAGGCACCGCCACCAGCCGATTGCCGATGGTCTCCGCTGCCTTCGCGCTGCCTTCCATGAACCGCCACATGTCGACCACGGTGGTGGAGCCGCCCAGCGCGGATTCAGCGTAACAGAGCCATGAGGCTGCTTCGGCTTCCTCCGGGCGCAATACCCGGTGCATCGGATTGATATGCAGCGTCAGCCAGTCCCACACCGGCAGATGTTCAGCCGTGCCGCGCAGGAAACCGGAATGGGCGTGAGCATTGATCAGGCCCGGCATCAGCACCGAATTTCTGATACGTTTGACCGGCGTCGATGGCGACGACGCCGCAAGCGTATGCAGCGTATCGACCGCGAGAATGCGGCCATCCGCGATGTGAATAGCCCCATCGGGGATGACGCGATTTTGCTCATCCATCGTGAGCAGAAAGTCGCCGGCGAGAATGAATTCGGCGCTGGTCACGTCAAACCCTGCCTTTCGGCCCTCGCCACGCCGAGACGCTTCGCTGAATACAGAATGAAATCCGCCGCGCGTTCGCCGATTATGGTGACTGGCGCGTGAGTGTTGCAGCTCGGAATGATCGGGATCACCGAGGCGTCCGCGATACGCAGACCTTCAACACCGCGCACCATAAGCCGTTCGTCGACCACGGACATGTCATCGTTGCCCATCTTCGCCGTGCCGCAGGTATGAAAGAAGGTCGAGCAGGCCGTGCGGATGAAACGAATCGTTTCATCGCGATTGAGCCGCCGTTCCGGCGCGGCGAACCCTGCGAACCAATCGGCATAGGCCCGGCTGGTCCCAAGCTCCATCACATCGCCAACCGCCTCGACGAGGTCGTTTAAATCCTCGAGCTCGCTGAGAAAGTTGGGCTGGATCTCGATCGCCGAACCCGGCTCCGCCCCAAGCAGGCGCAAATAGCCGCGGCTGCGGGAGCGCATCAGGCCGGTGCCGATCGCAAACACGTCACCATTGAGATCGTAGCTACTCGCGACCTCGGCCGTGGCGCTGCGGCCCTGGACCGGAAAGGCGTGGACGTTGGGTTGCGCAAGACTGCTGCGGGTCTTCCAGTTGAGCATCGAGCCGCCGCCATTGTCGCTGACGGGACCAAGCGGCCGTCTGGCTCTGAAATTGACGGCGCGTATCAACGGATGATCCTGCAGGTTTTGGCCGACGCCGGGAAGCGCGGTCCTGACCGCGATGCCGAGCCGCGCGAGTTCGCTCGCGTTGCCGATACCGGACAGCAGTAGAAGCCGCGGCGTATCGATTGCACCCAGCGCCAGAATGATCTCGACCGCGGCGCGGGTCTCAACCTCCTCGCCATCAACGAGGTGCCGGACGGAGATACAGCGCCGGCCTTCGAAACCAAGTTTCGTCACCAGTGAGTGCGGGAGCACCGTGAGATTGTCGCGCTCCAGTACCGGCCAGAGATAGCCGCGCGCCGAACTGAACCGTTTCCCCGCGCATATGTTGAAATTGGATGGCGTAGCACCTTCGTTGGTCGCGCTATTCGGATCGTCGATCACGGGAATGCCGAATTCAGCGGCGCCGTCGATCAGCGCCGTCGCGATCGGATGAAGCGCACGGCTTCGTTCGATCCGTAGCGGACCGTCCGAGCCACGCCATTCGCTGGCGCCGCCCTCCCAATCCTCGCACCGTTTGAAGTAGGGCAGCACATCCTTGAAGGCCCAACCCTTGGCGCCCGAAGCCTCCCAGGCGTCATAGTCCGCGGGATGGCCGCGATACCACATCATGGCGTTGATCGCGGATGAGCCGCCGAGCACCCTGCCCCTTGGAATCCCGATGGTGCGGCCATCGACGTGTGGCGTCGGCGCATAGTCGTAGCCCCAGTCATAGGCGCTGCGTCCGAGCGAAACCCATTTGCTGGGATCGTCGATCTCCGCAATGCCGATGCCGGGCGGACCGGCTTCGATCAACAGGACATCCGCGCCGGCATCGACCAGACGCCTCGTCACGGCGGCGCCGCCCGATCCGGCGCCGACCACAATGAAATCATAGGCGGCCTTGCGCTGGCGGACGGGAATCGCCGCCGTCGAGTTCTGTCTGGTCGGATCAGTTGTGCTCACTCGGCCCCATGATCACGATGTTCTCGGTCGCTTCCACATGACGAACGAAGATGTATTTGTCTTCGCGGCCGTCGCTGTGCTTGCGCTTGATGTCAGGCTGCACCGTTCCGGTGACCTTGGCGACGACAACATAAGGGACATCGCTGGCTAGTCCTTTGGCGCAATGCGCATCAAATTCCTTGACGGTGTGGACCGTGAAGGCCTGCTCGACACCGGCCCCGCGCGCAATCGCCGCAAGATCGACCAGCCCCGATGCGGTATGCGTCGGCGGCCCGCCGATCGACTGATAGCATTCGTTGTCCCAGACCACGACGAACAGGTTTTTCGGCTGCTCGTTGCCCAGTGTCGCCAGAATGCCCAGATTGAACATCATGCCGCCGTCGGTATCGAGCGATACGATGCGACGGTGCGGAAGACCTACCGCGAGCCCAAAGGCTTCCGGCGTGACGCAGCCGAGCTGTTGCTGGAAAAGACTGGCGCTGCGCATATGCGGGGCCGCGTTGTACCATTCGTCGACGCTGGCGCCGAGCGACAGGATCACGAGTTCATCCTTTAGACGCGCGGCCAGCGCCTTCATGCAGTCGAACCGCTTCATCGTACCACCTCGCCGCCAAGCGCCACCGCCGAGTGATAATAGGAAGCATACGACCACGCATAAGCATCTGATATCGCGCGCTCGATCTTGTCCTCTTCGCGGACTACCTGGTAGGGAATGCGAAGCGCATCCAGCACCGGCTCCATGGTGATGCCGTGCGGAATGGCCCACCAGTTGTTTTCGCCGAGTTCGCCGCGATAGCTCATCAGCATCACGACCGGAATTCCGGCCCCCAGCCCCATCCGCGCCAGCGGCTCGACGGAGGCGCGCAGGCCGGAGTTCTCCATGACCAGCGCCGCTTTCTTGCCGGACAGGAACACACCGCCGCAGATCGCCGCGCCCTCGCCTTCATTGGTGACGCGGATGGTGCGGATCTCCGGATCGGCGTCGAGCGCCGGGTATAGCTCCTTGAACAGCGAATCCGGCAGATAGCAGACGACGCTGACGCCCGCCTTCTTCAATCCGCGTATGACGGCCTCGACCGCGCTTTGTTTCATTGCATCCTCATTCCCGTGGCCCTAACTCGCAACTCTGCCGGTGTTCCGGATAGACCTCTTTTTTTGTTCAAAGCGATGCGTCGGACGCAACACCGACGTTCCCCAAGCAACATCACTCGCGCAAACCCTCGATCGCCTCCGAAAGTAAGGCGCCGAACGCCAGCGCCGCGTCGGACATTTCCTTCTCCGGCCGTGCCAGCAGCATCAGCCGACGCGGACTAATCTTGGGATCGCGGAGCGGCACGAAGGTCAGCGTGCCGTTCGCGATTTCGCCTTCGATGCCGACGCGGGTCTGCAGGACGATGCCGAGATCCATGTTGGCCATGTCGATCATCAGGCTGATGGAATTGGTGCGCGAGCGGCACGTCAATTCGATCAATGAGCGGTTGAAGGCTTCCTCGACCGAGATGCCGAGCATCAGACTGTTGTCGGACAGGATCACGCGCTCGCCCGACAGGTTGAACAGCTTCAATTCCTTCTTGCCGGCGAACCGGCCGCCGGGTTTGGCCAGCACGCCGAGCGACAGGCTGGTGGTAGCGATCCGGCGTACATTTCGCGGCACCTGGACATCGAACGCAACGGCCAGATCGCAATCCCCCTCGGCAACGGCATCGCAGGCCTGCCGCGATCCGATCACCTTGATATCGACATTGATGTCGGGATGTTGCGCCCAGAATTTAGCCAAAATGCGCGGCAACAGCCCGCGGGCGGCGCTTTCGATTACCGCGACCGAAACCGTGCCGCGAAACAATCCGTGGAGTTCGTTGATCTTCGACGACGCCCGGCTGAGCTCGGCGGTACTAAGGCGGGAATGATAGAGCAGCAACTCGCCGGCGCTGGTCAGCTTGCGGCGCTGCCGCTGGCGTTCGAACAGCGGCGTCCCGAGTTCTTCCTCAAGCTGCTTGATGACCCGGCTGATCGACGAAGGCGCAACCCTCAAGACCAGCGCCGCCCGACGGATCGATCCGAGCCGGGCGACCAATTGGAAATAATGGATCCGCGTGGCGACGAGCCCCAGCCGGTAGGGATCCATCGGCTGGCTCACGCTGACTTGAGCGGCCGCAGGATTTTCATGTCGCGGGGCATCACGCTTTACTGAGGCTTTCGGCGGCATCAGTGATAATCCGGGATGCCCGGCATCGTCCTGAAGCCGGGCAGCGCGCGAAACCGCCGCGCCCATCGGCGCAGCGCCGGATATTCGTCATGGTCGATACCGAAGTCACGGCTGAGCGCAAAAGCCGGAAATAGCGCGATGTCCGCAATGGTCGGATGTTCTGTGGCGAACCACTCTTCTTGCGCAAATCCGCGCGCGGTCATGTGATCGTCCATGATGCGAATGGCGCGGGACGATGCCGTGCGCAGCGATGTCTCGTCCCCCCGCGTCCCGAACAGCGAATGCTGGCGTGCCGTGATCGTGACGCCAAGATCATGCGCCGAGAAAATCAGCCACTGCATCACCTCGGCGAATTCTACTCCCTGCGCGGGAAGCCATTTCCCTGTGGGATCATGCGAACGCGCCAGATGCGCGAGGATCGCTTCGGTACCATGCAACACGAGATCGCCATCGCGGAGGATCGGCAAACGGCCGGAAGGGTTCAACGCCAGAAACGGCGGCGAAAGATGCTCCTTGCCCGGAAAGACATCGACGGCCACGGCCTGCCATTCGAGGCCGAGCAAGGACAAAGCAAGCCTGACCCTGTAGCAACTGTCGTCGAGTTCATAGTTGTAGAGAACGAGTCCGCTTGTCATCAGGCCACATCCTGATCAAGTCGTGGTTCCGCCGCCCGCGCCTGCTCCACGATCTGACGCCACTGCAGCGCCCGGTTGTTAAAGTGGTTCTGACCCGCGCCCTTGTAGCGCTCCGCTGGCCCGGCGATCGACAGATGAAGCGCGGTGCGCGCGTTCGAGATGGCCTGAACACCGACGAGAAGCCGGTCCTGTGCGCACGAAATCGCAAACAGCGTATCGCTCACGCGGCTGACGGTCGTGTCGGCCGGAGTTTCGCTTGTGAACGGAACAAGTTGCACGGCGCTCAAGGCCGCGACCGCAGCCTCAACGCCGCAGCCGAGATAAAGACTTCGCAAAGGCACTCCCGGCTCGTCGTCTTCCGGCACGGGAAGCGGATCTTCCGACAGCGTGGTCCAAATCATCCCGTTGCGTTCATGAACGGGATAGACCGGCACCCTGATGGTCTTCGGCACGTCGAGCGCGGGATGGGCGGGAATATATCGGCAATGGCCGCCACTATTATATTGCCAGCCATGATAGAGGCAGGCGATGTGATCGCCGCGCACGAAGCCGAAAGAGAGCTTCATGCCGCGGTGGGGACAACGATCTTCCCAGACATGCGCAGCCCCGCTGTTGTCGCGCCAAACCACCAATTCGCGGTCCAATAGACGTGTACCGGCCGAACTGCTGGCTTCAACGGAATGGGACAGACCGACGGGGTGCCAACAATCCGTTACGCTCATTCCAAACTCCCCTCAGGCCGCCAAACCGACGTCATGGCGCACCACGTCGAGCACGAAACAATCAAAGGGACCGAGGCTGCACGCCATCTCGAACGCGTCGACCAACTCAGTCGCGCCGGACACATTCAAGGCGACGGCCTCAGTGCTGGCCTGTCCGAACTGAACGTCGAGCCCAAGCCGTTCGGCGCGATGCCGCGCGAACTCCACGAAGCTTTGGGTGCGGAACGTGCCTTTAAAGACAAAACGCGCGTGTTCTCGGGTCATCGTCGTTTGGTCCGATTAAGCGTTCGGGCATCGGGATCGTAGCGGAATTACGGATGGCCCAACGCCGAAAAAAGTGTCGTCGCTCGCAGCTCTCTGCACATAAATCGATCAAACGGCACTAAGCTCGGCCTGGCCCGACAGCGCCTTGGCAAGACAAGGCTTTTGCTTTTAGTCGGCTAAAAAACGGCTCGTCAAGTGTTGCGTCTGGCGCATCTGGGGCAACAGCTATTGCGCTCTATCCTGAACAGAACGCGTCTGAAACAATTTTTCGGCTCGTGCCGCTTTGGCACAAGAGTTGCCTGACATTGATCGACTTTCAACGAGCCCATTTCGTTCGCGCAGCACAATCAGAGGGGTCCGAACATGATCGACTTGCGTAATCTTTCCCGCCGCGGACTTTTGAATCTTGGCGCTGGCGCCGGCACGTCCCTGCTGCTGCCGGGGTTGATCCGGCCCGCGAGCGCCGCCACGCCGCTTCCGGCCGTGCCGGAAGACAAGGCCGTCATCGCCTTTGGTCACACCGGACCGGTGGCCGACGAAGGGTGGACCTGGAGCCACGACCAGGGAATGAAAGCCGTGCAGGCCGCGTTCCCCAAATTGAAGACCGTGTTCGTCGAAAGCATTCCCTATTCGGCCGATGCATCACGCACCTTCCGCCAGTTCGTTTCTCAGGGCGCGAACATGGTGTTCGCCACCTCGAATTATGGCGACTTCCTGTATGACGTCGCCAAGAAATCGCCCGACGTCGCCTTCTACGAGTGTGACGGCCGAAATCCCCTCGACAATCTCAGCACTTATTATGTTGCCCACTGGTATCCCACCTACGTCACCGGCGTCGCGGCAGGCCTGATGAGCAAGACCGGCAAGCTCGGCTATGTCGGTTCGTTCCCGGTGCCTTCGGTGTTCTCTGGCACCAACGCCTTCCTGATGGGCGCAAGAAGCGTCAATCCCAATGCGACGATGCAGGTCATCGCGATCAATTCATGGTTCGACCCGCAGGCCGCGACGCAAGCCGGCACGGCCTTGATCGACAACGGCGCCGACCTCGTGTTCGGTATCATGGATGAAGCCGGCTATCTGCAGGTGGCGGAAAAACGCGGCGCCAAGGCGGTAATGTGGAACACCGACATCCGCCGTTTCGGTCCCAAGGCCTACGTCTCCTCGATCATCGTCGACTTCAAGAAGTTCTATGTCGATCAGGTTCGCGCCAGGCTCGAAGGAAAATGGGTCCCGACGCAGACCATCCTGCCGATGGGTGGCGGCATCGATCGCGACGCCTGGGGTGAGACGGTCCCCGACGAGGTCCGCAAGCAGGCCGATGCCGTCCGCGAGAAAATCGCCGGCGGCTGGAGCCCGTTTGTCGGTGAGATCAAGGATTCCAAGGGCAATGTGAAGGTGGCGGCCGGCAAGAAGATGACTGAGTCCGAACTCTACAACTGGGATTGGTCGATCGATGGGGTGAGAGGCATCTGATCGCCAGCCCGGCGCAGGACCGCGCCAGCACCACCAGAGACGGCCGATGAGTGCAGCGACCAACACCGCCGCGGGGCGACCTCCGGGAACGCCCCCGATCGTGCTTCTCAGGGGTATCTGCAAGTATTTTCCCGGCGTCGTCGCCAATCAGTCGATCGATCTCGAAGTGCTGAGCGGCGAGATTCACGCTTTGCTCGGCGAAAACGGCGCCGGCAAATCCACGTTGATGAACATCCTCACCGGCATTTACCAGCCCGATGCCGGTGAGATCATCGTCGACGGCTATGCGAAGGCCTTTGCTTCTCCAGTCGAGGCGATCGCCGCCGGAATCGGCATGGTGCACCAGCATTTCAAGCTGGTACATGCGTTTACGGTCGCGGAAAACATCCATCTCGGATGGGAACAAACCCCGGCGAGGATCAGCGCCCAGGCGCTGGAAGCGCGCACCTCCGAACTCGCCAAAACCTTGAATCTCGCCGTGAAGCCGGACGCGCGGGTCGAAGATCTGTCGACCGGGGAGCAGCAGCGGGTCGAAATCCTGCGGGTGTTGGCGCGTCAGGCGCGGCTTCTGATTCTTGACGAGCCGACCGCGGTGCTGACGCCTTCCGAAGCCCGCGAATTGTTCAAGGCGCTGCGGGAATTCGTCTCCCGCGGCAACGCCGTCGTCTTCATCAGCCACAAGCTTGATGAAGTGCTGGAAATTTCCGACCGCATCACCGTGCTCCGCGGCGGACGCAAGGTTGCGACCGAAGAGACCGGCAATTGCACGCACAAGAGTCTCGCCAAACTGATGGTCGGTCACGAGATCGTCCTCAACGACCTGCGCGGACGCATCGCGGGCGCGGCCTCGCTTTCCCCGCAAGCCGTACTGAGCTTGCATGAGGTCTCGGCGCATGACGATCTCGGCAACGTCGCGCTAAACGACGTGTCGCTGGACGTCAGAGCCGGCGAGATCCTCGGCATCGCCGGTGTCGCCGGCAACGGCCAGAAGGAACTCAGCCAGGTCTTGACGGGAATGCGGCCTGTCGTCTCGGGGCGAATAGAAGTAGGAGAAAAGGACTTCACCGGCAAAAGCGCCGAACAATTCGCGTCCTTGGGCGTCGGCCACATTCCGGAGGACCGGCTGCACAGCGGCCTCGCGCCCGCACTCAACGTCACCGACAACGCCGTGATGCGCGAATACAAGAAGCCGCCGGTGTCGGTCGGAAGCTGGTTCCGGCCGCGCGCCGCAACCGCGCTTGCCGAAACCATCGCCGCCGCAGCGTCGGTTGCGGTCCCAGATTTCGCCATGCCCGTGCGCAACTTGTCGGGTGGCAACCAGCAGAGGCTGGTCGCCCGCCGCGAAATGCGCATTGCGGATAAGGTGCTGATCGCAGCCTATCCGAGCCGCGGCCTCGACGTCGGCGCCATCAACACCATGATGCGCTACTTCGTCGAGTTGCGCGACGCCGGTTGCGCCGTCGTCCTGATTTCGGAAGAATTAGAAGAACTGCTCAACATCTCCGACCGCATTGCGGTGATGTTCCATGGCCGCATCATGGGCATTGTCGAGGGTACATCAACGGATATCGAGGAAATCGGACTGTTGATGGGTGGCCAGCGGACAACGAACCCTCTCCTCTCAGTCGCGGCGAACTAAGCTTGGCCGTCCGTCTCCAATATTTTCCCTCGCCACAACCGGCCGTCGCCTTGCTGGCGCGCGCGCTGGCCATCGTGCTGGCGCTGGTCTGCGCGGGCCTCGTGCTTGCCGTCGCCGGGGCCAATCCGATCGCATTGGCGTCAAAGGTCATCCAGTCGACCTTCGGATCGAGCTTCGGGTTGCAGGATGTCGGCCTGCTGGTCACGCCCCTCATCCTGACCGGCCTTGCGGTTGCCGTCGCACTCAAGGTCGGCGCATGGAATATCGGCGCAGAAGGCCAGTTCTATGCTGGGGCCTTTGCCGCAACCGGCATCGGGCTCTTCATTCCCGGCCCCACGATCGTGATTTTGCCGTTGATGTTCGTCGGCGGTGCGCTTTGCGGCGTTCTCTGGATATTGATCCCGACGCTCGCACGCGCTTATGCCGGCGTCAGCGAACTCATCACGACGCTGTTATTGAATTTCGTTGGTACGCTGCTCGCTTATTACGTCTCGACCGGGCCGTGGCTCGATCCCGGCGGCCATGCGCTCGGAACCACCGCGCGCGTTCGACACAACGTGCCTGAAATCTGGGGCGACGTTCACTGGGGATTTCCGCTCGCGATCGTGCTGACACTACTCGTTGCCGGCGTCCTGAATTTTACCCGCTGGGGATATGAGGTGCGTCTCGCCGGCTCCAACGCGCAGGCCGCCCTTTATGCAGGCATCCCGTTTCGCCGCCATCTCATCACCGTGATGCTTCTCTCCGGCGCGATCGCGGGCATCGCCGGAATGCTGGAGGTGGCCGGCACCGTGCACAGGCTACAGGGCGGCATCTCCAACAATTTTGGCTATCTTGGCATCATGGTCGCGGTGCTGGCGCGCGGCTCGGCAATCGGCGTATTAGCGGGCGCGGCGTTGATGGCGGTGATCCTCAATTCCGGAATCATCCTGCAGACGCAAGGCGTGAACACCTCGACGGTGCTGGCGATTACCGGGCTGATCTTGTTCTTCACCGCGATCGGCGACGAACTGGCGCATTACCGTTTCGTGCCGATCGAGACGGCCAAGAAATGACGACCAAGGAATAAAGGCTTCGCATGGACATCATCGCGGGACTTTTGCAGACCTCAATCCTCGCCGGCGGCGTGCTGGCGCTGGCCGCGCTTGGCGAGGTGCTGTCCGAGCGCGTCGGCGTCGTCAATCTCGGGGTCGAAGGCCTGATGGCGCTCGGCGCCATCACGGCGATCGCGATCGTCACCGCCTCGCCCAATCCCGCACTAGGTTTGATCGGCGCGCTTGGCGTGGGCTTTGTAGTCGGAATGATCTTCGCCAGCGCGACTGTCGTTCTCAGGGCCAATCAGGTGCTGTGCGGTTTGGCGCTGACACTGATGGGCACCGGGCTCGCCGCCACCATCGGCAAGGCCTATTCCGGAATGCCGGCGCGGGCTACCTTCGCGCCGGTGGAGATTCCCTATCTGAGCGAAATTCCGCTGCTCGGCCGCGCGCTCTTCACGCAAAATATCCTGGTCTATCTGATCTATATCGTGCTGCCCGTCGCGCTGCATTTCATCATGTTCCGCACGCGCCACGGCCTCAACCTGCGCGCGGTCGGGGAAAATCCCGCCGCGGCGGATGCGGCCGGCATCTCCGTGCAGAAATTCCGTTTCTGGTATGTCGCGGCGGGTTCGTCGCTTGCGGCCGGCGCGGGGGCTTACCTCACGCTCGCTTTCGTTCCGTCGTGGTCTGAGGGCGTCGTCGCCGGCCGCGGCTGGATCGCCGTGGCGCTCGTGATCTTTGCCGGCTACCGGCCCATCAATGCCGTTTTGGCCGCGCTGCTGTTCGGCGCCATCACCTCGCTCGGCTTCGTCGGTCAGGCGCGCAACTGGCCGATCGCAGCTCCGATCCTGTCGATGCTGCCTTATCTCGGCACAATCGCACTGATCATCATGCCCGTGTTGGCCTGGCACCGCGTGCGACGGCTGATGGCCGCGCCCGCCGCGCTTGGCGAGCCCTACTACAGGGATGTCCGCTGATGAGCACGCTCCTTGTCAAGAATATCGAACTGCTCGCCACGTTCGACGACGAGCGCCGCGAGATCAAGGATGGCGCGATTTATGTCCGTGACAACGTCATCGAGGCGGCGGGCTCATCGGCTGAAATGGCCGCGATGCCGGCGGACGAGACGCTCGATCTCTCCGGACATGTCGTCATGCCGGGCATGGTCAACATCCATCACCACATGTATCAGACCCTCACGCGCGTGATGGTGCAGGACGACGAGCTTCTGGTCTGGCTCAAGACGCTGTATCCGATCTGGGCCAAACTCGACGACGACGCGATGCGGATATCGGCAAGCGTCGCCATGGCCGAATTGATTCACTCCGGCTGCACCACGACCTCCGACCACCTTTATATTCTTCCCAACAACTCCACGCTCGACAGCACGATCGAGGCGTCGCGGGCGATCGGCATGCGGTTCCACGCCGCGCGCGGCGCGATGTCACGTGGCGAGAGCCAGGGTGGATTGCCGCCCGATAGCTGCGTCGAGAAAGAAGACGCGATCCTGAGGGACTCCGAACGGCTGATCCACCGCTACCACGACAATTCGCGGCATGCGATGAACCGGATCGTGCTCGCGCCCTGCTCGCCTTTCTCGGTGACGCCGAACCTGATGCGGGAGGCGGCCGCGCTCGCGCGCCAGCACGCCGGCGTGCATCTGCACTCGCATCTTGCCGAGGAATTGTTCGAGGAGAAATATTGTCTCGACGTCTACGGCATGCGGTCGGTCGAATTTGCCGAATCCGTCGACTGGCTCGGGCCTGACGTATGGTTTGCGCATTCGATCTTCATGACGTCGGACGAGATCAAGCGCTTCGCGGAGACCGGAACTGGCGTGGCGCATTGTCCTTCCGCCAACATGCGCTGTGGCCAGGGCATCGCCAAGATCCGCGAGATGCTCGATACCGGAGTCAACGTCGGCCTCGGGGTCGACGGTTCAGCCTCCAACGATACCTCCAATCTGTTCATGGAGGCACGGCTTGCAATGATGCTGCAGCGCGTGGCGCCGCATCATTATCTGTCGGAGAAGCCAGGCGGCCGTGGCGGATTCGGCGGCACTCCCAAGGCACTCTCGGCGCGCGAGGCCTACGAGATGGCGACACGGGGTGGTGCTGCCATTCTCGGCCGCGACGATATCGGTCATCTTGCGCCCGGGATGAGCGCCGATTTCATCGCCGTGAGGCTGAACCAGCTCGGCCTGTCGGGCACGCAACGCGATCCCCTGGCGGCGCTGTTGATGTGCGGACCGTTCCGGGTGGACTATTCCTTTATCAACGGCAAGGAAATCATCCGCAAAGGTGAGTTCCGCGCCTTCGATGTCGAGGCGGCGATGGCCGATCATGCCGGCGTGATGAAGCGGATCTACGCGGACGCCTGATCGACGACCTCTTCCGAGCAGGAGACTTTCGCATGCAAAGAACGGCTGAAAAGGCGACGCTCGATCAGTGGTATTGCATCGACGAGCTACAGGATATTGCCGTCGGCCGCACGACCAATCGCCTGCTCGGCACTGACCTTTCGATCGTCCGCCATGATGATGGCGACATCACCGTAAGGATCGCTGGATCAGCGCCTCCGCTGCCCACCCGGCAGCGTTATGGCTGTCTGTGGACCACGCTCGGAACACCCGCAACCGACCTGCTGCCGGTTCCGGAAGCGGACGAGACCGACCGGCGCGTGATCGTTTGCGGCGCGATTTCGGTGAAGTCTTCCGGACTTCGCATTGTCGAGAATTTTCTCGACATGGCGCATTTTCCGTTCGTGCACACCGACATTCTCGGCGCCGAACCTCACACCGAAGTCACGCAATATACTACCGAGATCCGCCGCGACGTCGACGAGGTGTGGGCGACGAATTGCCAGTTCTTCCAGCCGCAGGCGGCACTATCGGCTACCGGCGGCATCATGACCCAATATATGTACCGCGTCGCCAATCCGTTCGCGACCATTTTGTATAAAACCTGCCCCAACGCCGCCAACCGCTGGGACGTGATCTGCCTGTTCGTGCAGCCGCTCGATCCGGACCGCTGCCGGGCGCATCCCATCATGTTCCTGATCGACGACACGTCGGCGCAGACGGACCTCGTTCATTTCCAGCAACTGATATTCCTGCAGGACCGCATCATTCTCGAAAACCAGCGGCCGAGATTGTTGCCCCTCGAACCGCGCGCTGAGACTCCAACCCGCGCCGACGCGACGTCGATCGCCTACCGGCGATGGCTCAAGGAAAAAGGCGTCACCTACGGCGCCCAGGTCCGAGCGGAATGATGATCGGAACCAACTCTATCGTCTACCAACAAGTGAGGACGCATCCATGAGCTCCATTCCCGTGATTGACGTCGCTCCGCTCTTGAACGGCTCCTCCGAGAAGGCACAGGCCGTGGCGGATGCCCTTGGCCGTGCTTGCCGCGAGGTCGGTTTCTTCTACATCACTGGACATGGCGTTCCCGCTTCATTGATGGCCAAAGTGTTCGAGGATTCGGCCGCCTTGTTTTCCGCGCCGGCGCCGGTGCGCGACGCGGCTTCGTTCAGTGGCGCCAGCGGAAACCGCGGCTACATCCGGCTTGGCGGCGAAAGCCTCGATCCGGACAAACCTGCCGACGTCAAAGAGGCCTTCAATATCGGCCTCGAACTCGCCCCTGACGATCCGGAATTGCTCGCCCGTGCGCCGTTTCGCTCGGCCAACCTGTGGCCGGACCTGCCGGGCTTCCGTGACACCATGCTCGATTATTTCAATCGGGTCTGGCGGTTGGGGTGCGATCTGCATCACGGCTTCGCACTCGACCTTGGACTCGAGCGCGACTTCTTTGAGAACAGCCTCGACAAGCCAATCGCTACGCTACGCCTGCTTCATTACCCGCCGGTCAAAGGCCCCCTACCCGATGGCCAGCTTGGCGCAGGCGAGCATACCGACTACGGCAATGTCACCTTGCTCGCGACCGACGCGGTCGGCGGCCTGATGGTGCGCGATCGCTCGGGCCTCTGGCTCGATGCGCCGGTCATGCCCGGCGCCTTCGTCTGCAACATCGGCGATTGCCTGATGCGATGGTCGAACGACGTCTATGTTTCGACCCCGCACAAGGTGGTAAGCCCGCCGAACAAGGATCGCTATTCGGTCGCGTTCTTTCTCGATCCCAATCCGGACGCCATGGTGGCGTGCCTGCCGACCTGCATCACGCCAGAACGGCCAGCCAAATATGCGCCGATCACCGGCGCCGACTTCCTGCGTTCACGGCTCGAACCCACCTATGCGGCGAAAGCGAGCTGAATTCCGCCCGGGTTGCTCCGCGCTGCGACCCGTTGATCCACAGGTCGCAGGCTCACGCCACGCGCTCCCTCGGCAGCTCCACTTCATCGTGCGTGCGCAGCAATTCCAGCAACTGCTTGCGCATGATCATGCCGGGCCGGTCGGACGGCATGTGCATCTCGATCTTCCGGCCCATGTCGACGATGGCGTCAGGATCGGTGGATTCCAGCATGTCACGATCCTCGGCGATGATCGCGGCATCCCAATCGATCAATTCCTGCGTTGAGCAATCCGCTTCGGTGTCGTTGCGGAACAGCAATTGAACGACCTGGATCTGACCGTCGGAAATCGGCGTCGCGCAGTTGAAAATGATATGGCGAATGCCGGAGGGATATTCCATGTCGAGGCGCCGACAGAACGGGATGAACCATTTGTTGCGCTGGTGACGCTTGGTCGTCGGCTCCGTCGTGCCGGTGATGCGGAAGGCGCCAGGCGGATTGCGAACCGTGATGATTGTCTCTGCGTCGAAGCCGCCATCGGTCTCGGTGATCTCGTATTTCTCGGGTTTGGGCTGATTGATATCACCGAACGTGCCCTTATGAACGAACGCGAAGTGCGCGTTGTCGAAAGAATTCTCCATCAGGCGGAGCGCGGCCGTGTTCCATTTTTCGTAGAACTGGTTGATGCGTCGATAGCCCGGTGTGCTGTCTTCGGGAATGTCGGGAATGTCGCTCAAGGGCTCATCGAGCGCGACCCAGACATAGCCATAGCGGGTCTTGGCGCGGAACGAGCGCGCCTTCGCGTCCGGGATCGCTTGCTCGAACGGAAACTGAGGGATCATCACCAGCTTGCCGTCGCGGTCATATTCCCAGCCGTGGTAGCCGCAGACGATGTTGCCATTGTTGCACCAGCCCTTCGAGAGTTTCGCGGTGCGGTGACAGCAGCGATCCTCGAGCGCGGCCGGCTCGCCCTTGGCATCGAGAAACAGCACGATCGGCTCGCCCAGCAGCGTGAATGGCTTGGGCCCGTCCTTGAGATGCTCGATCGGCATCAGCGCATACCAGAAACGGCGCAGCACGGGTTGCTTGGTATTGAGCATGGTGTTCCTCCGCGTTCGTTCAAGCGGCGAGGCGCGTCACGACGCGCGCCGCGTCCGATTTCAGTTTTTGCAGGTCGAGCCCGGGAATGACGCCGTCTTCGACGACGATGCGTCCTCCGATGAGGAGATATCGCAGCTTCGCCGACCCGCCGCAGGTCACCGGCGCAATCAATGGATCGTGCATACCGAAATGCCTGGGTTCGTCGAGATTGAAGATCGCGATATCGGCCTGCTGGCCCGGCGCCAAGGTTCCGACATGGGGCATGCCGAGCACGCGCGCACCGCCGGCGGTAGCCCAGTGCACGACGTCTTCCGCTGTCACTGCGGCGGCACCCTTCGTTGCGCGGTGGGTGTGCCAGGCGCTGTGCATTTCGCAGAGCATGTCGGCCGCTTCGTTCGAGGCTGCGCCATCGACGCCGAGCGACACCGCGCCGCCGAGCCGCGCCATCGCATCCGCAGGCGCGATGCCCGAACCAAGGCGGCAGTTGGATTGCGGACAATGCGCCATGCCAGTGCCGGTGCTCGCGAGAACGCGCACTTCATCTTCATCGAGATGCACCAGATGAGCAAACCACACGTCGTCGCCGAGCCAGTCATGTTCGGCCAGCCAATGCACCGGACGTTTGCCGTGAACCGACAGGCAGAAATCGACATAGTCGGTGCTTTCGGAAAGATGGCTATGCAACCGGACGCCCATCCGGCGCGCGGCCGCGATCACTTCCTTGAGTTCGCCGGGATCGAGCGACCAGGTCGGCGTGGTCGGCGCCAACGCGACCCGCGACAGGCCACCAGGCGAAGCGTCGTGAAAACGCTGGGCGCAGGCTTCGACCGACTGCAGCATGCGGTCGAGCGATTCAACCGGTTGCGCCGGGTCCTGATCGTTCGTGACCTGGCGCGCCTTGGTGGCGCCGCCGCGGCAAAATACGAGGCGAAGCCCAAGGCTGCGTGCGACCTCGAAGATCACCTGCGCCGGGTCGTAGCGGAAGGTGTCGCTGAAAAGATAATGGTGGTCGGCGACCGTCGTCGTGCCCGACAGCAACAGTTCGGCAAGCCCGATCCGGGCCGCAATCGCCAACGCTTCCTCGTCGAATTTCGACCAGAAACGATAAGGCACCGCATGCAGCCAGCCGGCGAGCGGCAAATCAATGCCGGACCGCACGCCCTTCAACACGCTCTGAAACAGATGGTGGTGGGTCGAGATCAGGCCCGGATAGACCACGCCACCGCGGGCATCCAGCCTGAGTTCGCCAGGCACAGGCTCAAGCGCGCCGATCTCGACGATCACGCCGTCGCGGATCCGGATTTGACCCGTGGCGCGCATCGCGGCACCCGGAAAGCCGGTGAAGATGCCGGCCGCATTGTCGATCAGCATCGCGCTCATGTCTCAGTCCTCGTCTCGCTCTCGTGCCAGTTCGACAGTGCAAGCTGCGACAACGCAACCATAGCCGCAAATAGCGCCACGCCGGTCAACGTGATCAGGAACAGCGCCGCGAACATGCGGGGAATGTCGAGTGTAAATCCAGCATCCAGTATCTCATAGGCAAGCCCCGACGAACGGCCGCCGGTTCCCGCCACGAATTCCGCAACCACCGCGCCGATCAGCGCCAGGCCGCTGGAGATCCTTAAACCGCCGAAGAAATACGGCAGCGCGCCGGGGATGCGGAGCTTGATCAGCGTCTTCAGGCGGCTCGCGCGATTCATCCGGAAATAATTGGCGAGGCCCGGATCGACGCTGCGCAAGCCAAGCGTGGTGTTGGAGATGATCGGAAACAGCGCCACAAGCGTCGCGCAAATCGTGAGCGAGACTTGCGTGTTCTTGACAAGGATGATGATGAGCGGCGCAATCGCAACCACAGGCGTCACCTGCAGCAGCACCGCATAGGGAAATAGACTTACCTCGATGGCCCGGCTCTGGACGAACATGAACGCGATCAGCGTGCCGAGGACAACCGCTGCAACGAACGCCTGCAACGTCACGCGCAAGGTCACCAAAAGCGCACGCAGGAGCGAGGGACCATTGTGCATGAGGCTTGCGAAGATATCGCTCGGCTTCGGAAAGAGATAAACGGGAACTGACGCCAGCCGGAAGCCACCCTCCCACAACGCACACAACACGATGCCGACCGCGACGGGGGCGGCGATGCGGACAAACGTTTCGGATTCGAGCAGCGGCTTCACGATACACTTCCAGGCGAAGCAGCCCCGGCTGACGGCAACGAGGCCTCGGCGAGCCAGGTCGATAGTTCGCGGCAATAGGCAGCAAATTTCGGGCTGTCGCGAAATCCCTGATCGCGCTGCTGCGGCTGGTCGATCGTCATGGTACGAAAGATACGGCCGGGATTAGCCGCCATGACGATGATCCGGGTCGAGAGGAACACCGCCTCGTAGATCGAGTGCGTGACAAAGACCGTAGTCAGCTTGCGCTCCCACCACAGCTTGACGAGATCGTCGTCGAGTTTGTTGCGGGTGAATTCGTCGAGCGCGCCGAACGGCTCGTCCATCAGAAGCAGGTTTGGATTGGTCACCAAGGCACGCGCGATCGAGACGCGCATCTTCATGCCGCCGGATAGCTGCCGCGGAAAATGCCGATTGAATGCAGACAACCCCACATGCGCGATGGCATCCTTCACCAGCGGATCGGCCTTTGCATTCGGCATGCCGGCGAGTTCGAGCGGTAGCCGCACGTTGGCCTCGACCCGCGCCCAGGGCATCAAGGTCGGCTCCTGGAACACGAAGGCAAGCCGACGCCCTGCCTCCCCCACATGGGCGAAGTCGCCGCGCCACCACAACAAGCGGCCATCGGAGGGCTCGATGAGATTGGCGATCAGCTTGAGCAGCGTGCTCTTGCCGCAGCCGGACGGGCCAATCAAGGTCAGGAATTCACCGTCGGCGATCGTCAAATCGATCGGCGCCAGCCCGCGCGTACCGTTGCTGAAGACCTTCTCGGCCGACAGTACCTCGACGGCCGGCGGCCGCCCGCTGATAGCCGTCATTGGCCTTGCGTTTTCATCGAACGGCTCAGCGGGCAACAGCGCGTTCATGCCCGTCCCTCAATTCATAATCTTCAGGTCCTTGACGAAGCGATCATCGAAAGCCTTGTGCCAATCGACCTTGGCGTCGAGCAGGCCGCCCACAACCATAAAATCGTAGATCTGCTTGTAGCGATCTGCGGTGATGATGCCGACACCGAGCGTTGCCGCATCGCCGCGGTCGATGGCCTTCATCTCCTTCATTTTTACCAGCGCAAACTCGATCTGCCCGTCGGTCATCTTGGGATTGTCGGCCTTGATCAGCACATTGCCCGGGCCTGGATTCTTCAGATAGTCGCGCCAGCCCTCGATCGATGCCTTGACGAAGCGCGCGACCACGTCAGGCTTTTCGGCAATCATCTTCTCGGTGGTGACGATGGTCGAGCCATAGGGCGGGTAGCCGCCATCAGCGAACAGGAAAAACTTCACCTTCTCGTTCTGCTGCTCGGCCTGATACGGCTCGGACGACGGGTAGGCTTGCTGGGCCATGGTCTTGTCGGCGAAGAACGGTTGCAGGTTGAAGGTATAGGGGCGGATCTGGTCGTCGGTGTAGCCGTATTTGGCGCGCAGCCAGGGCCAGAACGTCGCGCGTGACGATCCGGCGATCAGGATCGGCCGGCCCTTGAGCGCGGCAAGATCCGCCACGTCGTCATGGGCCATGATCCCCTGTAGGTCGAACTGGAACGAGGACGCCACCGTCACCAGCGGCAGATTATGCTCGCGGCCGTTGAGCACCTGTATGTCGTAACCCATGATGAAGTCGGCATCGCCACCGAGCAGAAGCTGCGTTCCATTCACTTGCGGACCGCCCATCTTGATGGTCACGTCGAGACTGGCCTTGTCGTAAAGCCCGGTCGCTTTGGCCTGGTAGAAGCCGCCATGCTCGGCCTGCGCGAACCAGCTGGTCAGGAACGTCACCTTGTCGGCGGCGATGGCCGGTGTGAGCGCTGCAGCCACAGCCACAGTTCCTACCAGCGCGGTTGCAATCATGCGGGACAGGATTTTCATCGCCATGCTGGGCACCTTTGTATCGCGCCGGCTTGGGTCGGCGAGCGCTGGGCTGGGAAACGTTCGGAGGCGGCCGCCAAAGACGACGGCCGGCCTCGCGAGGTGCGAGGATGCACAGGCTCGCTGTCGCCTCAAAGCATTTTTATTCGAGCGACGCGTTGCCTTTCAGGCAACGCCTCTTTCGTGGGCAAAGGGAGCAAAAACTCCTTGCTTGTGCGCGAGCGATCGCGCCGAATTTTCCGATGACGAAAACGTTGGGCCAGCCTAGCATTCGTTGCAAATTTGCGGAGCCAATCGCTTGCGTGCCCTCTCCCCGCCTTCAATCCCAAAACCCCTTGCACGATATAGCCACGGCATCGCCGTGCCGGCCGGATACAGGCTGGTGGTCACCTCGGGGCAACTCGGCATCGGTGCCGACGCGCAGGTTCCCGCCGATTGTGAAGCACAGGCCGAGCTGTGTTTTGCCAATATCGCGGCCATCCTCGCCGAAGACCGGATGACGCTGGCCGATGTGGTTCGCCTGAATGCCTATGTCACCGGCCGCGAACACATGGCCGGCTATATGCGCGTGCGCGACCGGCAGTTTCCGGGGACACCGCCCGCTTCGACCCTGATGATCGTCTCCGGCTTTACCCGGAGCGAATTCGTGGTCGAAATCGAGGTCATCGCAGCCGCCCCCGATCGAGAATAACTCAAGCTAGAAGCGGCGCATTTCCCGGCGGATTTTGACGAGAAAACGCCCACGCTTTTCAGCCGTGGCGACATTCATGTGATAGAGCGCGTAATAACGCACGCGCGTCCCGCGACCCGTGAACCACGGCAGATAGCGCTTGATGATCCGGCGCGGCGGATCGGACATACCGATCGCCTGCCAGCGCGGCCGGCCATAGGTCGCAATTCCACTGATGCGCTCGATATGCTGCAACATCGGCCTGGCTTGGCCCGGATCGGAAAGGTCGAGCGCGATGCCGGGGCCGAACATGCGGTCGAACCAGCCTTTGAGCATCGCGGGCGGCCCGAACGACCAAGTGGGGAATTGCACCACCAGCGCGTTCGCCGCCATCAGCCGGTCGGCATAGGCCTCGTTGTTGCGCCGGTTGCGTTCCGGGTCGTGGTAGTCGCGGCGGCGCTCGGCGGTCAAAACCGGATCGAAACCCTCGGCATAGAGATCAAGCAGGTCGACCTCGTGGCCCGCTTCCGCAAGTCCGGTCAAGGCCTCTTTTCGGATCGCAGCGTGAAAGCTGTCGTCGAGCGGATGGCAATAAACATAGAGAACGCGCATCTTTACGGCCTGAAACTGACAAAACTCCGCATCTTGCCGGGGTTCAGCAGGCCATGAGGATCGACCTCGTGCTTGAAGCCGAGCTGATCGACGTCCGCTCGCTTGTAACGGCTGCCATCCTCGACCGTGAAGACATGCGGGTTCGCAATATGGACGCCACGCTGCTCATGCAGCGAAATGATCTCGTTGAGGCGATCGGCATCCTTAAAGCGCACGACCGGCAGTCCGCTACAGGTGACGCGGCCGCCAAAGCGAATGAACTCCAGATGTTGTAAGACTTCGTCTGGAAACAATTCGCGCATCTCGGCGACTTTCTCCAACAGCCGGTCATGCGGATAAAGGCATTGCAGATAGGTCACGGAGCGGTCTGACTTCAGCACCTGCAACGTGGTGTGGTTCCAGGTGTATTCATAGAGCGGGACCTGCCCCGCGCTGTCGTCGGTCGGCATTTCCAGCGTGATCGTGCCACGGCTGCCCAATAGTGCCTTGAAGCTTTCCAGCGAAGCCTCCGCGATCATTGCGATCAGGATGCTCTTGCCCTCGGGACAATGAGGTTTGAGCGCGCCGAAATAGGACGGCAGCGGCCAGGTGACCGGCGCGAGCAGCTTCTTGACGATGCCGTCGGCGAGCGCGGCCTCGTAGCCGAACCCGGCGGCGTCCATGAAATCGTCGAACGCGACCACGACATCGATCCATTTCCAGGCGGGCGCGAGCGGCATTTCCAGCGCCGTGATGATGCCAGTCGTGCCGTAGGCGCGGTTGATCTTTTGAGCGGCGTCGCCACGCAGCTCAATCACACGCGGCTCTTCCTCCATAGTGACGACGCGCGCCGCCAGGATATTGCCGTGCTCGCGCAAGCCGCCGTAAGTCACCGAGCCGATGCCGCCCGATCCGCCAGCGACAAAGCCGCCGATGGTGGCCGTGCGCTTGGTGGAGGGGTGCATCCGCAGTTCAAACCCGGACACTTGCGTCTCGGCGTCGATCACGTTCATCTTAGCGCCCGCGCCAACGCGTAGGCTGCCGGGCTTGATCCATTCGATGTCAGTCAAGGCCGAGATGTCGAGCAGTACGCCGCCTTTCAGCGGCACCGCCTGACCATAATTGCCGGTGCCCCCTGCTCGCACCGTGATCGGCACGCGATGCCGCGCGCAGGCGGCCGCGGTGCGGATGACATCGGCCTCACTGCGGGGCGCGACGATAAGATCGGCCGATTTTCCGTCAAGCTGCTCGTTCAGGATCGGACTGTACCAGAAGAAATCGCGTGAGCGCCGGCGCACGACCTTGGATTCGGTGATGACGGGAATGTCGCCGAGATCGGCGATCAGCCGGTCCAATGCGTTGAGATCGACATCACTCACGGGGCGTCTCCGTTTGCGCGAGTGCTGAAACAATCGCATCCGATTGGACGACAAAGCCAAAGCACTGCCGAACGTTATAAAGAGTCGCGGCCATGCAATAATCCGGCGAGGTCGTGGCGGCGCAATCCTCCAGCAGCAGACAGTCATAGCCGCGGAAATTCGCATCCTGCAGCGTGCACAGCACGCACTGATCGGCATTGACGCCGGCGAACAGCAAAGTGGTCACCGCGAGGTTGCGCAGGATGCTGTCGAGTTCGGTATCCTGAAAGCCTGACATCCGATACTTCGCCACGTGGATGTCCGACGGTTCGATCGCCAGTTCATCCACGATCGCCGCTGACCAGCTGCCGCGTTCGAGCACCTTGGCTCCTGAACCCGGCAAGGCGTCGCCGAGGCCAACGCCGGCACCACTCGGCTTATAGACATGCAACAGCGACGGGCTGAGATTGAGCCGGTCCGGCCGGTTGCCCCAGTTGAGCCAGATTACCGGCACGTCGTGGCCGCGCAGAGCCGGCAGCAAGCGCTGCAGCGGCGCGATCGGCGTTCGCGCCGGTGTGACATCCACGCCGATATGCGCAAGCCAGCCATCGGGATGACAGAAATCGTTCTGCATATCGACGATAACGATAGCGGTGTGCGACAGATCGAGAGTGATTTGCTTGTTTGCCGTCTGCGCTGTAAGCGGCCGTGGCGGAACGGGCCATCGAACCAGATCGGCGGTAGCTTCCGAGACCATCCAGCGGTTGCGCGCACTCGGGCCGAGAGGCCGCAAGCGTTCATTGCCCCGGCCGGGCTGTGACCGGGCATCCATCGCCTACCGTCCCCCGAGGATGCGGATGTCCTCCGCATCGAGTTCAACCGGATCGCCGCCACGAATTAATTCCGAAAAGCCTTCGTTCGGCGTCATCACGGTCAACGTGTAGAGTTTGCCCGCGCCAGTGTTCTCGATCACATGTTCTGATCCCGGGTGCAGCAGCAGCGAGTCACCCTTGCGGATCGGCAGGGTCTTGCCGTCGCAGCGTGCGATGCCCTCGCCATGCAGCACATGAAAGAACTCGTGGGCTGTTGCATGCTCGTTCGGTGGCGTGGCGCCGCCGGGCCGGAAAATCTCGACCACGAAGATATTGTTGATCGCATCCGTGGCCTGATCGAACAGCATCACGAAATAATTGGAGTCCTTTGGCGAAATCCGGAAAGCCTTGGCTTGCGCGAGCGCAGCAACGCTGAATGACATGCGACTGTTCCTTTTTAACTGTATTCACGTCACGCGCCGTCGAACGCGGTATGCGTCCTTAATCGCGTCGATGGATAGTTGCTGATCTCCTCGACGAGCTTCACCAGTCCGCTGGCGGCGCGCTCGACCAACTCCTTGCCGAGTTCGGCCGTGGCTTTTGCGGCATTGCCGCTCGCGCCCGAGAGGTGCAGATCCTGCGCCTGCCAACCGAAATAGGCCGCACCCCGGCCGAGCAATTCGGTTTCGCGCTCGACCTCGACCGTGACGGGGGTGAAATTCTCCGCACGCGCCATATCGACGAGCTCAGGGCGCAGATGCAACATCATGCTGGTCTCGATCTGGCCGCCGTGGATGCCGTGCTTGATCTCGGCCGCATCAAACAAGTCGGTCATGTCGATCAGTTGCGGCCAGATCGCGCTCGCGGCGAACATGCCGAGTTTGACCCGAAGATCGCGGCACGCGATTTCCGCGACTTGCGGCTGGCCGCCATGCGAGTTGAAAAACAGGATCTTGCGCAGGCCTGCGCGATGCACGCTCGCGCCAAGCTCGTACCAGACCCGTCCCAATGTCTCGTGGGACAGGGTAAGCGTTCCTGGAAAGGAGAGGTGTTCGTCCGACTTGCCGACCGGCGTCATCGGAAGCACGAGCGCCGGACAGCTTTGCGGCAGCAATTCGACAGCGCGGGCGACGATGCCGGCATTGATGGCGGCATCGACCCCCACCGGCAGATGCGGCCCGTGCTGCTCCACCGCACCAACGGGAAGCACTGCGACGGTTCGTTCGCGATCAAGCCCCGCGAAATCGACGGTCGTCAGATCCCACCACCAACAAGAGACCATAGGTGAACCGAACCCTTTAACGTCCTTCGCGCGCGAAATTGTCTGAAGGCGGCCCGATTTTGCACACCTCCTGTATCGCTTGAAAGTGCCTAGATTCGGCAGATCTGTTGCCTTTTAGGCAACGTAGCGGCATTCTGACCTCAGATCGCTTTTTGAGCCAGGATGATGTTGCACAGCCGACTATTGAACTACGTCGACGAAGTTGCCCGAACCGGATCCATTCGCAAGGCGGCGAGCCATCTGAATGTGGCGGCATCCGCGATCAGCCGCCAGATACTGGCGCTCGAGACTCAATTGGGAACGCCGATTTTTCACCGGTTGCCGAAGAAGCTGATCCTGACCGCGGCCGGCGAAGTCCTGATCGGCCACGTTCGCCAGACCCTCAAGGAGTTGACGCGCGCGCAGGGCAAGATCGAAGAGTTGAAGGGACTGCGGCGCGGCGAGATCACGGTCGCGATGATGAGCGGGCTCGCCTCGAACCTGGTGCCGGGCACGGTAAAGGAATTCCGCGTCGGCAATCCACGGGTCAAGCTGAGCCTGACGCTGTTCAATACCGGCGCCGAAATCCAGTCCGCCGTCGCCAATGGTGAGGCTGATCTCGGAATAGGCTTCGATTTCACCAAGGACGGCAATCTGAAAGTTCTCGCCCGCGCCGTTGGCCGGCTTGGCGCTGTGATGGCGCCGAACCATCCGCTGGCCAAGCGCGCCAACATCCGTCTTGGCGATTGTATCGACTATCCGCTTGTCATCGCCGACGCCAGCAGCGCGATCAGGCCCTATCTCGATGCCGCCTTCACGCGCGCCGCCATCGACCTGCAACCCGTCATCGAGACGAACGCCATCGAGATCATGCGCCACGCCGCCATGCTCAATAATGGCATCACGTTCCTCACGCCATTCGATATCGAATTCGAACGCCGCGCGGGACGGCTCGTCTATGTGACGGTCCGTGAGCTCGCCCATGAGGCGCAAGCCTTGATGTTGATTGGCCATGAGCGCGGCAGCAGCGCCATTGCGAGCGTGCTCGCCGAAATGCTCAAGACCATGATGCGGGAGGCGGCGGGCTGAGAACCTCATCTGGCCGACCTTCTCTCAACGCGCGCCGACCAGGATCTGGTTGAAGGCAAGTGGCTCTCAAGTGGCATCGAGCGTGCGCCGGGACCAATCCGCCGCTCCAAAGTCTGCACTATTAGCCGGTTTCTGACCGCGACCAATTGATTGGATGTTGGATGGACCGGCGCGCGATGTTTCAACGGGCCGTTCGGACTTTCAGGACTGGCTTCGTGCAAATCACCCGGCGCCGAGGAGCTATTAAAACCAGCCACTTTTTGCATTTCTGGCTTCCTCACAAATCTCAAAATCTAGTTTTGGGGAACCTATGAGATTTTGGCCGGAGCGTTCTTGACGTGGGTTCAGGCCCTGATCGCGGTGGCGGCCTTATACACCGATGCGAAGCGGTGAGCGGTTCGACTACCAATTCTAGCGTGACGGGCGGTTGTCTCAGAAAGTCGCCTTCAGGCCGGCATAGAAAGCGCGCGGCCGAGCCGGGCTGAGCGAACGTGGATCGGTGAATGCGGCCCCCCCGTTGGCGAAGTTTGGCACCGCCGTTGTATCGAAGAAGCCCCCGTACGTCGCATAGCGGTTGTCGAAGATGTTATCGATGCGGCCATAGATCTGATACGTCTTGTCGAGCTGATAGGAAGCGTGGACGTTAAAGACGGCGTAAGAAGGCAATTGCGGTGCCTGGTTGGATTCGTCGCCGACCAGATATTGACTGCTCACGAACAGAGCGTCACCACCAATCTTGAAAGCGTCGGTGACGGCGTAGTCGAACCCTGCCTTGATGCGGTGGCGCGGAATCGCAGGGATCACGTTGCCCGGCGAGACCTGTATGTTTCCGTTCGCGTCGGCGAATGGGCTGTTCGAACCGACCAGCAGCGAATCCAGGAAACGCGCATCGATGAAGGCGTAGCTGGCGCGAAACTGCCACCGGGATGATTTGAGGCTGGCTTCGGCCTCGATGCCCTGCCGGCGCGTGTCACCGACGTTCTGGAAATAGCCGAATCCCTGCAATATTGGATCCGCTATCGCGAGGATGTCATCGGTGTTGGTGGCGCGAAACCCGCCCAACTTCCAGTCAAGCGTTCCGAAGCTGAAATCGTGGGTGCCCCTGAAGCCGGCCTCGTAAGTATGCGACACCACCTGCTTTAACGGTGGATCGGAGACCAGAAAGGTCGCGATGATACAGGGCATGGCTGGATTGGCGCATTCGAGCTCAAGCGGGGTCGGCGCCCGGTTGGCCTCGGAATAGCCGGCATAGGCCGTCAGTCCCGACGTGATCTTGTAGGTGCCACCGATCATCGGATTGAACCGGTCAAAGACTTCGTTGCCGTTGAGTGCAGGTGCGATGCCTAGCTCGTCCTGCAAGGAAATACGGGCGTCATTAAAGCGACCGCCTGCGGTGATCGAGAACGCTTTGGTGACGTCGAAGGTGTCGAGCGCGTAAAGTCCGGTATACTGATTGGTCGCACGTAGCCCGACTGGACCGTCCGAGACCGGACTACCGGACGTCCCGAGAAAGATGCCGCTGCTGCTGACGACATAGTTGGTATTGATCGTTCCGAGTTCCGCGCTGGCTCCAAAATGCGTGACGCTCGCATCGAAGCTTGTGCCGACGACAAAGCGGTTCTCATGGCCGAACAGCTGGTCGCTATTCGTTGCCTGCAGCGAGAAGCCGCCGGTATTCGTGTTGGTGAATGTCCGATCGTTTTCTCCGAGGATCGCGTCTGCCGGGAAAGGATTTGATAGCTGCTGCCCGTTGAGCCCGTTCGCCGGCGTGACGCCGTCGCCGAAACAAAGAAGCGTCGCGTCCGGCGTGCAAGGCTGCGCTCCCGTCGGATTGCCGTCCAACGTCCGCTGGCTGAACGCGCGATAATGGGCGATGGCGTCGAGGGTCCAGGTTGGTGAAACCTCGAACTTCCCGGTCAGGTTCAGGTAGCCGACCTGATTGGTTGATGTCTGTGGCGTGGTGTAAGTCGCGCCCCAATATTGCTGCAACAGTTCGACTGGTGTCGTCGCAGCCGCGCCGAAATTGTTATCGGCCGCGCCCATGTTGAGGTGGATTTCATTGCCATCGTATCGATACCCGATATCGCCGTAGAAGCGTCGGACATCCGAAGAACCGAAATTGCGGTAGCCGTCGTCGTGCACGCCTTCCAGGGCGCCGTAGACCGCCCAGTTCCCCTCCTGCTTGCCCCATTGGAGTGAACTCTGGATACGGCCGAACGAGCCCCCCATCACGTCGACCTCAGCGCCGTGATAATTGAAGCCATCTTTCATCTGGACGGTGACGGCGCCACCAAGCGCATTGAGACCGTAGGCCGGATTGTTCGTCACCACGGCGATCGACTTGATCGCCGCCGTCGGGATCAGGTCCCAGTTGACGGCGTCGCCGAATGCTTCGTTGACGCGGACGCCGTTCTGATAGACCGCCAATCCTTGCGGCGTACCCGAGACCGGCGATGCGACAAAGCCGCGGAATTCGATATTCGACTGAAAATCGTTTCCGGCGACGTTGCTGATGTTGACCCCCGCCACGTTCTGTTGGAGAGCGTCCAAGACGTTCAGGGAATTGGTGCGTTGGATTTCAGGTGTATTAACAAAGTTGATGCTGGACGGGACCTTGTCGACGTCAAGAGCTGTACTCGGCGTGGCCGCCGGCGTTGTTGGATAGACCCGAACCCTTGTCACCGTCGTCCGGCGAGCCGCCGTTGTCGGCGCAGCCGGCGTTCTCGGGCGCCTAGCCGCCGATCTCGCACCGGTCTCCGCTGGGGCAACTTCGACGGGCGGCAGCTCAGTCGTATAGCTTCCCTTGTCTTGCGCATCCTGCGCGCGGCTTTGCCCGCCTTCGGTAATGACGATTGCCGCCGCTATCGACGCAACGAGCAGGACCCGGACACTCATCTGCTTCGCTCCCCGCAACAGATGATATTAATGTGCGGCTGCCATGCACCTGAAAAAGGTCCCGAAGTGTTCGGGAAAATTCCCGAAGCGCCTTCAGAGCATATGAGTGGGAACCATCGCCTCGATGGTGACCCCGCCCTCGCCCGAAGCCACCGTCAGCGTTCCCCCCAATGCCAGTATCCGTTCTCGCATCCCGGTCAAACCGAAGCCGAATTTTTCGCCAGGCTTCAGGCCGCGGCCATTGTCGCGCACCCGAACCAGGGCGTAATCCCGGTTGCCCTGTACTCCAGCCGGCCGCTCGGCGGGCTCGATGCTCACATTTACCGCTGTCGCCTTGGCGTGGCGGAATACATTGGTCAGCGCCTCCTGCACGACGCGATAGATCGTCAGGTCGGCGGTTTCTCCGGTTTCGCCAAGCGAACGTGAGATCGTTGTTTCGATCTCGACCTCGGGATGGGATTCGTTCCACATCCGCAGGAGGGCGCCAAGCGCTTCGCGCAGCCCGAGTTCCGCGAGTCCCACCGGACGCAACCTTTCCAATATCCTGCGCGTGAATTGCTGGAGATCGTTGATCTGGTCCAGGATAGCGCCGCCGTGTTTGCGTACCCCGTCCGCGTCAGACGCACCCGCCTTCGCAAGCCGCATCAAGGCGCCGGCGTGGACCCGCAGGGTAAACAGATACGGTCCAAACTCGTCATGCAGTTCACGCGCGATCTCCTCGCGTTCGACGTCTTGCAACGATACGGCGCGCTCGGCGAGCCGTCGCTTTTCCTCAATGGCTTCCCCCAAGGTTTCCGCAAGGCGATTCATTTTGGTACAGATCGCGGCGAGTTCGGGTGCTCCGCCGGGCTCGATGTGGACCCCGTAGGAACCGGACTCGATCCCGCTCATCGCCTGCGAGAGTGCTTCCAGCGGCGCCAGTGCGCGGCCGACGACGACCATCGTGATCAGAAACAGGGCCAGCGCGACCGCCGAGCCGACCGCGAGCTGCGTCAGTACGCCATCCCAGATTTCGGCGATCTCGTCGTTCGGGATCGAGGTGACGACAAGCGCGGTTTGCTTGCCGTGGATCGAAACCGGCACGCTGACGGAAGTTGTTCGGGGATGCACAAGCGTGACAAACCAGCCGGGCACCGAACTTACATCATCCCCCTCCACCTCGCGAATGTCAGCTGGAGCGGCTGTATCGGTCTGCCACGTGATGCTGACATGGCGCAGCCGCTTGAGATCCTGAACGATCTGATCGAGCCGCGCCTCGGGGTTGGGCGCTTCGTTCAAGTCCCCGACGATGGTTTCAACAAATTCGCGTGCCAGCCGCGTTACACTTTGATCTTCCGCCTGAACACGAGGGCCGCCTTCCAGCACCAGCCGCGTTACATTGATGGCGAGCCCCAATGTCAGCACCAGTGCCATCAGCAAGTTGATACGGGAACGTAACGATAATCTCTGCCACATGACGATACCCATCGCGCCGATTTCAGTTCCTCATCAGTAGCGTTGACAGACAGAATACGCGTCTGTCTAATTGAAACGTACCGCATTGTGGCCCAAGTTGCATGGCGGATTGAACTTCCAGCGCCGACCTTCGTACGATGCGGTGCAGCAACAGGAATTGCGAGGCGTACGGATGCGCGTTCTGATCGCCGATGATCATCCGATCGTTGCGTCCGGCTGCCGTACCGTGCTCGCTGACGAGCCTGACATTATCATTCTCGAAGCGCCGGACGCGGAAACCGCGGAACGTATCTTCGTTGCCGAACGTCCCGACATCTGTCTGATTGATATCAACCTGCCGACAGTATCGGGATTCGAATTGGCGCGCCGCGTGTTGGCGCAAGACGCGGGCGCGCGCATTATTATCTTCAGCATGAACGACGATCCGGTCTTCGTGGGTCGCGCCATCGAGGTCGGTGCCAAGGGCTTCGTTTCCAAGACCGGCGATCCGCAGGATCTTGTCGATGCGATCCGTGAGGTAGGAAAAGGCGGCGTTTATTTGCCGCCTGCGCTGGCGCAAAGCATGGCCTTTGCTGGTCAGGCGGGCGCCACCAACCCGCTGTCGAAGCTCAACTCGCGCGAAATGGAAATTCTGCGGCTGCTGAGCGCGGGCAAGAGCCTGTCCGAGATCGCCTGGCTGGTTCATTCGCCCTACAAAACGGTCGCGAATACCTCGGCGATCATTCGCCAGAAGCTCGGGGTGCGAACATCCGCGGAGCTGGTACGGCTCGCCATTGAGAGTGGCGTAGCCTAATTGGGTTACATGACGCTGGAGTCGCAAAATCATGACCCTGCAAACGGTTTCCCTGAATAGGTCGTATGGTGGCACCCAAGGCGTGTACCGGCACGCCAGCCAGCAGACCCAGACCCCGATGACCTTTTCCGTTTACGTCCCGCCACATCGCGAGGGCACGAAGCTCGCGGTGGTCTGGTATTTGTCAGGGCTGACCTGCACCCACGCCAACGTAACGGAGAAGGGTGAGTTTCGTAACGCGTGCGCCGAACACGGGCTGATCTTCATTGCCCCCGACACCAGTCCAAGGGGTGATGGCGTTCCGGGTGATCCCGCGAATTCATACGATTTCGGCTTGGGCGCAGGTTTCTATGTTGACGCCACCGAAGCGCCCTTCTCCCGCAATTACCGCATGTGGAGCTATGTGACCGAAGAGCTGCCGAAACTTGTTGCGGAGCACTTTCCCGTCGATACGGGGAGGCAATCCATCATGGGACACTCCATGGGCGGTCATGGCGCACTGACGATCGCGCTCCGTCATCCCGGCCGCTACCGCGCGGCGAGCGCGTTTGCGCCGATTGTCGCCCCGTCGCGGGCGCCCTGGGGTATCAAGGCGCTCGGCGGCTATCTCGGCAACGACAAGGCGAGTTGGCGCAAGCATGATGCCGTCGCCCTGATCGAGGACGGCGCCAGGTTTCGCGAATTCCTGGTCGACTATGGCGACGCCGATCAATTTCTGACCGAACAACTTCGTCCCGAGTTGCTGCAAGACGCTTGCGACAAGGCCGGCATTCCTCTCACGTTGCGTCGGCAGAGTGGTTACGACCACAGTTATTATTTTATCTCCACCTTCATGGGCGATCATCTGCGCTGGCACGCCCAGCGGCTAAAGGCCTGATCGTACCCTACTGTCGCGCCTGTGGCGCGCCATAGTTCGGCGCGAGCAATCGTTCATGAACGAGATAGCGTGTGGTGCGCGACCAGGACTCGTCGGTGTCGCCACGCATATCGGCGTTAACGGCGGCGAGAAGCCGCCCCGTGCGAACCTCCCGCAGATACAGCCTGATATTGAGAATCAGGTTGGAAATTTTTTGTACGACGCCCGTTATTTCGAGATCGGCATCAAGCTGCTGCGCCAACTTCACGTCACAGCCGCCGCAAGCCTGCAAATTGCTCTGATGCGCCGCAGCATTAATGGAAGAGATGTCGACCACCTGAAATTTGCCGGACCCGCCCAGTTCGTTTCGCAACTGGTCACTGGTCCGCTGCAGTCGGTCACGATCGTCCGCGCGCAGCCCGCGCGTAGGGTCCTGAAGGCTGGTATCGATCATCTCCAGATCGAACACGGCAAGCCGGGGCGGCTCGGCTGCGCTTACCGGCGCCAAGCTCGTCAGCGATAATAGCGCGAGTACGGCAAGCGATCTCATCATCGTGATCCGCAAATTTCAGCAACGATGTAACGGCAAAAAGTAGGCTTGCAAGCTACGACAAACTGGTCTTGGTTCAAGATAAGAGTTCTCGGTTCGAGGGAACCGCAAAGGAAACGCATGATCCGAGGATTGATTGCCGCGATCGGCTTAAGCGTTGTGGCCACTCATGCGCTCGCGGCCGAATCCATCGAGATCGGCATCGGCTATCTCCGCCATGCCGGCATCAAGTCGACGTTGTCGCTGATTGCGCAGCCGGCCGACAATGACGGCCTGGCCGGTGCGCTCCTGGCGATCGAGGACAACAACACCACCGGCAAGTTTCTCAACCAGCATTTCACGTTGACCGAAGTAAAGCTCAAGGAGAACGACGATGTCGCTGCGGCGGCCAGTTCGCTCGCCGACCATAACGGCTTCATCATCGCGGATCTGCCGGCGGACGAACTGCTCAGGGTTGCCGATACGTTACGGGATCGTGGCACCGTCCTGCTCGACGCCGGCACCATTGACGACCGTCTGCGCGAGCAGGATTGCCGCGCCAATGTCATCCATGTGGCGCCTACCCGCTCGATGCTTGCGGACGGCCTTGCCCAATATCTGGTTTGGAAGCAGTGGAAGCGCTGGCTGCTGGTCGTGGGCTCGCATGACAAGGACAAGCTCTATGCCGACGCCCTGCGCCGCGCCGCGACCCGGTTCGGCGCCAAGATCGTGCAGGAACGAACCTTCGAGGATACTGGCGGCGCGCGCCGAACCGATAGCGGCGTGACGCTGATCCAGCGTCAAATGCCGGTGTTTACCCAGGAGACGCCTGCGTATGATGTCCTTGTTGCGGCGGACGAGAGCGAAGTCTTCGCATCTTATCTCCCCTACCGGACCTGGGATCCGCGGCCGGTCGTGGGATCGGCCGGCCTGGTGCCGACAAGCTGGGACGCCTCGCACGACCAATGGGGCGCCGTTCAGATCCAGAACCGTTTCGTGCGACTGAATTCGCGACACATGACGGCGCTGGACATGCAGGCATGGACCGCCGCGCGTATGGTCGGCGAAGCCACCTCGCGCACCAATTCCGGCGATCCGAAGACCGTGTTCAGCTTCATCAAGGGAAAAGACTTTTCCATTGCGGCCTTCAAGGGCCAGCGGCTGACTTTAAGGGATTGGAATTTGCAGCTGCGGCAGCCGATCCTGCTTGCCGACGGCCGCATGGTTGTGTCGGTGTCGCCGCAGGAGGGCTTCCTGCACCAGAACTCCGAGCTCGATACGCTCGGCATCGACAGGCCTGAAACCAAATGCAAACTGCAATGACAGCGGAGAGGTCGCGCATGCGCGGTACCCTGCTTACCCTATCGTCGCTATGGCTTGTGATTGCGAGTCCGGCATGGGCCTATACCGCCTATGTTTCGAATGAAAAAGGCAACACCGTCTCAGTCATCGATACCGACAAATGGGCCGTCACGGCGACGATCAAGGTCGGTCAGCGGCCGCGGGGCATCGAGTTCACCCGCGACGGGAAGTTCGTAATGGTCGCCGTCGGTGACGACGACACCATCCAGATGATCGATACAAAAACCCAGCAGGTGGTGGACACCCTGCCCTCCGGCCCCGACCCCGAACTGTTTACGCAGGACGCCGCCGGCAAGATTCTCTATGTCGCCAATGAGAACGACAACACCGTCACCATCATCGATATCCAGAAGCGGACCCGGCTTGGCGATATTCAGGTCGGCGTCGAACCCGAGGGAATGACAGTCAGTCCGGACGGCAAGATCCTGATCAATACGTCCGAGACGACCAACATGGCGCATTTCATCGACACTGCGACCCGCGAGATCGTTGCCAACGTGCTGGTCGACTCACGGCCGCGCTTTGCCGAATTCAAGCACGACGGCTCTGAACTGTGGGTTTCCTCCGAGATCGGAGGCACGGTCTCGATCGTCGATCCGGCCAAACATGCCGTCGTCGGCAAAGTTACCTTCGATATTCCGGGGCTACGAAGCGAGGCCATCCAGCCGGTCGGGATCGCCATGACCAAGGACGACAAGACCGCCTTTGTTGCACTTGGTCCGGCCAACCGCGTCGCGGTGGTCGATGCTGCAAGTCATGCTGTGACCAAATATCTTCTGGTTGGGCAGCGGGTCTGGCACCTGGCGTTCACGCCGGACGAGAAATATCTACTGGTCACCAACGGCGTCTCCAACGACGTCTCCGTGATCGATGTCGCTGCGCAAAAGGTCGTCAAGACGATTCAGGTCGGCGAGCTTCCGTGGGGCGTAACGATATCGCCATGACCATATCCGACGCATCGAGCGCAGTCGCCTCCCCTCTTCCGGGCAGAACCGTCGGGCGCGATACGGCTACGATTCCAGCACTGTCGATCTCTGCCGTCAGCCATTCCTATGGCACGAGACGCGCTTTGATCGATGTCGATTTCACCGTGGCGCCCGCGAGCTTTACCGCTTTGCTCGGCCTCAATGGCGCCGGAAAAAGCACCTTGTTCTCGCTTGTGACGCGGCTGTTCGGTATCCAGGCCGGCGGCATCCAGATTTTCGGCCACGATATCCGCCAGACGCCCGGCGAAGCCTTGCGGCTGATGGGCGTGGTGTTCCAGCCCCGAACGCTCGATCTCGATCTCTCGGTCATGCAGAATCTGCTCTATCACGCGGCCTTGCATGGTATCAGCCGGCGTGATGCCCGCTCGAGGGGCGACGAGGTGTTGTCGCGCATCGGACTGGCCGAGCGCGCCGGCAGCAAGGTGCGCGATCTTTCGGGTGGACAGATGCGCAGACTAGAGATCGCGCGCGCGCTGCTGCACCGTCCGCGGCTGCTTTTGCTCGATGAGGCAACCGTAGGCCTCGACGTCAAGGCACGCGCCGATATCCTGGGCCATGTCCGCCATCTCGTCACCGAGCAAGGTATCGGCGTTTTGTGGGCAACGCATCTGTTTGACGAGATTATCCCGAGCGACAACCTCGTCATCCTGCATCAGGGCCGCGTCCTTGCGAGCGGAGAGGTCACGAGGGTGCTGGAAACTTCCGGAGCGCCTAACGTCAACTCGGCTTTTATACGGTTGACTGGTGCCCGGTCGGGGAGCGCCGAGCCATGAGTACCTCTACTCTCGATCAGGCTCGCCGCGGCTTTACCCTTGCGGAATACGTCACCTGCCTCAATGGCATCGTGTGGCGCGAAGCCTTGCGTTTCCTCCATCAGCGCGAACGGTTCGTCTCGGCGCTGGTAAGGCCGCTGGTGTGGCTCTTCATCTTCGCCGCCGGATTCCGGCAGGTGCTCGGCATTTCCATCATTCCCCCCTACGAGACTTACATCCTGTATGAGGTCTACATCGCGCCGGGATTGATGGCGATGATCCAGCTGTTCAACGGCATGCAATCCTCACTCTCCATGGTTTACGACCGCGAGATGGGCAACATGCGCACCTTGCTGGTGAGCCCGCTGCCACGCTGGTATCTGTTGTTTTGCAAGCTGCTCGCCGGCACGGCGGTCTCCTTGCTGCAGGTCTATGCGTTCCTGCTGATCGCCTGGTTCTGGGACATCACGCCGCCCCCGATCGGGTATCTAACGGTATTGCCGGCGCTCATCCTGTGCGGGCTGATGCTCGGCGCGCTCGGCATGCTGATTTCCTCCGGTATCAAGCAGCTGGAGAATTTCGCCGGCGTGATGAACTTCGTGATCTTTCCTATGTTCTTTGCTTCATCGGCCCTTTATCCGCTCTGGCGGGTTCGGGAGGGCAGCCCCATGCTCTACTATGTGTGCCAATTCAATCCGTTCACCCACGCCGTCGAGTTGATCCGTTTTTCCCTTTACGGTCAGGTCAACTGGATTTCGCTTGCGGTGGTCGGTGGATGCACTGCGGCCTTCATGATCGGTGCGATTTTCGCCTATGATCCATCGCGTGGGTTGGCCCGTCGAGGGCCCGCGGGAGGCGAGACATGATTTTGCGTGCAGGATTCGGAGCATGGTTCGCTGTCGTCGCGTCGACTCAGCTTTGCCTTGCCGCTGATCCGCGTTATCCGGACTGGCCCTGCGCTCAAGCCAAGGTGCCTGAAATCTCCCTTGCCGCGGTATGGGCTGGCCCGCCGCTCGGCGATGCCGAGGAGAAATGGAAGAACGACCCGAAGGTCAGCGCTTTGGTCGGAAAAGCGGCGGCCAGGAAGACGCCTCTCGATGACGCCCAAAAGGCGATCACGGAATTCCTCTCCGCGCCGGGGACCGACAAGATCGCCACAGGCAAACTGTTGTTCGCCGGCCTGTTCGAACAGCTCAACGCCGAGCGATCTTCTGTCATGGGCGGGCTCGAGCGGGTGACTCGCAAACAGCGTCAGGCCGCCGACAAGATCCGCGCCGATACGATTGCGTTGCAGGCGCTCCAGGACGTTACGCCGCCCGACCAGCCCAAGATCGACGAACTTGGCAACCAGCTGGTTTGGGAAACGCGGATTTTTGAAGACCGTCGTCGCGTGGTGAAATTTGTCTGCGACGTGCCGACCGCCATTGATCAGCGGCTGTTTGCGCTTGGCCGCACGATCCAGCAGGAGATCGAGTAGACCCGGATTCTACTCTGCCGGCCGCGGTTCGGGCTGCGCCTCATTGGTCGGCAGATTGGCCCGCTGCCAACCGTCTGTGCCGTCCGGATACCAGGCGACGTTGGAATATCCATAGGACAGGGTTCGTTTGGCGGCATTCCAGGACATCCAGCAATCGGCCTGGCAATAGACAACGATCAGAGCGGCACGATCGCCGCCGGATGCGCGCAACAGCCCTTGCCGAAGGTAACTTTCGGTCGACGCCGCCAGCTCGCCGTAACCCGTATCCGGCAGCCAGATGCTGCCGGGAATATTGAAGCGAGGCTTGTCGCGCCAGACGGTACTGGGCGGAAGATTTGCCGGTTTTGGCGGGCGCGGCAGCACGTCGACAAACACGGCGGTCTTGGCGCGCCAGATCGCCTCCGCTTCCTGGGTCGAAAGAACACGGGCGCCGGCCAGCGTATCGGGAACCGGCGCCCGATAATCGTCGGTGCGATACCTCTCGGGCTCAGGCACAAGTTCTTCTGCGCGTATGACGCCGATAAACGCCATCAGCGCAAGCATCACACCGGCCGCATACCGGATCATGGCGACTTCGTCGCCGTCTCCGCGGTGATCACTTGATTATTCTCATCCAGCAGCGGAAGACCGTAGTCGGACAGGATCTTGTTGATCTCCGGCTGGTTCTCCTGGATCAGCCGATTGAGCAACCGTTTCCAGTTCTGGTCGGCGCGACGAACACCCATGCCGATCCGGTACACCAGTTGTGGTCCGGTCTTTTCTTTCACCAGCGGCGTGACATGAAGCGGCGGGTTGGACTTCTTGGCATAGAAGCCCGCCATCGGGCCCCAGAGAATGGCGGCATCGATATCGCCCTTGTTGAGGTCGGTGATCATGGCTTCGGCCGATGAATCGACGCGGGTATCGATCATCAGCGGATAAGGTTTGGCGTTTGTCATCAGACCGTTCACGGCCATGTTGGTCGCTGGCGGCGTGCCGGCGACAATGCCGATATGCTTGCCTTTGAGACGAGCGTCTTCCAGCGTCGTCACATCGTCGAGGCCGGAGTTTTGCTTCGAAACCAGCGCATAGGCGGTGCGGTAATAAGGATTGGTGCCCTGAACGAGATCGTCGCCTTGCGGAAATCCCATGATGACGTCGCAGCGATGGGCGCCGAGCGTCATGCGGACGAATCCCGTCGCTTGCGGAAAATACATGTAGTCGATTTTCTTCTGCAGCTTCGTTGCAAAGAATTCGGCGAGCTTGTTCTCAAACCCCTCCCCTTTTTCGTTGGAGAACGGCAGGTTGCGCGGATCGGCGCAAACCCTCAGCACCTTGGGATCGACAAGTTCGATTGAAAGATCGAGGCCTTCATTGTCTGACTGCGCTCTGACGCAATCGCGGCTGACAACGATTGCCATCGTCGTCAGGAGAGGAATGAGCAGGCAGCGTTTGAGCGAGGCATGTATCATCGATTGCTGTCCTCAGCTGGCGCCTCTCTCCCATCAAAATGCTATGCTGCCCCGTCGGAGCGTGCAACAGGATATTCGACGCCTTCAAATCGCGGTGTTTTTCGGTTTGTTGCGGCGCAAATCGAAACCACAAATGTGGTGCTATCAGGATGGAAAGATCATCCAAACGGATCGATTATTGTGTTGCGATCGTGGCACTACTTGCCACCCTCTTCAACTCACCCTTCACGCACGCGCAGCAGCCGCAACTGTCTGTTACTGAAGTCACCCCCGGTCTCTTCGTCCACGTCGGAGCAATCGCGCTGATGACGCGCGAGAACGAGGGAGCCATCGCCAATATCGGGTTCGTCGTCGGCAGTGACGCAGTCGCCGTTATCGATACGGGCGGCAGCGTTCGTGAAGGACAGGAACTTCTCACCGCGATACGCGCCCGGACCGACAAGCCGATCCGCTACGTCATCAACACCCACGGCCATCCCGACCACGTGTTCGGCAATGCTGCCTTTCTCGGCAGCGGTACCACTATCGTCGGGCACAGGAATTTGCCACAGGCGCTCGCCTCGCGCGGCCCTTTCTATCTCGATGCTTTCCGCAAGATCATGGGCGACGCCCTGATCGAAGAGGTGCGCATCATACCTCCGACGCTGTTGGTCGATGGTTCACTCAGGCTTGATCTCGGCGGTCGCACCCTCGTTCTGCAGGCTTGGCCGGCCGCGCACAGCGACAGCGATCTCACCGTGTTCGACGAAATGACGAAAACCTTGTTTGCGGGCGATCTCGTCTTCCTTGGCCATATTCCAGTGATGGACGGCAGCATCCGCGGCTGGTTACGGTTGATGGATGATCTGGCCAGGCAGCCGGCCGAGCGCGTGGTTCCCGGTCACGGCCCGGTGAGCCAATGGCCGACGGCGCTTGTGGACGAGCGCCGCTATCTCGAAACGCTCGCAGCCGATGTTCGAACATCGGTTAAACGAGGCGCGCCGATCGGCGTTGCCGCCGACACGGCCGCTGCCTCCGAACGGTCGCAATGGCAATTATTCGACGATTACAACGCTCGCAACGCGACTGCAGCATATTCTGAGATTGAGTGGGAATAGCGCACGCGCTAGACTATATTGAATTAGTTGCTGCTTCGAACGGCACGAGGAGCACGACCATGTTCCACCTTCGCCTGCTTTGCATCATGGCGCTGTCTGGCGTAGCGCTGACAGTTGGCGTTTCAACTTCGAGTGCGGCCGAGCCGACCGATCTGTCGAAGGACCCCTGGCCTGGTCTCGTTCAAGATATCTTCAACAACCGCCCGATGAGTGATGGCAGCAACGTCATCTCAATCGAGATGCCCTATCGCGCCGAGGATGCAGCGATCGTTCCGGTGACGTTGCGGTCGAAGCTTGCGCCTGACGACAGCCGCCGCCTGAAGGCGATCACACTGGTCATCGATCAAAATCCGGCGCCGATGGCCGCTAAATTCGAAATCGGACCCGACGCACGGGTTTCGGAAATATCGACGCGCGTTCGCGTCAATAGCTATACCGACGTTCATGCCGTGGCTGAACTCAGTGACGGCACGCTTTACATGGTCAAGACCTATGTGAAGGCGTCCGGCGGCTGTTCTGCGCCTGCCGCCAAGAATGCTGAAGAGGCCCGCAATCACATCGGCCAGATGAAATACCGGCAATTCGCTCGGGCCGATCAGGGACCGACCAATGGCGCGCGTGAAGCTCAGGTGATGATCGGGCATCCCAACAATTCCGGCTTGCAGATGGATCAGATTACCCATCTCTACACTCCGGCCTTCTTCGTCGATGAATTGCACCTGTGGCAGGACAACAGCCCCGTCTTGTCGATGGAAGGCGGCATTTCGATCTCGGAAGACCCCAATATCCGCTTCACCTACGTCGCAAACGGAGCCAAAACCTTCCGCGCCGAAGCAAAGGATACGTCGGGCCACGTCTTTCAAAAAGAATGGAAAGTCGACGATTCCGGTAGCTGAACGGCCTTTCAGGCCTCAACACCCGCATCCTAGAAGCATCGCACTTCGGCTTCGGCCTGCGCACGCCTGAGATCGTCGAGAGCGCCCTTGGCCTGCTCTGACGAGCGAAACTGCGTGCCCAGATTGCCGCGGACCTGCGACATGCTCAGCACCGTTTCGGCCGTGACGTAGCGGTCATACGGCAATAGCGACGCAATGATGTCGATCGAG
>Ga0210395_10000132_pt1 | contig 58186 bp, 46 predicted proteins | sample IncBWH4OmetaG_FD_150861 | JGI IMG/M metagenome (GOLD analysis project Ga0210395, IMG submission 150861) | Forest soil microbial communities from Barre Woods Harvard Forest LTER site, Petersham, Massachusetts, United States - Inc-BW-H-4-O ...
TTGCTCGCGGAGAGGTGGACGATGTGCAAGCGGAATTTGTATTCGCGGCAGAGCGATAACAGTATTCGAATCGCGGAGAGTTCGGCTTCTTCGGGCCGCGATTGCAGATATGTTTGGTAGAGAGACCAATCGGCGTCCGCCAACTTTTCCGTGGCTTTATCGATCGGGCCAGGAAGTTCTGCGTGCACGAGAAGGGGCAGGCGCGTTCGAACGACGTGGGGCAAAGCGGCGCGCAACTGCGGCTCTGTCACCATGGTGAAGCCGTCGATGCCGGGATGAACTAGAAAACACTTGAAGCCGGAAACTCCCGCGTTTGCGAGTGGCTCGATGTCGTGGGGATTGTCGGCAACAACTCCTCCCCAGGCCATCCAATCGACGCGGCATCGGCCCTTTGCAGCTGCGCGCTTCGCTTCGAGTGCGGCGACGTTGGTGGTGGCTGGCAGGCAGTTCAAGGGCATGTCCACCAACATCGTGTATCCACCAGCAGCGGCGGCTCGTGTGGCGGTCGCAAAGCCTTCCCATTCGGCGCGGCCGGGATCGTTGATGTGGACGTGAGAATCGACGAGGCCGGGAAGAATCGCGGCATCGCCAAAATCGTGGATTTCCGCGTGGGCGGGGATTTGATCGGGGACGACGACGTCGAGGATGCGGTCTGCTTCGACGAGCAGGGCCGCGGGACGCAGGGCGTCCGGGGTTACAACGCGGCGGGAGATGAAGGCGTGCAGATTCACAGCGAAAGGCGGATCCATAGAAATCTCGTAAGAACTCGAGAGAATTAAACCCGAGCGTAGACGTATATCTGCAGGTTTTCAAGTCAGCAAAATAGATAATTCAAGACGAAAAAAATGCTGGGTGGCCGATTGCTGGGCATATACTTGCCGATTGGCGCAGGCATCCAGCATGCTCTCTGCGGGAATTGCGGAATGCCCGAAAAGAATGCGCCGGAGTATTCAGGAAATGGATCGGCGGCAGTAAGACTTGAACAATCCTTTTATGGCGCGGGCGATTCAGCTGTCGATTGAAGGAGTTCAATCGGGGCGCGGGGGACCGTTTGGCGCTGTGATTGTGCGAGAGGGCAAGATCATCGCCGAAGGCTCAAATCAGGTGACCTCGACGAATGATCCGACGGCGCACGCGGAAGTGTTGGCGATTCGGCGGGCTTGCGAGAAACTTGGCGTGTTCGAGTTGAAGGATTGCGAACTGTACACTTCGTGCGAACCGTGCCCCATGTGTCTTGGGGCGATTTATTGGGCGCGGCTTTCGCGCATTTATTTCGCGAGCACGGCGGAGGATGCGGCCAAGGCTGGTTTCGACGATTCGTTCATATACAGCGAGCTGAAGCTGCCGTACGCGCAGCGGCGGATACCCACTATACAACTGATGCGGGACGAAGCGCTCGCGGGGTTTCGCGCGTGGGCTGATCGGCCCGATAAGATCCCGTATTGAAATTTTTGTGTGCGGCAGGAGTTGTGCCTCGCTGAACCCAGAGAACCATTAGGCTCGGCCGAAGGACAGACGCGTCCGCAAGTTCTTAGACTGGCTGTAAGGACGGATTCGACGCCGGAGCATCTGCAAACGAAAAACAAGTTGCGGGCTTCTTGAGAGCGCGGGAGGACGATTGATCGAGCGCTACTTCAAATTTTCCGAGAATCAGACGTCCGTGAGGCAAGAGTTGCTGGGCGGCCTCACTACGTTTGTGACCATGGCGTATATCGTCGTGGTCAATCCGCAGATTCTCGCGCAGGCGGGAATGCCAGCCGATGGCGTTGTGTTTGCCACTTGCCTCTCGGCTGCGGTCGCGACATTGGTGATGGGATTGTATGCAAACTATCCGATCGCGCTGGCGCCGGGGATGTCGCTGAACGCGTACTTCACATACTCGGTTTGTTTGGCGATGCACGTGCCTTGGCGGACCGCTCTCGCGGTGGTCTTTTTTTCGGGCGTGCTGTTCCTGGTGCTTACGGTAACGCGAGTCCGCGAACAGATTGTGAATGGCATGCCGGATTGCTTGAAGCACTCGACCGCCGCCGGAATCGGCATGTTCATCGCGTTTGTTGGATTGCGAAATGCCAAGCTCGTGGTGGCCAACTCCGCGACGTTTGTTGGCCTCGGCAGCTTTGCCGACAAAGAGGTGCAAACCGCGTGTTTTGGCCTGGCCCTGACGCTGGCGCTTATGGCGCGGAAAATCCACGGGGCCATTTTGATCGGAATCATTGGAACAACGCTAGTCGGGATGCTGCGCGGCATTTCAAGCTGGCCTTCCACATTTTTCGCGACGCCGCACTCTTCCTCGACTTTTCTTCAACTGGATTTTCGAGGGGCGCTGCATCTCGGGTTTCTGGAGATACTTTTTGCATTTCTGTTTGTCGATCTGTTCGACAACGTTGGGACGCTGGTGGGCGTCTGCGAGCAGGGCGGTTTCATCAAAGATGGCAAGATTCCGCGCGTTGGACGGGTGTTGTTGGCCGATTCCGTGGGGACGATTTTCGGCTCGCTGACGGGCACTTCCACAGTTACCAGTTACATCGAAAGCGCCGCTGGTGTCGCGGCGGGAGCTCGCACCGGTTTCAGCAACATTGCCGTGGCGGGACTCTTTCTTCTGGCCATGTTTTGCTCACCGCTGGCGACGGCGATTCCGGCTTACGCGACGGCTCCGGCGCTGATTCTGGTTGGCGTTTTGATGTCGCAATCTCTGGCACTGGTGAACTGGAATGACTTCAGCGAGGCGCTGCCCGCATTTATCACCATGCTGGCGACGCCGCTGACGTTTAGTATCGCGACCGGCCTGAGCCTTGGCCTGATTTCTTATACCGTGGTGAAAGTGGCGTCGGGAAAATTCAAGGAAATCAACGCGCTCGTCTGGATTCTCACCGTGCTGTTCATATTGCGCTATGTCTATCTCGCAGCTGCCTAGCTACTCGTAGCGGAGGGCTTTCATAGGGTCGAGGCGGCTGGCGCGCCAGGCGGGTATGTAGCCGGCGGCGCAGGCGACGAATGCTAGCGCGACCGTAGCGAAGGTGAGCGTAGCGGGGTCGTGCGGCGAGAGGCCGAAGAGCTGGCTCTGCACGAGCTTAGTGAGCGCCAAGGAGGCGGGCACTCCTGCGGCTACGCCTATGGCGACGAGGATGAGGACCTCGCGCATCACCATCCAAATGACATTACCTTGGGCGGCGCCGAGCGCCATGCGAATGCCGACTTCGCGGGTGCGCTGCGCGACGGTGTAGGCCATGACGCCATAGAGTCCGATGACGGCAAGCAGCGTGGCAAGGAAGCCGAAGACAGCGGAGAGGCTGGCGATCATACGCTCGGAGGAGAGCGAGTTATTGATCTGGACTTCGGTCGTGTGCATGGAGGAGACGGGGATGTTGGAGTCGAGATCGCGGACCTTGGAACGGATAGAGGACATGAGCAGGGTGGGATCGGCTACGGTGCGGATGTAGATGACCATGCCGCCGATGTAACGGTCGGCCATATAGGGGAGGTAGGCCTGCGGAGGAATTTCGTCCCGAAGGTTCGTATATTTGATGTCTTTGACGACGCCGATGACTTCCATATCGGTAGGTGTGCCGGGATCGGAACCAAAACCGAGGTGCATGCCAATGGGGTTGCGGCCGGTAAAGTATTTTTTCGCGAAGGTTTCGTTGATCATGACGACCGCGGAATTCCATCCGAACGGATCTTCGGGGCGATGATTGACTTCGCGAGTGTCGGAGGGACGGAAGTCGCGGCCGTTGACGATGGGAACGCCCATGGTGGCGAAATAGTTGGGGCTGATTTCGTTCATGTAAGGCTCGGGATGGGCATCCGGAGTGGGGGGAGTGAAGCCTTCGACGGTCATGCTGCTGTCCCATTCGTTGTCTTCTAGGATGCGGAGGGAAGCGAGGCCGGTGGACTGAACGCCGGGAATGGAAGAGAGAGACTCCAGTAGTTGCGGATAAAAAGTTTTCAGCCGGGGCACACTATAGCCGCTGTAAGAAGGATCGATCTCAAAGCCGACGAGATTTTGAGCGTTAAAACCGGGGCCAAGATTGCGAAGATTGCCGAGACTTTTTGTGAAAAGACCGGCGCCGATCAAGAGCAAGAGAGAAAGAGTAACCTGAGCAATGACCAGGGATTTGCGAAGCGCGCCATGGCCGCCACCAACGACGGCAGCGGCTTCGTCCTTGAGCGTCGTTGCAACGTTGGGCTTGGTGGTCTGCAGAGCGGGAACAAGGCCAAAGAAGATGCCGGTCACGACCGTGACCGCGAGGGTGAAGAGGAGGATGCGGAGATCTGGGGCCGTTGAGATTTTGAGGCCGGAATCGGAAGGAACGTAAACGGCCATGAGGGCCTTGTCGGCCCAGTAGGCAAAGGCCAATCCGACGAGGGCTCCCATTGTCGAGAGAGAAAGGCTTTCGATAAGCAGCTGAGAAACGATGCGGCCACGGGTAGCGCCCATCGCGAGACGGATAGCCATTTCCTTTTTTCGCGCTGACCCGCGAACGAGAAGAAGATTGGCAAGATTGGCGCAGGCAATCAGAAGGACTAGGCCTGTGGTGGCCATGAGAACCCAGAGGGGAGTGGAGAGGGTCTGGCGAGTGTAAGAGCGTCCCTGAGAGCCGGGAAGGAGGTCGATCGTGCATTTCAGGAATTGCTCGCGGTCATAGGGGGAAGCGTGAGCGAAGGCCTTTTCCTTAACTTCCATTTCAAGCATGGAGTGCATGAACGGCTGGAGTGAGGCTTTGGCCTGTTCGCGAGTGACGCCGGGCTTGAGGCGGCCGAAGGCGTTGACCCAACGGTTGCGGCGCTCCTTGAGCATGTCGGTGGGATTGCCGACGAGGACTTCTTTTTCCATCATTATGGGGACGAAGAGTTTGGGAGAGCGGCCGAGCTCGACGCCGTCAAAGCCCGGCTGAAGGACGCCGACGATGGTCATGTTTTGATTGTTGAGGATGAGGGTCTTACCTACGACATTGGGGTCGGCGGAGAAACGCGATTGCCAGTAGGCGTAGTTCAGGATGACGTAGGGATAAGCGTCTGGGAGGCGGTCGTCTTCGGGAGTGAACACGCGGCCAAGGTAAGGATTCAAGCCGAGAACGGAAAAATATGTGCCTGAGACCAATTCCAACTGAACGTGTTCGGCTTGGCCATTGAACGAGAGGCTGGCGTCGAAGGGGAAACGAGCGAACATGTCCGAGAAGACTTCGTTGTGGGCGGCGAAATCGCGAAACATGGGGTGGGAAATGGCGTTGCCGCCCCAATTGCTGCCGTAGTGGTGGCCGCGCATGGTGAGGAGGACGAGTTCCTGGGGATTCTTGACGGGAAGCAAGCGGAGGAGGATCTGGTCGAGGAGAGTGAAAATGGCGGTGTTGGCGCCGATGCCGAGGGCGAGGGTCAGGATGGCAATGACGGTGAAGCCGGGAGTGCGAGCCAGGGTGCGGAGAGCGTACTTAAAATCGCGAAATGCGGTGTCGAGCGAGGCGAAAGTATTCATTCCGCGGACCTTATCCTTCCGGAGAGTTTGGGCAACAACCTTGAATACGCTTTGCGGCTGGATTTGTTCCCCGGAAAGCGCGGCTGGAGCCTAGTTGGTTGACTGCCATAACTTGCATAGGACTGAGACGAGCCGAAGGCTAAAACGTCTTGCCTCGGCGCGAATCTCGAAGTCGACGTACCTCACACAGGAAGAGGACAGCTGGGATCCATGGCATGCAAGAATGCGCATACGATGGGGCAGAGGATGCCTGTCCCACGGGCGCTTGCGCACGGTATGGGGGTACCCCCCCCCGGGGGTTTTGCATAAGTGTTGATTCTAAAGGGAGTTAAAGTGTTTTGTTTTCATATACTTTTACAAGTGTTGATTCTAAATAACTTGCTTGCACTGATTTGCACTAAAAATGTGCAAAATGCGGTGCTGTTTCATGAGTGTTACGAATAAAAGACTCAGGCCGAGTGGCGGGCTCCTGAAAGCAAAAGGCGCCAGCAAGATACCGGCGCTTCATAGGATAAAGCACAATATTACCTAGTGTTATTAATACGCTTGAAGTAAGCATTAGTCAAGGAAGAAATCAAAAATGGGGAGTGGAAAGAATGGGGGCAGTTTTCCGACTTGGTGGGCAGCAGAAGACGGGCACGGCGTACCGCGCCCCTACGGGGCAGCAAGGCGAGCATCAGACAGCGGCGCTCGCGGCGGCGCGCAGGATGGGGGCTTCTTCCTTTTGGCGGAAGAAGGTGGTGACACGGTCGATGATTTCGTTGAGCGAGGTTTGAGGACGGAAGCCGGTGAGCGCTTGGAGTTTGTCCACGCAAGGGACGCGGCGCATCATGTCCTCGAAACCCGGCTCGTAGGCTTGATCATAAGGCACAAATTCGATGGGTGAGGAGCTGTGCGTGCGCGCCTTGACCAATTGAGCTAGGCCTTCGATGGTGATCTCTTCGGTGTTGCCGACGTTTACGACTTCGCCGATGGAGCGGTCGGTGTCCATCAAGCGAATGAGGCCTTCGACCGTGTCGCGAACGTCGCAGAAGCAGCGAGATTGTTGGCCGTTGCCGTAGACGCGGATGGGCTCTTGGTCCAGCGCCTGCTTTACGAAGTTGGGCAGGACCATGCCGTAACGCCCCGTTTGACGGGGGCCGACTGTGTTGAACAAGCGGACCACGATGACGGGAAGCTCTTTTTCTTTCCAGTAGGAGAGCGCGAGAAATTCATCGAGCGCCTTGGAGGCAGCGTAACTCCAGCGGCCCTTGGTGGTGGGCCCGAGGACGAGGTCGGCGTCTTCGTGGAAAGGGACGTTGGTGTTCTTGCCATAGACTTCGGAAGTGGAAGCGGTGAGGACGAGTTTGCGTTTTTTGCAGGCAGCTTCGAGAATGCGCTGAGTGCCGTTGACATTCGTTTCGATGGTGCGCACGGGGCTTTCAACGATGAGCTTGACGCCGACAGCGGCGGCGAGATGAACGATGATGTCCGCGTCGTCGACGAGTTCCGCGAGCAACTGAAGGTTTTCGATATTGTCGAGGTGATATTCCATTTGGCCGGAAACCTTCAGGTGACGGATGTTATCCATGCTTCCGGTGGAGAGGTTGTCCAGCAGAACGACGCGATCTCCACGAGCGAGAAGGCGCTCCGCCAAATGAGAACCGATGAAACCGGCACCGCCGGTAATTAAATAACGCAAAGTGCCTCCTTACAGTACTTGGTCGTCGTCGCGATGGCGCGGGGAGCTTTTGGAGACAATCTCCGGATGTTCATCCTGGTCATGCGCAACATCACTCGCCTCTTGGGGACCATAACCCTCGGAATACGGATAGTAGCGGTAAGAATAGTAGTAATCCGGGGCGCTGGAATCCACCGCATTCAGGACGACCCCGAGGATGTGGCACTTCACGCTGATGAGCAAGTCGCGTGTGCGCGTGAAGGCCTCCTTGGGAGTTTCGCCGCTGCGGACGACCAGCAGGACGCCATCGGTCTGAACGGACAGAATGACAGCGTCGGTGGCAGCCATGATGGGCGGCGAATCGATGACGACAAACTTGAACTTGGTGCGCAATTCGGCGATGGCATCGGCCAGCTTGTGCGACGACAACAAATCGGCTGGATTGGGTGGCAGAGGACCAGTGGGAATCGCGGCGAGATTGGGGATGTCGGGGTGCGGCACAGTAACAAGATCAAGACTTGAAACGCCCGCCAGATAGGAGCTAAAGCCGGCGTATTTGCCGTTTCCCATGTTGAGCAGGCGGCCGACACCAGGCTTGCGCAAGTCCGCGTCAACGAGCACGGTGCTGTCGCCGAGTTGAGCAAGAGTGACAGCCAAGTTTGCCGCGGCGGTGGTCTTGCCTTCGCGTGGGAGCGCACTGGTTACGAGGATGACTTGCGGGGGCCGGCCGGGCTGAGAAAGCAGCAGAGAAGTGCGTAAGGCGCGGAAAGCCTCGGACATCTGGGATTTGGGCAGGTGCTGAGCAACGAGCTCGATGCGTTTCTCGTGACCGTTGGAGGCGATTCCTTGCAGAAGGCGCTTGCGCGAGCCGTTAGTGCTGGAGCCGCCAAACTGCGGGACGACGGCCAAGGATGGCAGCCGAGCGAGAGTCTCGATGTCGTCAGGAGTTTTGACGGTGTTGTCGAGGTACTCGCGCATAAGCGCAAGACCAATGCCTCCGACTAGTCCAACAAGGAAAGCCAGCGCGATGTTCCTGGCTTTGGCGGGACGCGAGGGATACGCGGGGATCATTGCCGGATCGACGACGCGGATATTGGAGGACTGCAAAGCGGCGGAAATCCCCACTTCCTTGAGTTTGGTCATCAGGCCGTCATAGAGGGCTTTGTTGGCTTCGGCTTCGCGCTTGAGGATGTTGTATTCGACCATGCGCTCGGCCATCTCGTTGGCTTCCACCTTTTGCTGATCGAGGGCTTGAGTGAGCAAAGTCTCGCGCTGCTTGGCTTCGCGGTAGTCAATTTCGATGCGGTTGAGAGTGTTGACTTGCTCCTTTTGGATGAGCTCGTCCAAATCCTTCAATTGAGCCTGAAGGCGCTGCACCTTGGGAAAATTCGGGCCGTACTGGTTTACAGCATCGAGGTAGTCCCCTGAAGCAGCCTGGCGCTTCTGCATGAGGCCCTGAAATATGAGATTCTCACGGAGCTGGGGGACGTCCGCGACATCGCCAGCTTTGGCAAACTGGTAGAGCGCTTCCTTCTTCATGCGCTCTTCCTGGGCGTCGGTCAAAGACTTGTTTATATCGGAGAGGCGCTGGGTGGTGATGTTCTGCTTGTCGTCGAGAGTCCAAATCTGATTTTTTCGCTCGTAGGCGATGCGCTTGTCTTCGGATTCCTGAACTTTGATTTTTAGGTCGTCCAACTCGTCGTGCAGCCAGGTCGTGGCGCGGGTGGTTTCGTCGTAGCGGCTTCTAATATTTTGATCTTGAAAATTCTTGATGTGTTCGTTAACGATGCGGGCGGCAAACTGGGGGTCCGTCGACTCGAAAGTCACATCCATAAGGCGGCTGTTGGCAACACGCTTTACACCGAGACTCCCAAGGAAGGCACCGAGCTCCGGGGGCCGCTTCTGGTTTTCAAGGCTGCCGATGGCCAGCGCTTCGGAGGGCCCGTTGGGAGAAGCATACTCGGGACGCGCACCGAGGCCGCTGCTGCGGATGGTCTGCAATGCCAGCGTCTCGCTGGTCAGAATTTTCGACTGCGTCTCGATATAGTTCTCGAGATCCATCATGTAGTCGTAGGACTCCATGCCCTGAAAGGGCAGAATGCTGCCATTCTCACGGTCGATTTCGATGCGCGCGGTGGCGACGTACACGGCTTGCATGCGGAAGGTGGCGATGGTGACGATGGTGACGACGGCAAGCAAAAAAGACAGAATCAGCCATTGATGCTTGCGGAGGATGAGCAGGTAGTCGTAAAGATGCGGCTCGCGGGGAGAGAGATCCCAAGCAGGAAGGCGGATGCCCGGGTGAATTAATTCCACCGAACCGTTAGCGCCGTTTTCGCGAGAAATGAGTTTGTTGTCTTCCGCCATGTTTTTTCTAGTGATACGCGAGCCGATAGAGCACGACCGCTGTGCCGATGGCGATGCCAAACTCGAGGGATCTTAGGAGGGCTTGTTTGGCTCCGCTCTGCGGGACGTACAAAATATCACTGGGCTGTAGTTGCAAATCCTCGGCTTGGCGATTCTGGATTTTTTTCAGATCGAGGGGAACTTCGTGCTGCTGCCCCTTATCATCTTTGCGGATAACCACGGCATGGTCTGTCTTCGCGGTGCTGGTAAAGCCGCCCGCCAACGCGAGAATTTTCAAAGTGCTCAATTGCTCGCGGTCGTTTGTGAGCACGAATCCGCCGGGCCGTCCGACCGCGCCCAGTACGTACACGATGCCCGCATGAGGGACGGTTACCACATCACCGGCTTGCAACGTGATGTTGTTCTTGGTATTCCCCGTCTCCATGAGTTCGTTCAGATTGATCGTAATGGTATCAACGGGTGTAAAAGCCGACGGAGTGCCAGGGCCGTTGGCGGATTTTTCCTGGGAAGTGTCTGACGCCGGCAAATCAGGAGGCTCCGTTGCAGCTCCATTCGGAGAGGTGGTAGACGGAGCAGCGGCTGCCGTCAGTGGTTTCGCCTCGGATTTGACGGGCTTCGAGCTAGAAGGCTTGGCGCTCCCAGGGTCGTTCCCAGGAGGCTCCGCATCATCAAACGTCATCTCTGGCACGGGCCGCGTTACGATGACTTGGCCACCAGCATCATTAGCAAGCCCGCCGGCTTCGGCAAGAACTTCGAGAAGCGTGACCTGACTATCGGCCTGGTAGACCAACGGATGGTTGACGGCACCGACCACCGTAATGGGTTTGCTCTTTCTTTCTTTTATGGTAACGCTCACGTCGGGATGCGAAACCAAACCATTGGCTTGCAACAATTCGGTAATTTTCTGTTCAGCTTGGAGTTCGGTGAGCCCGGAAACATGCAGGCGCACGGGCACGAGCGGGATGCCGATTGTACCGGTTTGGCTGACGCGTACTTCGCGGCTGAGCTCTTTCACGTCGAATACTTCGATGGAAATCACGTCGCCGTTGCCAATGACATAGTCATGTGGACCCGAGCGGGCAGCCGCGGAAAGTTCGCGAATGCGATCGTTCGTTTGTTGTGGCGTCTCGAGAACGGCCTGCGCGCGGCTGGGCGGCGCCAGAACCAGTAATCCGAGCAGAGTGGTGGAGACGAGACACAACGTCGCCGCACCCAGTCTCGCTGGCTGCATACGGATAGATGACCCCCAGCATTGATTATACAGGGAGAAGGACGAAGTCCATCAGTGAATTCGACGATCGCGAGGTTCGATTCCCGAATTGGGAATTTGCGATGTGGGCTGTCGAATTTCCGTTGTGGCCAGGTTCGCCATGAGAAAAAAGAGGAGAGCATTAGCGGGAATGTGCATGTTGAAATCGACGAGACTGTGGGTGAGAAACCCGACACAGGCGATAAGAGCCGAGAGCTGAACCGTCAAAGCGAAGGTTCCAATGGGCTGAGACAAGCGTCGAAGCGAATCGAAGAGCAGGACACCAAGAAACCAAAGGCAGCACAAACCGCCGGCGACACCAGTTTCGGCGAGACCCTCGAGGTAATCATTGTGGGAGTGATTGACGATTTTTCCGTCGTAGAGAGTTTCGTAAGCCGGGAAGACCAGTTGCAGGGTCCCGAGCCCTGTGCCGGTCCCCGGATGATCCAGAAAAATGCGCCAGGTGTCGGCGCGCATGGAGGCGCGTTTTCCAACAGTCACTTCCAGGGACTGCAGCGAAGAGAACCTTTCGACGAGCTGCTGGACACCGAGCCAAGAGACCATGAGAAATGCCAGCAGCAGAACGGCGCCTCCGGAGAGCAAGTGTCTTCCGGCTGTACGGCGAAGAACCAGCCATAGGACCAAGACGCCGACTTCCACGCCGAAACTAATGATTCCACCCCGGGATGCGGAAAGAACCAGAGCCCCGATGGGCACGACCGCAAAGAGACTGACCAGAAGCCAACGTTCCCGGCGCACCTTTCCGAGGACTAAGGGAACCAGAGATATGGGAATGACGAGCTCGGTGAATCCGGCAAAGTGGTTGCGATTGACGTAAGGGCCAAAGGGAATGCCGCCAAAGTGCATCTCGCGAAACCAATAGAGCTTTCCATTGAAGGTGAGGTGCTGGAGGATACCGAAGAGGGCCACAAAGAATCCAAAACTCATCACAAACCAGACAAAGCTGCGCCAGTCCTCGAGCGTCCGGAATGCCTGCGAGGCTAAAAAGATAAGGAGGATGTCGGCGAGAAGAAGCTGAAGCTCCATGCGCGTAGCGTAGGACGAGGCGGTGCGATGAAAGAACCACTGGCCAAGCGCGAGCAGCGAAAGCGCGACGAGAGGCAACAGCAAGGGCGAAACAACGAGCTGGTGCTCCTGCGTGAGATAGGCGCGCACGGCCCAGGCTAGAAAGAGCAAGGCCGCCCCGATCTCCAGGACAGCGCGCGCCCAATCCTCGACGGCTCCGTGGGAGAGCACGCCGAAGACTAGGAGGGAGCAGAGGCCGATGCGAATGAGTTTCATTACCTGGTGTTCTCCGCAGACTGCGGCACCAAGGCAACGTCGTCAATCCAGGCCGTCCCGCCAATCTTACTGTCAAACTTGGCGCTGGGAAGGCGGCTCACACATAGCTGCAGTTCCTGGACATCCCTTCCCGACGTCCAGGGGAGTTCGACTCGCGTCCACGGCAGCGTGCCCTTGGCATCCTCGGTCCAGGCGATGGGATTTCCCGACTCGCTGAAGGAGCGCAGGCCAAAGCGCACGCCCTGATCGGTGGATATATCGCGAGTTCGTACCCACGCGGAAAACCGGTAAACGGTGGAAGGCTGCACGGCAACGTACTGGCAAACATCGCTGAAATTTACGTTCCGCAGACCGTTAAAGGTCAGCCTGAGCGACCGATTCCCGGAATGTTTTTCTTTTGTATCCAATGTGATCTGCACACCGTTTGTGATTGTGGGGTAGTACCAAGTGAATCCGCCCATCGCGATATTCGATTCGAACCCACCGTCCCACACCAGTGAGCCCGGAGGGTCCGGAGGACGCGAGACACCTGCAAATGTGAGAGCTTGACCCCACACGCTCTGAGCTTCCGTCATCTGGCGTTTGTGAATGAGGGCTCCGAGCAAAGGATAGGACTCGTTGATATCCAAGTGCGGGTGGAGAGCAGCCAGACTGGACCACACAATCAAGGCTTGATCGGTTTGTTGCTGCTCAGACAGAGCGGAAATCAAGGTGATGTAGGCAGCATGCGAGTGCGGCAAGACGCGTTCCAGGACGGCTTGGACGTCCGGCTCGAACCGCATGCAAAGAGCAAACGCCGCTGGTCCACGCTTCGGGTCGGCTTCTACAGCATGCTTGAACTCCGCGAATGCGGCGTCTAACTCGCCCCTGCGCAGTAGAAAATTCCCATAGCGCCAGGAAACCTCCGGCGAAAGCGAGTACACACTCTTGGCTTGAAGAAATGCGTTTCGTGCAGCGGCGATATCGCCTTCCGATTCGTACGCCGTGGCTAGATCCATCCAGGTGTCCGCCGAATGCGAATCAAATGACAATGCCGCATGGTAGGCGCGAATGGCGCGTTGGTTGTCGGGATCTTCCAGATTGTATTGCCAGTAGCGACCGAGGAGATACCAGTTGCGGGCGTCGTCCGGCTCGAGCTGGACGGCCCGTTCATAGCCTTCCAGCGTATTTAGTTCCGCATCATGCGCGGCAAGAGCATTGCGGATGCCGGAGTAAGAGAGAGTGACGGCGAGCGCGAACGCAAGAAGGACGAAAAGCCCGCGCGCCCCTGGACTTGAGAGGCGAAGAATCATCCCGCGATACTGTGCATAGACGAACTCTTAGATGCAAGATGAAAGTCTGGAGAAACAGAGCGAGAACGCGGCCAGGGATTGTCGAAAAGCGGCCTACTTGCCGATGGTGGCCGAAAGGGTCTCATCGGCGCGGCCCCGGCGGCGCACGTCGATTCCCAGCCGCTTGATTTTTTGGTTAAGCGTGGAGAGGGGAATCATAAAACGTTCGGCGGCCTCCGTCTGATTCCAGCCGGTGCGTTCGAGCATATCCATGATGATGCGGCGCTCGATCTCGTCCATGATTTGAAAGAGCGAAGGTTGCGGGTGGTCGGCGGGGGAACGCGAACCGGGTTCGCCCGGCAAGGGAGGGAGAAATTCCGAAAGCTGCAGGCGGACACCCCGGACGACTTCCTTGCTGCGAATGCTTTCGGGAAGCAAATCCACGTCCACACGCTCCTGCGTGGAGAGCACGACGGCGCGCTCGACGACATTTTCCAGTTCGCGAACGTTGCCGGGCCAATCGTAATCCATCAGGAGTTTCATGGCTCCAGCCGTAAACTGCCGCATGGGTTTGCCGTTCTCGAGGCAATAGCGCACGAGAAAATGAGCGAGGAGCGCGGGCACATCTTCGCGGCGATCGCGGAGCGGGGGAAGCTGAAGGTGAATTACATTCAAGCGGTGGTACAAATCCTCGCGAAAGCGGCCTTCACGGACAAGCGTGAGTAGCTCGACGTTGGAAGCGGCGACGATACGGACATCGACCTTGAGCTGCTCCGTGCCGCCGAGGCGCATGAATTCGCGCTCTTGAATCACGCGCAGAAGCTTGGCCTGCGTTTCAGGGCTGATGGTGGCAATCTCGTCGAAGAAAATGGTGCCTTGATCGGCGACTTCGAACAGGCCCTTTTTGGAAGCAACGGCGCTGGTGAAAGCGCCCTTCACGTGGCCGAAGAGCTGCGATTCGAGCAAATCCACGGGAATCGAGCCGGTGTTGACGGGCACGAAAGCCTTGTCCGCGCGCGTCGAAGCCGAGTGGATGGCTTTGGCGATGAGCTCCTTGCCGGTGCCGCTTTCGCCGCTGATCAGCACAGTGGAGCGCGAGGGCGCCACCTGGGTGATGAGATCGAAAAGCGCCAGCATCTTTTCGCTCTTACCGATGATATTTGGAAAATTAAACCGTTGTTTGAGGGCGCGCTTGAGCTGAACGTTTTCCTCGCGCAAATGGCGCGACTCCACCGCCTGTGCGACTTGCGCCAGGAGCTCGTCGTTGGACCAGGGTTTGGTGATGTAATCGAGCGCGCCGCCCTTAAACGCAGCACGCGCCATTTCAATCGAGCCGTAGGCGGTGATTAAAACGACGGAAAGTTGCGGATCGCGTTTGCGAATTTCGCGGAGCAGCTCGAGGCCGTTGCGGTCGGGCAGACTTACATCCAGCAGCAGCAAATCGAAGGGATGCTCTTCGAGTTTGGCAAGGCCGGATTCTCCGGTATCCGCGCTGGAGACGCCATAGCCTTCCGTCTTGAGCAGAAGTTCGAGGCCCTCGCGAATCTCTGATTCGTCGTCAACAACAAGGATGGAGCCCTTAGACATGAACCGACTTCCTGACCGCGGGGAATTCTACGTGAAAGGATGTGCCTTTGCCGGGTGTCGAGCGGACATCGATCTTGCCGGAGTGTTCTTTGATGATGCCGTAGCTGACGGAGAGGCCTAGACCGGTGCCGCGGCCACTGGCTTTCGTGGTGAAGAAGGGATCGAAGATACGATGAATATGTTCGCGCGGGATGCCCGCACCGGTATCGACGACTTCAATTTCGACGCTGCCGTTGTGTGCGCCCGTGCGCACTTCCAACAAGCCGCCCCCAGGCATGGCATCGCGGGCGTTCAGGAAGAGATTCAGAAACACCTGCTGGAGTTTGTTCGCTGAACCGCGAACAGCGGGCAGGGTTTCGCCGAGGTGCTTGACGACCTGTATTTGTGAAGTTTTCAGCGGATGCGAGACGAGAGAAAGAGTTTCTTCCACGACGCGGTTCACGTCGATGTCCACGGCCTCGGCGGCACCCGTGCGCGAAAAATTCAGAAGATTGTTGACGATTTCGCTGGCGCGGAATGTTTGCTTGACGATTTTCTCGATGATCGATTGGCGCGGATCGCCATCCGGCATCTGTTTTGCCAGCATCTGAATGTAGTTGGAGATTACCGCCAGGGGCGTGTTCACCTCATGGGCCACGCCGGCGGCCAGGAGACCGAGCGAAGTAAGCTTCTCAGTTTGCGACATTTGCTCTTCCATGCGTTCGCGCTGGGTGACATCGTCGAAAAGCAGAAGGCGCCCGATGCGTTCGGCGGACTTGCTGACCAGCGGAGTGATAGAAACGTTTAGCGTGAGCGCTTTACCCTGATGGTGCAGACGCTGTTTGTAAATGCCGGTAATCTGCTCCGCGTCGCCGCGCGCGGCAATCTCCTCTGCAAGCTCTTGCGGAAGCAGGGAGCGAAGCTGGCGTCCAACAGCTTCCTGACGGGCCACGCCGAAGAGCTGCTCCATACGCGTGTTCCAGGATTCGACGATGCCCTCCAAATCCACGGCGAGCACGCCAACATTCAAGGATTCCACGATGTTTTCGCTGAAGTCTTTGAGGCGTGCGATTTCGAGGGCCTTTTGTTCGAGCGAGGTGTAGAGCTGGGAATTGTCGAGAGCCACGGCGACGTAGCCCGCGATCGTTTCTACCAGTTCGACGTCATCGCTGGAAAGGTAATCGCCGTCGACGGTCTTGCCAAGGCCCAGGACAGCCACGGTATGTTCGCGAATGCGGCAGGGAACGTAATAATTGAGGTCAAGCTGTTCGAGAGTGCGATGCACGGACTCGCTGACGTCTCGCGCGGCGCGGGGCGACTCGAAAAAGAGCGCCCCCCGCGCGAACTCGGGCCGGGCCGGACCGAGGAAACTGAGATCAAGAGGCTCCGCAAGACGCACGCCCATCGAGCGAGCCAGGCGGAGATTGCCGGGATTTGTGACGTCCTCCACAAAAATCGCCAGCCGGTCGACGAGCAACGTTTGCGAAACGCGGTCCATCACGGAACCGAGCATGGGCTCGAGCCGGACTTCATTCGTGAGCGTGCGGCCAAACTCGATCAGCGTGCGGCGATAGTCCAAACGATCGCGGTAAAAGAAGCGATCCAGCCGGGCCTGAATCCATTCGCGGAAGGGCTGGAAGAGTAGTGCGGCAATAACAATCGCAATAATGCCGCCGACTGGGCCGTTCGCCTGGGCATGGAAAATCTGCGGGATTAACGCGACGAAGAAAAAGTAAATCGTGGCGATGGCAGCTGTGGCCGCGGTATACGCGAGGCCGCGCTTGAAGATGATGTCGACGTCCATCAGGCGATAACGAATGATGGCGTAGCCGAAGCACAGCGGAATGAACAGCAGGCTAACTGTCGAAAACTTCATCCAGGGCTTGGAAGCGGCGTCGAAGGCGTACGGCACAATGTAGAAAACGACAAACGGAAAAGTGCCGACAAAGGTGCCGGCCGTCAGCCATTTCAACTGCTGCCGCAAGACGCCCGCTGGAGCGCCGCGATAATTTCGATAAAAAACCACTCCGGCAGCCAGGAAGCAAGCGCCGAGGTAACTGTAGGCAATTTTATCGAGAAGGACGCGGGATCCGAGCCAGGGAACGAAACCGAGCGCACCTAGAGCCGTGCTGACATGCACCAGAAGAATGGCCAGCGGCGGAAGATAGACGAAGCTGAGTTTGGAAAGCGACCGGCTTGTTCCTTCGGTGCGTTCCGGAAAAACCAGCGCAAAATGCAGCAACAGAGCGGGCATCAAGACTTGGGCCAGAATTTTGACCCAATAGACCTCGTAGTCGAAAGCATCCAGCTTCCCGCTGTAGTGGAAAGAAAAGAAAATGAAAGATACGAGGCAGAAAATATAGAAGTGTACGGCGCGCGGGGCGTTCCAACGGCGCGCGAAGATGAAAAGCCCGATGAAGAGGTAGATCAGGCCAACCGCGCGGGCATAATTCTCAATGGAGGTGGGCTTCTCGGCGGGAGCGGTGACCAGCGGAGTCTCAAACTCCTCGCTATTCCGCGCCAGTTTGTAACGGACTTGCGTCCAGAGGCCCGCTCGCCACAGGCGCTTGGTTACCTGCACCTGCCGTGTGACGGGGGTTCCATTAATGGCCAGGAGATGATCCCCTGCGCGCACACCGGCTCGAGCGGCGGGGGAATTGAGTGCCACTTGCTGGGCTTGAATGCCCTGCGTGGTGTCCAACCAAACGACTCCGTCGTCGGGAGTCTCAAATTCGGCTCTTTGAATGAAGTTCAGCCAGGCAAAAATCATGGCTGCCAGCGTGGCAAGCGCTAGCACCACAGCCCCTAGACTGACTTTGAGGTTCTGCTTCATAACTGACCCAGACAGGGTGACACCCCGCCGGGGAAACCATGGTGCAAACCAAAGTCCATTCTTTGGAAGACTAGCTTGGCAGAAACCACCTTATAATTCAATGACTTAGAGAATCCGCAGGCTGGAGACTTCCCGATAATCCGCTTTCTGGAAGGACGCATACAGCTTTCTAAAGCCGAATCTGCTCTCAGAATTGCAGACTTAGGCCGCCTCGGAACGTGCGGAAAGCAGGCATGAGCGTCACACGACCGTCGGCAGTGTAAAGGGTGACATAGCCTTGAGCAAGGAGGTTGTCGCACTCGGCGTTGGCCTCCCAGCGACCAGGGCCAAACTTGGGGAGCCTTTGGTGCACTCCAACGTGGAGGTAGGGCTCCATGTCGAAGAGCGCTTCGCCAAAGCCATCGACACGCGTGAGCGTTGCTCCGCTGATCCACTGGTAGCCTACTGTGAACCTCGTGCCCGCGCGCGGTACCTTTCCGGAAACCTTAGCCCCGGCTGAATGGCGCCCAGCGGTACGGAATAGCTCGCGGAGGGGTTCCACAGCGGCACTCGAAGGAGTCAAGGCGCCAGCAAAAGCATAAAGTGCCGTCAGTTCGACGTCGTTGCCTAGTTTCTCCCGGTACGCCGCGCGGGTACCCCAGCTGCTGGAAGAACCACCGTCATAAGAGAATCCGTTGGAATAGACGTCCTGGAAAAAGTCAGCGAGGGGGAGATTGTTGCCCCTGCCAAAAACGGCTACATGGCTGTTGTCTTCGTGAAAAGCCGCAACCTGCAACTTGCCGCGCGTTCCCAGCTTGCGTTCCGCTGCGATCTCCTCGTGGAAACCGCTCTCGAGGACGGGACGTCCGGCCCTCCACATCAGGACAGGAAAAGCATCGAGTTCGTTTAATGCAGCGGCCAAAGTATTTGCGGTCTCTCCGTCGAGCGTCTCAAGTGGCTCCGGTCCGGTTGGCATGGATGCAAAGATCAGGGACCCGTGCCAATCGTCAGAGATGCGCGCGTCGAGCTGCACGCGCGGGCGCAAGGAACTGGCAGAGCGGCCGAGGCCAACCAAGACATATTCACCGCCATATTCAAGGACGGCGCGGGTTCCAAATGCCAGGGAACCGCCTTGATCGATGCGGACGCCGCGGAAGGTGGGGCCCACGTCTCCCAGCTTCGATTCGCGCAACACCAGTGCGGTATGTGGCCCTGCCCCGAGCGAGCCGGTGGGCAGCCAAACCGTGGCGATTCCGCCAGCAGGTGATTCGGCGTCATAACTCATGAGGCCAGCGAGGAGAAGCCTGCTTGCGGCACCAAGTTGCTGATCGTAGGCAAATGCAGTTGCCGGGGTTGCCGGAAGATTGGAAACCGAGCCTGGCCTGCGCGCGCCATCTGTAAATTCCAAGCGGCCTCGCGAAGGCTCCGCCGGAACCGTTTCAGAGTCCGTAGTGACGGTGCCAAGCGGATCCGGATCGACCCATTGAAGTACCGGCCTTGCAGAACTCGCGGAGCGGAGCACCCACTTCCAATCATCCGTTTCCGTGGCTGCAGAAGACGGTGCGCGCCGCAGCTGCTCTAGTGAGGCGAACATGGATTCCAGCTGGATGCGGACAAGCGTCGTGAGATTGGCGGTAACACGTACGTGCTTCTCAAGGGTGGGCAGAAAGCCCGCGAGTGTAACGCGGATCGTATAAAAACCGGGAGCGAGTCGCTCGCCTCGGAAAACTCCTTGTGTATTGGTGAAAAAGCCGATGCCGGACGCGGACGCACCTGCAGCCGATTCCGGGATCACTTCCACGCTGGCGCCCATTTGAGGGGTACCGGCGGTGTCGCGAACGACTCCCGAGAGGATCCCCTGAACAGACTTCAACTGCGCCGCTGCCGGATTCGCTCCCAGTAACGAGAACGCTGCGGCCAGGACGAGAGCCCCCATGACTCGGACCTGTCCTTTACTCACTGCTCGCTACCTCCCCGGGACCGTGTTGGCTGCTGCTTTGGTCGGCTCCAGCGGGCCTTTGACCGTAAATTCCGCGGTCTTGGAAATAGACTGATTGGCAATCCCGTCCGTGGCATTAATTTCGATTGAATATTTGCCAGGTGCAAGCGACGCGAGCGGCAACCACCTTTCGATAGTCACCTGATCGCCGGTCTGCTTCATTTCTTCCGACGTTTCCTTGAATTGGAGAATCTGCTCGGCGCCCTTCTTCACGGTGAATTGGAACGTGGCGTTGGATTTGTGAGTCTTATCGTCGGCCTTGAGGTTGTAGACCTGGAGATAAATTCCCATGCGATCGCTGGTAGCGAAGTTGCTATCGAGGCGCGGCCGCACTTTGGTGGAACCCAAAACAAACTGGCCCGTGCCAATCTGCTTGGCGGGAACATGCTCGAGCTGATCCGCGAGAATCAGGGAACTCGCATCCAGCTTCTCATCCGCATAACGCGGCACGGCGAGCCTAGTGTTAATAACACCGACGTTACCGCTCTGCACGTCCTTTATGACGATATCCAGCCGGTAGAGCCCGGGGCGGAGGGGCACGGCTTTTTGATAAATGGACTGCAGCTTTAGCGATTGTTGGAACAGAGAATCAGGAAAATCCTTGGAAACAGGATCTTCAAACGTCTGAACCACGCGACCTGTTAATGTGCTGACGCGCCCAAAAACGTTCATCGTGGCCGAATGAATGCCATCCTTCGCTTGAAAGTTAAGCTGGCCGTTGGACACCTGGACAGTGATAGGAACCAGCACAGTGTCGTTGGTAACCTTCATAAAATCCGTGCGCCAGGTGAACTTGAGCTGGTCGCGGACAATGCGCGCGGTCACGATCGCTTCCAGGTCCTTGAACTTCACCTCGGGCGGCTTCTGAATCTTGGCGTAAAGCTCCAAGCGATTGAATTCATCCATACTGGCGGGCGTTCCACCCAGGGCGGTCGGAAGGTTGGTGCCGTCGGAGCGCGTGAAGCGGTCCGTCTTGGAGGCCATGCCCATGGATTCGAGCAAACTCAAGCCGGCACCAGGCACGTGAAGGAGGGCATCCTTTTCCGAAGGATCCATGGTTATGTGATACTCGCCCGAACCGCTCGGATCAACGAACTCGATGATGACGTTCTCGCCGATCCCTTCCAAATAGCGCCACCGCCATGTTTCCCAGGGATACGTAGTCGTTGAGCCGCCGCCCTCTTCCATGGGCCGATCGTACGTTCCACCGGAGGGATGCGAATCGACTTCGTCCGCGGGACCCCACATGATGTACAGGCGGCCCCGGTCCGTCTTCCATCCCGGAATACCGGAAGCAAAGTGTTCGTTGGCGTAAGCGATGCGTCGATAGTGCTCTTCTTTAAAATCGTTATCCGGAAGATCGGGATTGCTGCTGCGCCGGAGCCAGAACTGCTCGATAAACTGCTCGCGCTCTTCGTTAGTATCCAGCTGAAGGAAGGCGTTCCGTTCCTCTGGCGAGATGATATAGATCACGTCCTCGTTCAGCCACTGCTTATACTGGCTGTCGAGTTCCTTGAGAGTCTTGCGCGCTTTTTGTTTCTGTTCTTTCCGCTGCTCTTTAGTGAGCGTCTGGGGAGCCGGAGGACTAGTAGAATCCTGAGCCTGCTGAGCCGAAACACCTGGAATAAGGATGGCAAACGAGAATGCAGTAGCAATCAGGGCACGAATTACCCGTGGCATAGGCACACCTCAACATCTAGGACGACTGAATTCTACCCTCGGACAAGCTGGCCGTCAACCGGCGAATCTCCTGCATTTTGTGGCACTTGTCTCCGGTTTTCGTTAGAACCGCGAAGTCTGCATAGGGTTGCCTGACAATTTTTGACCTGAACCTTCGGACAGGTTTTCCAAGAAGACTCTTGTTTGGGAAGAAGTACGCTGCGAAAACGCAAGAAGGCGGGGGCGAAATCGGATTGAGCGGGGCGCTTATTGAACCCGATGGTTAAATACGTCTGAACCAACCAGGGTGTCGAAGATTGCTAGGACGTGCCTGCGATATTCCACCATGCGAGTAAAGATATCGCGAAGTTCCGGCTCGCGTTCCGCTTCTTTGTGCCATTTAGCGAGAACCAAGGCGGGTACCTCGATGTCCCGGCGCAACTTTTCCGCGGAATGGCCACGCAAGAAGAGGCCATAGAAGAACGCGGCTTCGCGCTGTGGAAAGTCGAAATCGTGCACGACTTCCGAGGGAACGATTTGTGGCAAGGTCGCCATAGAGAAAAATGCAGTTTACCTAAAAGATTTTCCGCGTCAAGTAGTACGCGGGGTTTATTGCCACCACTTATGCAACTCCCTGTCCCGTGGGTGGATCACCCCGGCTTAACGACCAGTGCGGCAACTGGTACAACAGGGGGATTGCCAGCAACGTCCAACCGCCGTAGGATGCTTAAAGGCATGGCAGGGTTACACAACTCGGTGTCGGGAGGGGCCTTCGGGCGGCTTGCGCGATTTGGCCTCTTGAAAGGGCTGCGCACCATCGAAATCGACCGGGAAGAGTTCCGGCGTCAACTCAAAAAGAAATATGGACTTGAAGTAGCGGATTTCCGCCACATGCACCTGGTGCCGGTGGCGCGCCTCGATGCCATCGCCAAGACGTTGATTCGAGACACGGAACGGCTCGCGCTTTTGGAAGGGGCCGGCTTCGGCCTTGGCGGTATGATCACGATTATCCCCGACGCAGGGCTTCTCACCATTCTGACTCTACGCCTCATCCAGAGACTTTGCCTGCTCTACGGGTTTGTTCAGAGTGGTCAGAGCGAACGGCTGGAGCTGTGGATGGCCGCCGCCGCTGCCACAGGCGTTGATTACGGCAAGGACCTCGCGGAAAAGCAGATTCTCGAGAAATTAGCCCCGCGCATCGCCGAACGGCTGGCCGTTAAGCTGGGGCAGGAAACGGCGGAAAAATGGGTGGGCCGCTTGATTCCCCTTGCCAGCTCGGTGATCGGCGGCGGGTTGAACTTCGCCTTTGTGCGCGCATGGGGTGGGCGGGTGCAGCGCAACCTTCGAAAGCGGCACGTTGCCGGCCGGCCAGCTGCCGTAGCTCATTATCCTTCTAGTTCGGCGTATACTCCGGCACGGCCTGTACTCGTCTAGCCTTCGCGGCTGCCTGGTAGAAGAAGGAGCGCCACCTTCCATGCGGTCCAACTCTCGTACCTTTCGCCGCTGACGCGCGGCAGGCAAACCATACAAGCGCCATTGCTATGAATCTTCGCCGGTTGACTTCGTCATCGTTTCTCATAATTGCGGGCTTCACGGCAGTTTTGTTAGTCCCACGTACCGCACGTTCTCAGGATCAAGAAGAGATTAAGGGCGCACCTGCCGAGCCCACGGACGCTCAGGAAGTCCGCGAACAAATCACGGCCGTACAGAAACTACAACGCACGCTGCCGGACCGCGGCGCAGCTCTTTATTTTCTAGCCGCCGCGAAACAACATCTGCGAGAGACACGCGAGGCATTGGCGCTTTTGAAGGAATGCATCGCATTGCAGGAGGGATTCGATCCTTCGGGCGAGCCGGCGTTCCTGGAGTTGAAAGGCTCGAAGGAATTCACCACGATAATCGATAGCGTCCACCGCGATTTCCCAGTGATCGCGCAGGCGCACGAAGCGTTTCGGACCATGGAGAAAGATCTGATTCCCGAAGGCTTGGCCTACGATGCAGCGCGGAACGTTTTTTATCTGAGCAGCCTCAATCGACGGAAGATTGTGGAAATTGGCCGGGACGGCAACATTTCCGATTTTGTGCCTGCCGATCGCTTCGGACTTTTGCCTGTGCTGGGTATCCGGCTTAACTCCAACGATGGCACAGTGTGGGCCGATTCCTTCGCGGACAAAGGCCGCACCGAGCTGCTGCATTTTGACGCGACGGGAAAACTGCTGGGACGGTTCAAGCCGGAGGGATCGGCAAAGCATGGCTTTAACGATCTGGTCATCCGCAAGAACGGCGAAGTGATCACGACGGATAGCCTGGCGAACGCGGTGTTGCGATTCGATCCTGCTGCGCAAACTTTCGCAGCTGTTGCGGTCCATCGCCCGCTCTTTTATCCCAATGGAATTGCTCTGAACGAAGACGACCATACCTTGTATGTGGCGGATAGCTTGGGTGTCGTGAGTGTCGACCTCGCAAGCGGGGTAAGCCGCGACGTCGATCCGGGACCGCGTAGCACGCTGGCGGGCATCGACGGCCTCTATTGGCACAACGGCAGCCTCATTGGCATTCAAAACGGCATCGGGTCGCCTCGCGTGGCCGCGTTTCACCTTTCCAGCGATGGCCTTCGCGTGACGCGCACTACCGTGCTCGAAAATCGCAGCAATTTTTGTGTCTTGCCGACCACCGGCGCGATTCGCGGCTCCGACTTCTATTTCATTGCGAACAGCCAGATCGATAACATGAACAACGACAAAGTGTTGGACGTGACGCGGCTGGAGGTGATCCGTATTGGTGTGTTGCGACTGCCCTGAAATGGTGGTCCAAGTGACGCGCCCGAAACCGGGAGTGGAATTTAGGGAGAGAGCGCCGTACAGTAATAGCCGTCAATTGCCGCGCGCGACTTGGCGCAGGATGCGTGCCAGTTTAGTAAGGGGGGCCGAACATGCGGGGAACGCAAAAAGTCTTCGGAGGAATCATTCTCGTTGTTGTGGGGCTGGGTCTGGTGCTCGTTCCGCAGCAGGCTTCGTCGCGATCCCAGGAAAACTTTACGCAAGCTGTAAATGCCGAACCTGTTCCGGCATTCCACAGCACAGTGCCGGCGGGGCAGTTGCCAGAAACCCTAAGCCCTGCGCTCTTCACCGGCCCGGTTGCCCAGAATGCTTACAGCGTCGCGGCCCGCATCAAGAAAATTCTTTATCAGGAGCCATGCTATTGCCACTGCGATCGCAGCCAAGGCCATGGCAGCCTGCTGGATTGTTATGTGAGCAAGCACGCTGCTGTGTGTGGAATTTGCGAACGTGAAGATTTCTATGCCTACGAGCAATCGCGCAAAGGCAAAACCGCCGCACAGATTCGCGAAGGCATCGAACGTGGCGATTGGCAAGGCGTCGACGTGACGAAGTATGAATCCGCGATTCCGGCGCCCGCGAAGTAATGCTCCTATTGTAAGCTCGGCGGGCTTGGACATTCGTGAAACCGTTGCGCGTGGCCTTTCGTCTGTCTCTTAGGTGGCGTGCCAACCAGGTGGTGCTGGGACGGCGTAAACTCCAAAGCGTGAAAAGTTCAAGAAAAGAAATCGGGGGATAGCATGCGGAATCATAAGTATCCGGTGGGGATTGTTATGACGACGGTGCTAGTTGCCGCGATCATGCTGGCAGGCGCGGGAATGCGCGCCTCCGCCAAGCCGCCGGTTGACGCGGGGTATTGGGGATTTAACACCGCGAATTTCGACAAAACCTGCAAACCTTGCGATGACTTCTACCAGTTCGCCATGGGCGGCTGGATGAAGGCCAATCCGATCCCGGCGGAATACTCCACCTGGGGCACGTTCACGCAGCTTCGCGACAATAACCTCACTGCCATGCGGACAATCCTAGAAGCCGCCGCCAAGGCCAACGCTCCGGCTGGTTCAAATGAGCAGAAAATCGGAGTCTTCTATGCCAGCTGCATGGACACTACGGCCATCGAGGCCGCTGGCCTGAAGCCCATCGCCACTGAACTCGCTGCGATCGACGCAATTAACGACCGAAAATCTCTGGACGCGTCCATCGCCCAGCTCCAGCGGGAAGGGGCCAGCGTGCTCTTCCGCTTCGGCTCCGGCCAAGACGTCAAGGACAGCACGCGCGTCATTGCGGTAGCCAGCCAGGGCGGCCTCGGCATGCCCGACCGCGATTACTATTTCCGCGACGACGATAAATCCAAGCAACTGCGACAGGACTACGAGCAACACGTGGCGAAAATGTTCGAACTTGCGGGCGATGCGCCGGATAAAGCGGCCGCCGAAGCCAAGAGTGTCATATCCATCGAAACAGCATTGGCAAAAGCTTCTCGCACACGCGTCGAATTGCGGGACCCCGAAAAGAATTACAACCTCATGCCGCTCTCGGAAATGGCAGCCCTCACTCCAGGCTGGTCTTGGGAAAGCTACTTGCACGCCGTCGGCGCTCCTTCAGTGCAACAAGTCAACATGCGTCAGCCCGAGTTCTTCAAGGTGATGAACCAGGAACTCGCCAGCGTACCGCTGCTCGATTGGAGGATCTATCTGCGTTGGCATGTGATCCACGCCAGCGCTCCGGGCCTTCCAGAGCGATTTGTGGAAGAGAATTTTGATTTCTATGACAGAAAGCTCTCCGGAACGAAGGAGTTGCTGCCGCGCTGGAAGCGTTGTGCACAGTCCACGGACCGGAACCTCGGCGAAGCTCTTGGACAAGTCTATGTCGAAAAATACTTTCCGCCTGCCGCAAGAGCCCGTGCCAAAGAAATGGTCAACAACCTGATTTCCGCGCTTCGCGACGATATCCCAACGCTCTCCTGGATGGGGCCAGATACCAAGAAGCAAGCTCTCGCCAAGCTCGAAGCCTTTACCGTGAAAATCGGCTATACCGATAAGTGGCGCGATTATTCGAATCTCACTATCGACCGCGGCTCTTATGCCGCCAACGTTCGCCGCAGTATCGAATTTGAATACGCTCGCCAGCTCGGCAAGATCGGAAAGCCGGTGGACCGCACTGAGTGGGGCATGACCCCTCCGACTGTGAACGCCTACTACAACGACAGCATGAACGAGATTGTTTTTCCGGCCGGCATCCTCCAGCCGCCCTTTTACGATCCCAACGCCGACGACGCTGTGAACTACGGTGGAATTGGTGCCGTCATCGGCCATGAAATCAGCCACGGTTTTGACGATCAGGGCTCCAAATTTGACGGCAGAGGCAACCTGCGAGAGTGGTGGACGCCGGCCGACCGCAAGAACTTCACTGAGCGTAGCGACTGCGTGGTGAACCAATTTAATGGCTACGAAGTGGAGCCCGGCCTGCACCAGAACGGCAAGCTCGTCCTCGGCGAAAGCATCGGCGACCTCGGAGGCCTGGCCATCGCTTATGCTGCCTATGAGAAATCCATCGAGGGCAGACGCCCGAAAGATATAGATGGCCTCACGCCGGAGCAGCGCTTCTTCCTCGGATGGGCCCAGGTGTGGGGTACGAATCAGAGGGCGGAGGCGGCGCGCCTTGGAGCCAATACAGACCCGCATCCACTGGCGCGTTTCCGCGGCAACGGCCCGCTTTCAAATATGGCAGAGTTTGCCAAAGCCTTTGGCTGCAAGAAGGGTGATGCCATGGTCCGCGAGCAAGTTTGCAAAATCTGGTAAGCTCGCTCGGCCAAAGTGCTCTCAAGACGCATCGCAACTCGCCTGATTCTCGGCAACGTGTTTCTGTCATTCGCTGTGTTCCTGCTTACGCCGGGAGCTTCCGCGAAGTGGAAATACTTTCGTTCAGGTAATGCTGCTGACAGCACTGTCACCCCGCGACCTGGATTCGCGCTCATGGGCGGCGGGGAGGAAGACTCCGCGCTGAAGTTTTTATGCGAGCGGGCAAACGGCGGCGACTTCCTGATTCTTCGCGCCAACACCGAAGACGAATATGCTCAAAAAGTCGATGAAGAAATCCGCGCGCTCTGCCCGCTCAACTCCGCGGCGACCATCGTCTTTTCCGAGCGGGACGATTCCGATGATCCAAAGCTCCTCAAACGCATCGCGCAGGCGGCGGCAATCTTTATCGCGGGGGGCGACCAATCGAACTACGTTCGTTTCTGGCAGGACACTCCCGTCGAGGACGCTCTAAACCGGCACATCGCCGCCGGCAAACCGATCGGCGGCTCCAGCGCGGGGCTGGCCGTCCTCGGAGAATTCTCCTTCTCTTCGATGATTGACACAATCCATTCTCCGGCTGCGCTCGCCGATCCCTATGGTAATAAGGTCACTCTCTCGCGAGACTTCCTGCGTATTCCGCTGCTCAACGGCACCATCGCGGACACGCACTTCGCTAAGCGCGACCGCATGGGCCGGCTCATTGTTTTTCTGGCGCGTATTTTGCAGGACGGGTGGGCTGCGCGGGTGCGCGCCATTGCGGTTGAGGAAGGCGCCGCAGTTCTTCTAGAAGCGGACGGCCAAGCGAAAGTCATCGGCTCCGGCCCGGCTTATTTTCTCGAAGCGAAAAGTCCGCCTGAAGTCTGCCGAAGGAAGACTCCGCTTACCTTCAGCAGCATTACAGTCTATCGTGCACCATCCGGCGCTTCGTTCAATGTGAAGGATTGGAAGGGACAAAACGGCGATAACTATCAGCTCTCTGCCGTAAATGGAGAGTTAAAGGCGTCCGGATCAAATCACGGAATTTATTAGCCGCTGCCTAGGCGCTTGGTTACTCGCTAGAAGTGAAAAACTACGCCGCCCATGAGCTGAAAATTGTTCTGAGACTGGCCGAAAAAACCAGTGTGCGCCCAATCGGCTTCCAAACGCCCTGAAAAGCGCGGGTTGAAACGATAATCCGCACCGCCTCCCGCCTCTATCACGTACGAGTTCTTGCTGTTGCCGGCTGTCTGCGGCTCTTCATGGCTTCCGCCAAAGATCGCATGCACCCATGGTTCCCATTTCTTTTCCCGCCATGCGATTTTAGGTCCGGCGCCGTAAACCACGAGTTTGACGTGCTCCCTGTCAAAGATTTGCGGTGCGAAGCCGGTGGACACGTTTCCTTCGATTCCGAACCACTCATTAGTGAAATAAGTCACGGAGCTATTGATGCCGACGGCGCTCGCATTGAAGATCGAGGATCTAAACCTTATCCAATCAGCGCCAATTGCAAGCTGCCAACGGAAATCGTCTCGCCCGCCATAGATAAACTTTGGATCGGGGGCCGGCGAAGGAGAAGCATCGGGCGCGGGCGGCGATGCAAGAGCCGGTGCCAGGGCGAAACTGGAAGCTGGAGAAAGGGCAATGGCAGGGACCGGCTGAAACTGAAACAAGGATGCGCTAGCCGCGGGCGCCGCCGAAAAGTCCGCCGCCACGTTGCGGCTGGCAGCTTTAGTGTCTGGAACTGCATCTTGTGCGCGAGCGGCGCACGCCGCCCCAAGCGCCAACAACATAACAACGAGTTTCCTCTTCATGACTCTCCCCTCAGAGGTTTGACCCCACGCCTGGAATCAGCCACTCTGCTACGGTAAACAAGACCATAGGCCTTTGTCTACGCCCTTTCGCTATTGCGGCACTGAGAAAAACGGGCAGGGAGGGTTGCCCCACATGGCAGGTCTGAGGAAGCGTCGGCTTTTAGCGCCCATGCCTCAGGTAATCGTCGGTCTTGTTTAACCAATCTTCCCGGGGCGGGTTGAAGACGTCCAGATCGACGGTGTCTTCCATCGCCCATGCTTCGTGAGGCATGTGCGGCGGAATGCACAGAACTTCACCCGCTCGGACCACAATCTCTTTGCCATCGATGGCGAATTTCAGGGCGCCTTCCAGTATATACGTCACCTGCTCGTTGTGATGCTGATGCAAGGGCACATGAGCGCCTTTCTTCATGAGCACGCGCGCCAGCATAATCTTGTGTCCGACCACCATTTCCCGGTCAATCTGTGGATTCAACTGCTCACGCTCGACGCTGTTCCAAGGAATGTATTTCATTTCTGGAGCCGTGCTCATTGCTTGCCTCCGTACAGCTTCGCTGCGTTATCGTGCAGGTACATTCGCGCCAGTTCTAGCGCCTTTTCCTCGTTGAAAGCGCCTTCCGAAACAAGTTCGGCCAACGCCGCGGCGATAGCGGTCCGCGCCGAGCGTGACGCCAGCCAGAAGGTCTCTTCCGCTCCCACCGCGTCGTTGAACGGAAATGCGTCGGAGCCGAACATGATCCTGTCTGGGAAGAGCGAAATCCACTGTTTCAAAATGTTCTTCAGCTCCGAGGGGTAAACGTAATACCCCATCAGCGACGAATCGGTGTACACGTTCTTGGCCGCCGTCATCCAGATCATATCAAGGGTGTACGGATACCCGCCGTGAATGAGCACGAAATTTATTTTGCTGTTCCGCGGATCACGAACCACGTTTTCGAGATTCAGCGGATTGCCGTTCCGCATGCTGAAGTAATCGCCGATGCCCACGGCGCTGTGAAAATGCACGGAGAGGTTCAATTTCCCCGCTTCGTCGATCAGTACGTGAAAGATGTAATCCTGAAACGTCCGGTATTCTTCCTCCGTTGGGACGCCCCCTGACCGGAAGAGCGAATATATAGCCGCGGCCTTTTCGCGCGGAGGATCCTGGAAATAGAGCGACCGGAAATAAGCGGCCTCGAACTTCATGGCCACTCCGCCCTTTTTCTTGTTGTCGGTTACCGTTTGCCGGACGAAGGCCTCGTATCCTCCGAGGTCAGGAGGGAGACCGTTCACCTTTTCCTGCTTCATGTAACGCCGCAGGACTTTTTCCTGAAGGGGGATGTAGACGCCCATATCCGGATTTTTCCCCGTCTGGTCACGGTTGTCGAGAGGGAACAGGAACGAATCCACGAAGAAAACCCAGTGAAAACGCTTGGGATCAAGATAGGGCGCAAGCGCCACGCGATTCGCGAGGCACGTTTCGATATTGAGTTTATCCAGGATGTTGTCCCAGTAAGCCGTGCCGCCAGCCGCTTCCGCAGCCTTTTTTTTGTCAATCAGCCACTTCGCGTGTTCGGGCTTGAAATCATCGTAGGGATAGCCAAACAGCGATTTAGCGGCGGCAACGAACTCCGGATTGGTATCGCGCAACCGCAGAACGGAACTCTCATCCGGAGGCGCGGCTTGCGCATCCATGTCGGAATCATCGGGGAAGGTCGCGTGCGAGTGATTGTCATAGATGGGTATTTGGTCGATCTGCTTCAAGAGCCGCTCATAGATTTTCGGCACGTCGGCGCCTGCAAGCGGCTTCGCCTGGGCAAAAGCATTCGTTGCACAAAGGAGGGCAACAACCGTGCCAAGCAGCAATGCCTTTCCCACTCGAACGAATCCTCTCATTGCCCTGCTTTCCCCAAAGATTTCCCGGTGGGACAGACATTCTTGTCTGCCTTCTTCTCTTTCTTCCTTCTTTGTCCTCTAACTTTTTCTCGTCCAAAAACTGACAGCTAGGAATGTCTGTCTTACCGCGCCACCGTGGCACGCCACCGCGAAGAGACCCGCTGCATTCGTTCCAGGGCTTCTTCCAGCAGATGCCGTGCGCTAACCAGCGAGAACCGCAAATAATTTTTTCCGGCCGCGCCAAACGCCGCCCCGGCAATTCCAGCCACGCCTGCCTCCTCGAGGAGCAGCTTCGCCACGTCCTCCGCCTGCAAACCGGTCTCTTCAATATTCACCCACGCATAAAACGCGCCGTCCGGGACTAAGCACCGGAACCCCGGAATGCTGTTTAATCCATCCACAAAAAGATCGCGGCGCTTGCGGTACTCCGAAACCATCGCATCCACGGCGTGAGTGGAATCGTTCAGCGCTTCAATCGCCGCCACCTGCGTGAATTCCGTCACGCACGTGAACGTATTCAGCACCAGTAAATCCATCGCGTCCACCACGTGCTCTGGCGCCACCGCATAACCCAGCCGCCAGCCCGTCATCGCAAAACTCTTCGAAAAGCCATCAATAATAACGGTTCGCTCCTCCATGCCCGGCAATGACCAGATGGATTCGTATTCTCCACTGAATAGAATCCGCGCGTAGATTTCGTCCGAAATAATCCAAAGGTCGTGCTTCTCCGCCAACTCCGCAATTCTCCGAAGCGCCTCCGCGCTGAAAACTGTCCCCGTCGGATTATTCGGAGAATTAAATATCAACGCGGCGGTTCGTGGAGTGATTTTTCCGGCAATTTCGCCCAGATCGGGCTGAAAAGCGTTCCTTTCTTCCAACCCGAACGGCACAGCTTTTGCGCCCAGCCCGCGCGTAAAGGACGGATAAATCGGAAAGCCAGGATCGGGGTAGAGCACCTCGTCGCCCGGCTCGATCAAAGCCATCATCGCCAGCGAGAGCGCCATCTTGCAGCCCGGCGCCACCAGAACCTGTTCGGGCGCAACTTGCAGCCGCCGCGTCCCCTTCAAATACGCAGCAATTGCTTCGCGCAACGCGGGAATGCCGCGCGTGGACACATAGCGATCCCGCCCCGCTGCAACCGCCTCGCGCACGGCATCCACCACCGGCGCCGCGGGATGGAAATCCGGCTCGCCAAGTTCCAAGTGAATAATCGACCGTCCCGCGCGTTCGAGCTCCTTCGCACGCGAAAAAACGGCCAGCGCCCCTTCGCCATTCAGTTGAGAAACGCGTGATGCAATTCGTCGCATAGTCTTCTGCGGAATCCTATCATTTTGACGCGGGAAGTGCGTCGCACGGCTACGCGTGGCGGCCAACCATTGAAATCTCGGCTAAAAAGATCAGGGGCACGACGGTTTGTGCCCCTGCAGTGACTCTCCTTGTGCCGCGGGCTAAAAGGCGTACCGCAGCGAGAACTGGATCAACCGTGGTGTTCCCACCGTACTGGTGATTTTGCCAAACGGAGATGTCGTCAATATCCCATTCACGCAATTCGGCGTCCCCGCGGCGCACTGATAACTCTCGACGTCCGTGAACGCGGGGTTGCCGAAGTTGGCGTGGTTCCAAATGTTGAAAAAGTCCGTTGTGAACCGCAGACTCTGCCGCTCCGTGAGTTTGAAGTTCTTAATCAGCGAGAAGTCCCAGTTCTGCTGCCCCGGCCCGCGGAACGTGTTCCGTCCGAGGTCTCCGAAGCCGGTGGTGCAGAAGTTAGGATCGCTGAGGCACTGCGTCGGGTAAAGCTGCGGCGCGGGTGTGAACGCACTTGGGTTCAAGTAGCCATTTACCCGCGTGCCGATGCTTCCGGTGGTCAGAGCGCTCGACAGCCTGGCCCCAGGAGCCAGACTCGCCGTCAGCACGCCCGGCGCGGATCCCGCTCCCAAAAAGCCCGTGCCTGCACCCGTATCCTGCACCGAGAACGGCGCGCCGGACTGAACGATCGTAATGCCGCTAACCGCCCATCCCGCCAGCGCCCTCTGGGTCCATCCTTCCGCCGTCTTGAAGAATGGCAAGTCGTAGCGGTAACTCACCGCCAGGCGGTGCGTGCGATCGAAGTCAGACAGCCCGCGCGAATCATTCAGCGTGGATTCGTCGTTGAAGGCGGTATTGAACGCCGTATTGCCTGTGGAGGTCGCGTCGGTCGACCTGGCGAATGTGTAGGCGGCTTGAAAATACCCTGCTCCCCAGCGCCGCGACAATGTCGTCTGGAGCGAATTGTAATGTGAGTACGCATCGTTGGCGAAGAGCTGGAACCCGGCGTAGCCATTGATGCCCTGAGCCCGCGAGCGAGCCACAGCGTTGGCGAACGTGTTGGTAGTTATGACGCACGGACTCGGGTTGCAAAATGGGCTAGAGATGTCCACGGGATTTGCAGGAGTCGCGTCCTGCGATTGCAACGCGTCACGCGTCTCGCGCAGATGAACGGAATGCGTGCCCACATAGCCAACCTCAAGCACCCACTGTCTGGCCAGTGAACGTTGAACCGTCAGGTTCCACTGCTGCGTGCTCGGCACAACAAAGTGGCGAGGCACCGTCAGTCCGAAGATACCCAGCGTCTGAAGAGGTCCTGGGCAGCCGCTCCCGGTTGCCGTTCCATAGTTCGCGGCCTGCGTAGTGTTGCCTCCAGGGAAGCCCTGGAAGACGTTCAAGCACGGAACGAAGTTCGGGTCTAGGGTGCCGGCTTTCGGCAATGCGTTCGGGTTCGGATTCGGGCAACCGGGTAGCGGCGTTGCAGAGAAATAAGTCCCAAGGCAGCCCGGCGCGCCTCCACCGAACGCCACCGGCAGAAACGGCGTTTCAAACGACAATTGATCCGCGGTGCCCACGTCTTCCCGCACGTAGTAAATGCCATAGCCGGCGCGAATCGTCGTGTTGTGATGTCCAAAGAGATCGTAAGCGAGCCCAATGCGCGGCCCGATATTCGTCGAGTAGTTGTTATTGAACGTCGTGCCATTCGCGCTGCCCGTCAATCCAGCCAGGTGCAGATTGTTCACGCACGACGGATAGATGAAGGGGAACTCTCCTGCGTTCGCCAGCGTTGGGTCGAGATTCCCGATGTGGCAGAGATCGTCATGAAACGCCCCGAAAATTTCCGTACGCAGCCCGAGGTTCAGCGTCAACGTGGGGCGGATCTTCCAGTCATCCTGCGCAAATACCGCGTAATTGTTGGATCGGTATTCGTGATTGGATAGGCCTCCGCCGCCGAAGCTGAATTGCGGTGCGCCCAAAAGAAAATTCTGGAAGTCGGTCGTCGCGACGCCTGGCAGCGGTCCCGACCCCGCTGGAGTGTTGGTGAAGAAGAGCTCGCCATTGAACACCTGCGGAAAGTTTTTATCCAAATTCACGCGCGTGAATTCGCCGCCGAAGCGGAATACGTGCGCGCCCTTTACCCAGCTCACCGTGTCAACAAAATTGATGTTGTTTTGGTCCTGCGACTGGTTCCCGAAAGGCGCCGGCCCAATTTCGAATCCCGAGCTTTCCAGGATGAATTTGTAGATTGAGTCCGTCACGCTATTGGTCGGCCGGTCAATTCCCAGGTCCGTCGTCGTGACCGGCGGGATGTTGCTTAGCACGTCGTTGATGTGCACGAAGCCGAATCTGAATTCATTCACGAGTGTCGGCGAAAAGAGATGCGTCTCCGTGATATTCAAAAAGCGCGCCTTCACCGGCGTATCGAACGGAAAGTTCAGCGAGGAAGAGCTGACGCTGCTGGCCAGTGTGCTGCCCAACGATTCCTGCAGGTCGCCGCCACCGAACGGAAGAAAACTCTCCGAATTGGAAAAGAAAAACCGCGCGGAAATCTTGTCCTGTCCGCTTCGGAATTCGCGGTCCCAGTTGGTGGTGAATTGGTCGTCTGTGTATTTCCCGGGCCGGCTGATGGCGAACGCGCCGGTTGTCGGATCGCTGGTCGGAATCAGCAATCCGTTTGTTGTTCCCCCGAACTGGTTGCTCTGAAAATTCAGCAGCTTCAGCACCACCGGATCGATGGGGGTCGTCGTGTTTCCGAAAAAAGCCTGCGAAATCGATGCTTGCGTTCGTACTGTCGGAAGCGACGGAATCGTCGTGCTGATGAGCGTACCCGGCGAATCGCCGCTGCGCTGCCGCGTGCCCTGGTAGTTCAAGAAAAAATACCCTAATTTCTCTTCACCCACCGGTCCACCGAGACTCCCGCCGAAGATATTTTGTTTGATGTCCGGACGAGCCACACCGTCGCGATTCAGAAAGAAATCGTTGGCGTTTAATACGTCGTTGCGGAAAAACTCGTAGGCGTCTCCGTGATACTGTCTCGTGCCGGATTTCAAAATCACGTCAACGTTCCCGCCCCCGTCGCGCCCTTGGCTCGCGTCATACAGCGACGTCTGAACCTTGAACTCCTGGATCACGTCAGGATTGGGCAGCGGGACGTACGTGGCTTGCGCAACGTTGTAGTCCGTCGCGCTGATTCCTTCGATCAAAAAGTTGTTGTTGTCTTCTCGCTGGCCATTCACGAAGAGTTTCACGCTGCCGCGCCCAAGCTGCGCCGCCGCGTTCAGATCGCTTTGCGCGCCGCTGGAAAGCGTCAGAAGTTGCTGGTAATTCTGCGTCGCAAGCGGGAGTTCCCGGATTGTGGCCGTGCCCAGAGACTGTCCGGTCGTGGCGTTCGAAGTCTCAACGGTGGTCACCTGCGCCGAAATCGCCACTATTTCCGATACCGCCCCGGGTTTCAGCGTGATCGTTACGCGCGTCGTTTCCGTGACACGCACTTCAATGTCGGTGGCCTTTGCCTCGGCAAATCCGGATTTGTTCACGACGACGATGTAGTTCCCTGGCGGCAACAGCGTAGCAACGAATATTCCCTCGGTCCCCGTGGCAAGCTTGCGCACGATCGATTCCGTGCGCGCATCGATAATTTGTACGTCAGCGCCGCTTATGGACCCGCCGCTGGTATCCACGACTACGCCACTAAGGGCGCCCGTCGCACCGCCTTGTCCGTATGCGTTCGCGCCCAGTATTCCCGCGAGCAGCAACACACCTGCAATCACTCTATAAATACGCGACATCATTCACCCCCCAGGTGATCAGACTTCCGGAACGCGCTACCGTGAGCAACAACTATCCCAGCAAGCAGCTCGTTGGATCGCACCAGTACCCCCGGGATACGGCGCGAATGCCAGTGGACATTCCCCTTTTGAAACTAGCGACTCACTCTTAGAGAGTCAACACGCGATTCTATAAATGTTTTCGATGTTTCAAATCGCAGAAAAAGGCACGAAGCCGCTCGCCCACCTTATTTTCATGCCCTCCTTCTGCTCAGGCCTTGACGCGGTCTGTACCCGGCGAGACCATTGTAATTGGGATTACAGGGGCGCAACCTGCCCCGCTCGGCGTCCGTCTAACGATTTGGTAGTTCAGCCAGCGTCCCCGATGGGGGTGACACATGCGTTCCAGCGTCGCATTCCGTTCGATCCTTTGCTCCTCGCTCCTCTTCGCCCTCTCGGCGGGTCTCCATCCAGCTGCCGCCGACTCAAGCCGCGCCCGGGTCATCCGCCTCAGTCTTGTTCAAGGCGATGTGCGCTTTACTCGCGAAGCTCACGGTGACCCGCTCGCGGACCAAAAGGCACAATGGGAAACGGCCCAAGCCAACTTACCCGTCCGCCAGGGCTATGTGCTCGCCACGGACAACGGCCGCGCCGAGGTCGAATTCGAAAATGGCGCGATGGCTTTTCTCAGCGAAAATACAGTTCTCGAGTTTTTCGATCTTTCTCTCGACGATGGCGCCCGCACCACGCGTCTGGTCCTCCGCCAAGGCTCCGCTTCTTTCTACGTGAGTCCTGCGAACGGCGATTATTTCAGCGTTACCGGCGGCGATTTTACGGTCGAGGCCAGCGGCAAAGGCTCCTTCCGCATCAATAATTTTGACGATGGCAGCAACGTGGACGTTCTGAGCGGTCACGCCTCCGTCCTGCACAAGAAAGAGACCACGCAGCTCAGCAAGGGTCAGTCTCTCTCCATGAAGGCCGGCGAAGATAACGTGAACATCGGCCGCCTCCCCGCAAACGATGCTTTCGATCAGTGGGTCTCTGGCCGCATCGATACGGTCTCTACGGCAACGAACGCTTCTCTTCAGTACACCAGCTCATCTAACTACTTGCCTGGATACGCCGACCTTTACACCTACGGCGCTTGGTCTTCTTGCGGAGGCTACGGATATGGCTGGCGGCCCTTCGGCGCAAGCTTTGGCTGGTCGCCGTTCACCATGGGTCAATGGCTTTGGGATCCCGGATTCGGCTGGACGTTTGCCAGCTACCAGCCTTGGGGTTGGGCTCCTTACCACTATGGCGGCTGGCTCTTTGACGCTTCTTGTGGCGGCTGGTTTTATTCGCCGCCAATCTATTATGGATATGGAGGTTACGGTGGGTACCCGAGAAAGCGCATACCTCCGGTTGTCCATCCACCTCGTCCGATCTACAGAGCAAGCACTGCTGTGTTCGTTCGCCAAAACGGCAAGCTCGGTATCGTCCCCATGCACCCTCTCGACAAAGAGGGCAAGACTCCTCTAAATATCGAGCGCGGGGTCTTCTCCACCGAACCCGCAAGGAATGCATCGGGGCCGGCTTTGTCCGCCACAACCGGCCAAAAATGGGAGACCCTGAAATCGCCGCAGCGCGACGCTCTGGCGAGCGGTCTTGTTGCCACAACTGCTCCCGTGCGCACATCGCGCACGGTTCTGGAAGCCAGCGGCGGCACGCGAATCGTTTCTCTCGGCCACGATTCTTCGATCGTCTACGACCCGCGCGAGCATCGCTTTGTGAACGCCAATGCCGCCCCGTCTTCCGCTCGCAATTCAGGTGTACTTGCCGAGAAGAACGGGCCCGGTGGGTCTAGAAACGATCACATCGGAGAAGGACCCAGAAATAACCCGCCGTCGGGGACGCCTACTCGCGTTCCAACAGCGCCGACTTCGGCGCGCTCGACGGCTCCTCCCTCCCGCGCTATATCTCCGCCGCCGGCTCCTCGCTCCTCGGGCAGCGGTGGTGGCTATCGCGGCGGTGGCGCCGAATCTGCGGGCGGCGGCTCCCGCAGCTCGGGCTCATCGGCGTCTTCCGGGTCAGCGTCCCACGCCTCGGCTCCTTCGTCTAGCACCGGAGGTGGGGGCGGACGCCCGCACTGAAGCAACTCTTATTCTCAAGAATTTATGAGAAGAAAACGGCTCCGTGAATGGGAGCCGTTTTCATTTGTGCGTAAGCCGCGTGACCACCAACAATCTGGACGCTGTTAAATAAAAAGCATTCCGGCGTATCCCACCACCGCGTTGAAATCCCCGGAAACATCCCCGGACGTCCCGTAGCGCACCAACTCAGCTCGCGCGGCTCCCAAGCTTTGTAGCGCCGTTAGCATGGCAACAGTCGGCCCCAATCCGCACATGGAGATCGCCTCGTTCCGGCAGGTGTCGTACAGTCCGCGCGCATCCAGCGCCAAAATGCGGTCGATCGCTTTGTGGTCCTTTACGCGCGTCGTTGCATCATTCTCGTAATGATTCAAATCGGAAGTCGTCAACAGCAGTATCTCCTCGCTGGAAGCCGCAAGCACGCGTCCTACGGCTTCGCCCACGCTGACGAGATCCTCGAAGCGCACCGTCCCAAGCGCGACGGGCACGAAAGTAAAATCCGGCTTTATAACCTGCAAAAACGGAAGCTGCACCTCGAGCGAATGCTCGGAGCTGTGGGCCACACTGTCTTCCCGCAGCAAGGGACAAGCCGCGCGCAAAGCCTCTGCCAGCGGCTCATCGATCAGTGCATCACCAAGCGGTGTCCGCCACGCCCCGCTCGACAGAATCGCCGCCTTCTCGCCGTGCGGGTAATGCCGTACACCCAAAACTAAGATTTTCTTCGGGAAGGCAATTCGCGCATAGACCGCTCCGGCCACGCGTCCTGAAAACACGTAACCTGCGTGAGGAACCAGGCAAGCCTTTACCCGCGCTGGCTCCTTGGGATCGTCGTCAAATTTAGCGCATTCCCGAACGAGTGCGGCAAGTTCCGCAGGATCGGAAGGATAAAATCGGCCAGAAACCGCAGGCAGGCGAAGCATCACGCCGCTCCGCAACTCAAATCGCTTTTGAGGGTTTGCCTTTGACCTGGAGGGCTTGTTTCGTTGTCGGGTCGTAGTAAATCGTGACTTTATCGCCGTACTGGTAGCCGCCCTTGTCCACAATCGCCTGCATCTTCGTGGATGCCACTTGGGAAAGTGTGAACGTCTCCAGCGACATATCGTTTCCCTTGGCGCGCACCGTGATCTGCGCGATGTTCGCGTGCATCACGTACCCTTCAAACTTCCCCAGCCCGGTCGTTTTCGGCTTTGGCTTGACGGCATTCACAGTACTCACGATGATGGGCACCGCTGTGTCCACCACGATAGGCGCGACTGTGGCAGCAGACTGCGCCCGCGCAGGCGCGCTGCAAATCCCTGCCAGAACAAGTGCTGGCAAACCCAACACCGCGATTTTTGCCAATGCCTTCATTCGATATCGTCCGTTGCAATCCGCAGCGACTTCAAGAACCGCACATCCTGCGGCGTCATCGTCAGCCGCGCCGCCGGCTTCTTGTCCGGCATTTGATCAAACGATTCCTGGTCCACCTGAATCCGCAACGATTCCAGAAACCGCCGGTCCTGCGTCGTGAGCTTGGCCGCTTCTGCCGCGGCGGCATCGCGCTTTGCAAGCCCGATCGTCGCGTCTAGCTTCAGCACGATATCGTACCCATGCGCGCGCACTCCGGCAATCGCGCCGGTGATTCGGTCAGAATCGGACACCGTGTCATTGATCGCGTGTCCCAATTCACGAAGCAAGTTTTTCAGGTGATCGTCGAGTTGCAAGGGCCGCTCCCCTCACTACATTTGTCATTCTAGGCCTGCATTTCTTAGGATACAAGTCACGTAGTTTTGCGTTGTCTCCAATAGGTTCACAGTACGTTAGTGCAGGTTGGAAGCCCCTCCAGAAGCCTTCCGAAACCCAGTCGGCACCGTGCGTGCCAGTTTTCACCCCTCATTTTGCGTTAAGATGCACTTATGTCTTCCGCCGCCACTTCGCCGGCTGCAGCGCCTCGCCAGGGAGGTTTTCACCGCTTCTGGCGCGCCCTCAAGCAACTTTTCCTCGAACTCGCCGGCGCGATGTTCGCATTTTTCGGCTTAATCTGGCTCAGCGTAGCCGTGCGCTCCTGGAACCGCGACGTCGCTCACTGGCTCATTGCCGCGGCAGTTGCTTTCGCCCTATTATTCTTTTTTTTCGCGGTAAGTTCGTTTCGCCGCGCCCGCAAGCTGTAATCGTAGGGGCACGGCATGCCTTGCCCGCTCGTGATTTGCTCGTTCCTAATTCGCTAGAAATATTGGCGCAAAAATGACTGACACAAAAACTAAGCCCCCCGCCGAACGCAAAGAGCACTTCGTAACTCTCTCCGGCCTGCCAATAGATCGCCTCTACACTCAAGACGATCTCTCGGCCACGGATCCAGAATCGTCAATCAGCTACCCCGGCGAATTCGCCTACACCCGCGGCATCTACCCCACCATGTACCGCGGCCGCCTCTGGACCATGCGCCAGTACGCTGGCTTTGGCACCGCCGTGGAATCCAACCAACGCTATCGCTATCTCCTCAGCAAAGGCCAAGCCGGCCTCTCCGTAGCCTTCGATCTTCCAACGCAAATCGGCATGGACTCCGACCATCCGCTCGCTCTCGGAGAAGTCGGCAAAGTAGGCGTAGCGATCGATTCCCTGGAAGACATGGAAACCCTTTTCGATAGTATTCCTCTCGAAAAAGTCTCCACCTCCATGACCATCAACGCCACAGCCGCCATCCTCCTCGGCCTCTACGTAGCGGTCGCCAAAAAACAAGGCGCCAACCTCTCCAAAATTTCCGGCACGGTACAAAACGACGTCCTCAAGGAATACATCGCCCGGGGCACCTACATCTATCCCGTCCGTCCCGCCATGCGCATCGTCACCGACATCTTCGCCTGGTGCGGCGACAATCTCCCCAAGTGGAACACTATCTCCATCTCCGGCTATCACATTCGCGAAGCCGGCTCCACAGCCATCCAGGAAGTCGCCTTCACCCTAGCCGACGGCATCGCCTACGTCCAAGCCGCGCTAGACGCCGGCCTCGCCGTCGACGAATTCGCCCCCCAACTCTCCTTCTTCTTCAACGCCCACAGCGACCTCCTCGAAGAAATCGCCAAGTATCGCGCCGCACGCCGCCTTTGGGCCAAAATCATGCGCGATCGTTTTCATGCCCAGGACCCTCGCTCGCTCCTCCTTCGCTTCCACGCCCAAACCGCCGGCTCCTCCTTGACCGCCCAGCAACCCGAAAACAATATCGTCCGCGTCGCCATCCAAGCCCTGGCTGCCGCTCTCGGCGGCTGCCAATCCCTCCACACCAACTCCATGGATGAGGCCCTTGCTCTTCCCACCGAGGACGCCGCGCTTATCGCCTTGCGCACGCAACAAATCCTAGCCCACGAAACCGGCGTCACCAACACCATCGACCCCGTGGCCGGCTCCTACGCCATCGAACACTTAACCAACGAAATCGAGCAGGGCGCCGTTGATTACATTTCGAAAATCGACGCGATGGGAGGAATGTTGCGAGCCATCGAATCTGGTTTTGTTCAGGGGGAAATCCAGAAAGCCGCCTACGATTTCCAACGCGCCGTCGAATCCAAAGATCAAATCATCGTCGGCGTCAACGATTTCATCGCCGAAGAAGAACGCACCATCCCCACACTCCGTATCGAACCCGAAATCGAACGTTCCCAAATCGCCCGCCTAAACGCCCTGCGCGCCAAGCGCGATTCAGCCAAAACGCAATCCGCCCTCACTGAACTCCAGCGCCGCGCCGCCACCACAGAAAATCTCCTCCCCGCCATCCTCACCGCCGTCGAAGCCCATGCCACCGTCGGCGAAATCTCCGACGCCCTCCGCCGCGTCTTCGGCGAATACCAGGAATCCGTCGTCATTTGAATAGTTTTTGGAGGATTTTGAGGAACGAATGAGGTACCGAGGTCTTTGGTTCATCGAAATCGCGCTTATCGCGCTCTTATTCTTAGTTCTCACTGTTCCGATACAGGACTACGCGATGCGTGAGTTCAAGGAGTATCTCCGACACCCTTCGTCAGAAACGCGAAAGGCTTTTGAAAATAAGGCTGCGGAAGAGTCACAATTGCGCCACAAGATTGCGATTCCTATTGCGGCCCTGGTGTTGACACTCGCGATTCCGTTATATCGGATGCGCTTTCGAAATCCCAAGGCACCCTAAATTAATTCTGGAGTAGCCTATTCGGCTGGACCAAAACCCAAGCTGTCTCCGCTCTCGCTCTGTAGTATCCTTTCGCGAATTGCAAACGTTGACCCAAGTGCCGTGAGGCTCGCCACAACAATGAAACTCATTCTTGCTTCCACCTCGCCGCGCCGCGCCGAAATTCTCCACGACGCGGGCTTCTCCTTCGTCGTGGTTTCTTCCGCCGTCGACGAAACGCCGTTCCCCGGCGAATCCCCCCACGATCACGTCCAGCGCCTCGCCGACGCCAAAGCCGAACTAGCCGCCGCCCGCGCCGTCGGGCCGGCCATCGTCCTCGCCGCTGACACCGTCGTAACTCTCGAAGGCCGCATCTTCGGCAAGCCCCGCTCCAGCGACGACGCCCGCCACATGCTCGAAAAGCTTTCCGGCCACACCCATGCTGTCCTCACCGGCGTCACGCTGATCCGTCTCCCCGACGCCGAGCGCCGCGCCTTCGTTGAATCCACGCTCGTCCATTTCGCCCAGCTCTCTGCCGAAGAAATCAAGCGCTACCTCGCGACCGAAGAACCCCAAGACAAAGCCGGCGCCTACGCCATCCAAGGTCGCGCCGGCCGCTACATCCCCCGCATCGAAGGCGACTACTTCAACGTCGTTGGCCTCCCCTTAGCCCGCGTCACCCAAGCCCTCGTCGATCTCGGCTGGTCCGAAGATTAATGTCTACTCCTCCGTACCCATTTATTGAAGCAGCGGCCGCCTCGCTCATTTTCGTGAATCGCTCGGAGACAGCGACGCGGGTGCGTCGTGCCTCGTCATTTCCGTGCCAGTGATCACGGCATTGCGGATCTGGCTGAATAGATCCGTCAACGTGTTTGGCGTGTGCGGGATCAAAACGGTGTTGCTGCGGTCGTTCGCGGCAATGTCCTTTAAGGTGTCGAAATACTGCGTCATGAGCACAAGTTGCATGACGTCCTGCGGCGTCGAACCTGGAACTGTCTTCGCGAAGTCTTCCACTGAATCCTTTAGCCCGGAAATGATCGCTTTGCGCTGGTTGGCAATGCCTTCACCTTGCAGACGCTTGGATTCGGCTTCCGCTTCCGCCTGCTTCACGAGCAGCAACTTGTTCGTTTCCGCTCGCGACACTGTAGCTTCACGTTCGCGCTGCGCCGCGTTGATGTCGTTCATCGCCGCTTTCACCTTCTGGTCCGGCACAATGTCCGAGATCAGCACCTTCACGATCGAGTAGCCGTACTCCTTCATCGAGGCGTCCAGGTTGTCCCGCAAATCATTGGCGATCGCTGCCTGATTCAGAAAAGTGTCGTCCAGCTTCATTTTCGGAACGTGCCCCAGCACTACGTTGTAGACCATGGATTCGATCTGCTTCACCGGATCGGTCAGTTTATAAAATGCCGCTTCCACAGAATCCGGTATCACTTTGTATTGGATCGAGACCGGGATTTGCACGAACACATTGTCCTGCGTCTTGGTTTCGACCTTCACATCAAACTGCTGGACCTTCATGCTCATCCGTCGGACGACTGTCTCGATAAATGGTGTTTTCCAATTGAGTCCCGGCCCTGCGACGCGTGCAAACTTACCCAGTCGCTGCACGATGGCCACCTGCGCCGTCTCCACGGTGAAGAACGAACCAAACACCAAACCCAAAACAAAAATTACAAAGATTACACCGAAAATCGTGAGCACTCCGCCCATCGAATCCATCCGTACCCTCCTCAATCGCTCCACACAAGACCTGTGCGCTGCTCCCCCCCGGTCTCGACTCAATCGAGGATTGCAAGGTCGGCAGCCGTCGTTCGTCAAAGCTCACAAGCAGTTGGATGGCGCAAATCTAACATGTCGCGGGACCTTCTGTGTGTTAATCCTTATCAAACCAAATGGTTTTCCATTTCAACGAATCATAAGCGACTTCCTCATTCCAGCGCACGCGCTCCGTGCGCCCTCAACAGCTCGTCAACTTCCGCGTAGCCCGACGGATACTCGACGCGGCGAACAGACGCTCCTGCCTTGAGCAGTGCCTCCACCGACTCGGACGTGCGCCGCTCCTTCCAGTACGAATCCACGCAGGCTCGCACGGCCAGCGTCAGCGCCGTTCGTCCCTTCGCGTCAAGCGTATCCACCTTCGCTCCGCGTTCAAGAAGAAACTCCACTGTCGCAGGCCACGCGCGCCACGCCGCCGAATGCAACGCCGTGCTGTTCTTCGCTACATCGAAATAAGGGTCGCCCTCTGTGGTCAACGCGTTCACATCAACGCCGAGATCGAGCAGATGCCGCACGCCGTCCGTATTCCCAACCCCAGCGAATTCCGCAAGCAGCTTGCCTCCTTGCGCCACCAATTCGCGCACAATCTCTGGCTCCCGCTCACGAATGGCCCGCACGTCCGCCGCATTGTTCGTCGCGCAAGCGGCGATGAGCCGCTCCACTCCCTGCAGATCGATCGCGATGCCTCGACGCTCGATCAATTCCAGCACATCGCCGCGCCCCCGCCGCGCGGCCATCTCCACGGCCGACATACCGGGACCAACCGTCTGCCCCGGGTCCGACCGCTCCGCAACAAGCGTCGGGTCCGCACCATGCTCGAGCAGCACTTCGCAAATGTCGGAGCTGTTGTCGCGCAACACCGCGTGGTGAAACGCTGTCCTCCCCCATCGAGTCGCTCGTTTCGGATCGGCGCCATGCTCCAGCAGCCATTTGATCCCTGCGTAGTCGTGCCAGTCCGTCTTGCGAAGCAGGAAGGTGGTCATGCTCGTGTCGTTCAACTTCCCGCTCTCCACCAGAATCTTCATCACGGTGTTGTCGTACGTTTCCACCACATGGTAAGGAGTCTCGTCGTCGTTCGGATCGCCGCCCCGCTCCAGCAGCAGCCGCGTCACCTCCGGATGCTGAGCCAGTCCCGCAGCGCCGTAAATCGCGTTCTCCCATGTCGGGCGTGGCTCATGCTCCAGTTCCATCCAGCCGGTATTCGCGCTCGCACCTGCATCCAGCAGCGCCCGCGCTGCTGCTACGAAACCGTCAGACCTCGCGCGATCCAACCGCAAATACTTCGAAAAACACAAATGCGTCAACGCATCCCATCCATACGGCCCACCCTTCGCGGTGGCATTCCGTGCATCGAATGCCACGAACCTCCGCACGGCCGCCGCGTCTCCGAGAATGGCTGCAGTATGAATGTCGCTCTCCGCCACATCGGGATGCGCCGCCAGGATCGCCTCCGCACGTTCCAATGTTCCCGAGGAGTGCAAAGCGTCGCGCGGAACGCATGCAGCCACGATGAACGCCGCCACGGGGTCGCTCACGGAAGCAGCGAAGCTCGCGCTCGCCAGCGTTTCGATATGCTTGGCAAACTTCGGCCAGCTCTCGAATCCATGCTCGCGCGCAATCACGAATTGCGCGTCGGCAAGCGCAAATCTAGTGCTGGCTATTTGGTCGGCTGGAAGATCTGTAAAACGCGGATGGTGCTTTTTGACTCGTTGAATTAGTTCGGAACGAAACGCCTGAGAGGAAATCGCCTCGGAATCAGGTGACTTGCGGGATGGTGCCGCTCGAAAGACTTTGACGAGTTCTTTCGCTTGTTTCTTGTACTGCTCCAGGCTCGGGCGAGCCGGCAGCGGCTTGGCATCCATTACGACCTTCCTTTCGTAAATGCGCCTGGAGTCCGCCCGAATCAGGCTGAAAGAAGGTTCGTAACCTTGCTCGAAAACTTAAGGTGGGCACGGCCCTTTCCGCGGACTGGATGCGCCCTTCGCGCTGCCAGTAATTTAGCTCTCCGGGCCACTACCGTCAATCCGCGGTAGCACAGGCACTCCTGCCTGTGCGCCTTTCACAACCTCGCAATGAGCAGCCCCGGAGAGTGGTTGTGCGAAACGCTCAGCACAAAAACAAAAAAGGCGCCCCCACCAGAGAGCGCCTCTAAAACTCAAAATCTATAAAGTTGCGGTTAAGCCGTTCTTACGCCTTCTTTTCTTCCGCAGGCTTCTCCGCCGGAGCCGCCGCTGGTGGAGGAGGTACCGTCGACGACGATTGCGCACCAGACATGCCTTCCTTAAATCCGCGCACACCTTCTCCCAATCCGCGCATCAACTCAGGAATCTTGCGTCCCCCGAAAAGTACGAGAATGACGATCGCAACGATCAGCAAATGCATTGGGCTGTCCCACATAGGACACCTACCTTTCACGCCGGGATCAACGAATCCGTGCGCCGGGGCTTCACATTACATGCTTCTAAAGTATAACACGCTCATCCCCAGCCCGCCGCGTCACGCGTTCCCGGTCCAGATATTCGAGCAATGGAATGGCGTACTTGCGCGAGATCCCGGCCAAGTCCTTGAATACAGGCACGGAGATTCGCTCCCCTTTCGCCTTCTTGTGCGCGGCGAGCAGTTCTTTCAGCCGTGCAAGAGCATCGCGGTGAAAAATGAGCTCCGGGCTCACTCGGACCAGGTTTTTCTCCCGCAGCAAAATTTGCAGCAGCTTCTCGGCGCGCTTTGCTTCGACGGCAAGCTTCGCTAGAACTTCTTTCACTGATGGCACGGCTAAACCCGCTCCAGAAAACGCCTTCTCGATTTCACCCTTGGCCTGCGCTTCTTCCGGCTGCAGTTCAATCTGAGACCCTGCCCGCTTCACGAGCTCGCCTTGTACGTCCAATTTCTTCTCGCTCGCGAGTTCGTCGAGCGCTGCGCGAAACGTTTCCGCTCGCACGCGTCTTCCCAGATTCGCTCGCAAATCTTCCCGAGCGATTCCCGGAGACAGCGGATTCTCCTTGTGAAAACGTTCAACCCGCTCGGCAATTTTCCGCCGCACATCGTCGAACGCCTTTCTCCCCAGCAGAATCAATGGCTCCGCCGAAACGATCTTGGTCCTGCCTGCCGCAACAAGGTTCTGCGCCACCTGTCGAATCTCCTGATCAAACCAGCCCGTTCGCGCCACGATCTCTTCAAACGCCAAGCCCAGCAACGCGCGCTCTGTCATCGCAGCCAGCATCTCCTCCCGTTTCCCGCTCTCCAGCGTTTCGAGAAACACCGCGCGTCCCGTGTCTCGCACCATCGGCCGTCTCGCCAGGGGGTCCAATATCACGCCTCCGCCAATCGTGATCACGGGCGAGAATTGCCGCACGATGAATCGGTCGCCGGGCAATGCCAAGACATCATCCTGAAGCCGCAGATGCCCCAGCGCGCCCTGTCCTGGCGCAAGTATGCTTTGCCCATAGAGAGAAATCTCCGCGACCGTCTCCGCTGTCCCTGCGTGAAAATGCACCCTCGCTCGATGCTTCAACTTGCGCGCGGAAGGCAGCAGCGTGAGCCGTACATCCATCCTGCGCGTGGTTCGGAAACGTCCCGGCGTCGCCAGCGTCATACCGCGCTTCACGTCGCTGTGATCGACCCCCGCAAGATTCACGGCCGTCCTCTGCCCGGCGATCGCGCGTTCGATGGATTTCCCGCCCGATTGCACGCCTCGGACGCGCAGCCGCTTGCCGTCCGAGAACAGCTCGACTCCATCTTCCGCGCCGACGCTCCCGGAAATGAGCGTTCCCGTCACCACCGTTCCAAATCCCTTCATCGCAAACGCTCGGTCGATCGGCAGCCGGAAGTATCGCGCGGCATCTTTTCCCGGAATTTCGGTGGCAACTGTGTGCAGAGCCTTCTTCAACTCGGCAAGCCCCGTTCCTGTCTTTGCACTCACTGGAACAATCGCCGCCCGTTCCAGAAACGAGCCGCGCAGATAATCTTCCACCTCCAGCCGCACTAGCCCGAGCATATCCGGATCGACCAAATCGCTCTTCGTCAGCGCCACAACGCCCCGCGTGACGCCCAGCAACGTGCAAATATCGAAGTGCTCCCGCGTCTGCGGCTTGATCGACTCATCCGCCGCAATCACCAGTAGCACGACGTCGATCCCCGCCGCGCCCGCCAGCATGTTGCTCACAAAGCGCTCATGCCCCGGCACGTCTACAAGACCGAACCTGACGCCATTTTCTTCCAGAAAAGCAAACCCGAGATCGATGGTAATCCCGCGCCGTTTCTCTTCCGCGAGCCGGTCCGCGTCAACGCCTCGACGAGCGCGGATTTGCCGTGGTCGATGTGTCCCGCGGTCCCGACTATTACGCTTTTCAATTGGTTGGACATGGATGAATGGCGGTTCGTCTGCATAGGGGCACGACGTGCCGTGCCCGCATATCGAGTGCTAGCTCAATCAAATCAGCCTGGCGCTTGTGATGCTACTGGAGAGAAGACGCAAGGGTCAAACTTCAGAAATCGGCAGGAACAATCGATGCAAGGGGAAACGTCTCTCTACTTGGCAGCCGCGATTTCGTCGACAATGTCTTGGGCGGCGGCGCGAGGATCTTCCGCGGCTAGGATCGGTCTGCCAACAACGAGGAAGTCCGCGCCAGCTTTGATGGCTTCCGTTGGAGTCGCTGTGCGCGCCTGATCATCGTGTTTTCCCGCCGCGCTATCCTTATCTTTGGGCCGCACACCAGGTGTGACGATAAGGAATTCCCGTCCGCATGCTTTGCGAATTGCTTTTGCTTCCTGAACCGACGCCACGACGCCGTCTACACCTGATTTCTTGGCAAGCTGCGCAAGCTTTACCACATGTGCCTTCGGCTCGCCGCCGATCCCGACTTCTTTCATCGCCTTCCGGTCCATGCTCGTCAAAAGGGTCACCGCGAGTAAACGCGGGCGATCCGCTCCCATGGGCACTCCTGCGCTGATGGCTTGCACGGCTGCCTCCAGCATGGCCCGGCCTCCCAGCGCATGGACGTTGACGAGCTGCACGCCGGTCATGGCCGCGGCGGAAAGCACGGCTCCCGCAACTGTGTTAGGAATGTCATGGAATTTCAGATCGAGAAAGACGCCCGGCCCTAGGGCGCTAATCTCTTTCACCGCCGCGGGTCCCGCAGCCGTAAAAAGTTGGTTGCCGATCTTGAATATGCCTACGAGGTCGGCGATCTGTTTTGCGAATTTTGCGGCAGAGGATAAAGAATCAAAATCCAGTGCCACGATCAAGCTGCTGCGAGGATGGGCGTCGAAGCTCAAGGTCATGGGCGACCCCGATTTCGACGGGGTCAGTGTTTTTGTGGCAATTCCATCAATTCGAGCCGAACTTGGTTCACGCCCGAATGGATCAGCCCAATCTTTCGGGCTACGCGATAGGATACATCAATTTCGCGGCCTTCTTGATAGGGACCTCGGTCATTGATGCGTACTAGTTCAAACTGCCCGTTCCGGGGGTTGACCACCCGGACGATGGAACCGAACGGCAGGTTCGGGTGGGCGGCCGTGAGGGCTTCGCAATCAAAGCGCTCCCCGTTGGCGGTCTTCTTACCGTTGAACCCCGGCCCATACCAGCTGGCGTTGCCTACCCAAGTCTTCACCGGCTTAACCGGAGCGCTCAGGTGAGCAACCAAGGGAGCATCCATGACAGGAACGATGAGGAACATTAGGAGCACCCATCGGAAAGCGGCCCAGAAAATAAAGAGTGGTCGTCTCATAGTGTGTTCTTTGTGCTACTCATATCCCAAAAAGTGTAGCAAGAAATAGTCGTTATGTCAACCAAAATCTGCGGAAACTTTACCTCTCATCTCATTGATAGTAAACGTTTTAGCCGAGAAAAGAGCCCTCTCCAACTCCTCCAAAAGTCGCTGACTGGCCCGAGGGTCAGTAAAGCTGGCCGTCCCGACCTGTACCGCAGTGGCACCTGCCGCGACATACTGAAGCACGTCTTCCACCGTTTCGATGCCCCCAACACCTATTATTGGTGACCTTACCGCCTTTGCCGTTTCCCAAACCAAGCGCAGAGTGATTGGTTTTATGGACGGGCCTGACAGGCCTCCAGTCTGGTTTCCAAGCAGGGATTTCCCGGTCCAGGAATCAATAGCCATAGCCGGATAGGTGTTCGCCACCGTCAGCGCATCGGCCCCGGCACCCTCCGCCGCTCGTGCAATAAGCCCAATGTCTGCAACCATCGGCGAAAGCTTTACCCAGAGCGGAACCTTGACAGCCGCTTTTCGCGCCGCTCCCACGACCTCGGCTACCGAGGCCGGATCGCCTCCAAACTGTATGCCCCCCTTCTTAACGTTGGGGCAGGAGATGTTCAGCTCATAGGCGGCCAACCCCTCGGCATCCTCGAGGACGCGGATCACCTCGACGTAGTCCTCCACGCTGTAACCGAAGACGTTGGCGATGATGGCCGTATCGTATTTTCTCAGTACTGGGAGTTTTTCAGCCACAAATGCGCGGACTCCTATATTTTGGAGCCCGACAGCGTTGAGCATCCCCGAGGGGGTCTCGCAAAGCCGGGGCGCGGGGGCACCTTCCATGGGTTCGCGGGATAGGCCTTTTACAACCAAGCCGCCAAGACGGTTTAGATCAACCAGGTGGGCAAACTCGACGCCGTAGCCAAAGGTTCCGCTGGCTGCGAGAATGGGATTCCGCAGGCGCACCGCGCCAACTTGCACGGTCAGATCAACGGCCCTGGCGCTCGTCACTTCGCTCAGAGGATATCACGAAGCTGCGCCATAACCCTCTAAATCTCCCCCTGGCCGCGCCTACTGTGGAAAAAGGGATATGTCTACTCGTGCGCCGCGGCAGGACCTGCCGTCCATTGGCCTCGAGATTTGCGACCAGCTTGCGCCGCGCAAACGAAGCCGTTTGAACCCCTTGCTAACGGTCCTCGCCAGTCACTAGTCACGAGGCCCCAGTCACTATGCTAGGATTACCCGACCATGCGCATCATCGAAAAAGCCCAATTGATGTCCGCCTCGGAGATTGACCGAACGCTGCGGCGCCTGGCGCATCAAATTGTTGAGAAGAGTGGCGGCACCAAGCATCTTGCCCTGATCGGCGTCCGCCGCCGTGGCGTGCCTCTAGCCCAGCGTATCGCCCAAGCCATGCGCGGCATCGACGGTGTCGACGTACCCGTCGGCACGTTGGACATCACCCTCTATCGCGACGACCTTTCTAAAGTCGCGAGCCACGCCGTTTTGCAGTCTTCGGATATTACTTTTGGCGTCGACGGCATGGACCTCGTCCTCGTGGACGACGTCCTTTACACCGGTCGCACCATTCGTGCAGCGATGAACGGCCTCTTCGACCTCGGCCGCCCTCAACGCGTCTCTCTCTGCGTTCTGATTGACCGCGGCCATCGCGAAATGCCCATCGAGGCTCAGTTTGTCGGCCGCACGGTGCAAACCAGCGACACCGAAATCATCGAAGTGCGTCTCCGCGAGATCGATAATGAAGAGCGCGTCGTTCTCGTCGACCGCCAGGAGCCGTAGTTGAAACAGGATTTTTCGCTCTACCGTCAAAGAGTGCAAATGTGACCTATCGCTTTCGCGACCTTCTGGCTCTCGAACCGCTCGACGCGGACGAACTCACTTTTCTTCTCGACCAGAGTAGACCCTTTCAGGAAATCCAGCGCCATCCTCTCAAGAAACTCGCCACTCTGCGCGGCAAAACCGTTGCTCTGGCATTTTTTGAAAACTCCACCCGCACGCGCATCAGCTTCGGCACTGCTGCTTCGCGTCTCGGCGCGGACACGATGAACCTGCAGGCGGAATCTTCCAGCGTAAAAAAAGGCGAATCGCTTCTCGACACCGTGCAAACGCTCGATGCCATGAAGCCTGATTGCCTGGTCATGCGCCACGCCTCTTCCGGCGCTGCCGATTTTGTCGCGCGCCATCTCGATATTCCCGTCATCAACGCCGGCGACGGCACTCACGAGCATCCCTCGCAAGGCTTGCTAGATGCGCTGACCATCCGCGACCGCAAGGGCTCTCTGGCCAATTTGAATATCACTATCCTTGGCGACATTGCTCACAGCCGCGTCGCTCGCTCCAACATTCATCTTCTTTCAAAGTTCGGCTGCCGATTCACGCTCTGCGGCCCCGCAATGTGGGTCCCGCGCGAACTCGAAAGCATCGGTCCCCCTGGCGCTTCCATTCGCCGCGTTTTCCGCATCGACGAGGCTCTCGAAGGTGCCGACGTCGTGCTTGTCCTCCGCGTGCAAACCGAGCGCCTTCACGAACCCGCGCTTTCCGCCGCGGACTACATCCTTCTCTATCAACTCAGCGCCGAGCGCCTCCGCCGCGCCAAGCCCGACGCCATTATTCTTCATCCCGGTCCTATGAATCGCGGCGTGGAGATTACTCCCGAAGTCGCCGACGGCCCGCAGTCCTGCGTCCTCGAGCAAGTCACCAACGGGATCGCGGTGCGCATGGCGCTGCTCTTCTTGCTCCTTGTAGGCGGATCGGAAGAAATGGGGCATCCCGCTGCCGAAATTCAGGAGCCCGGGGAACGGCCCTCCACCGATGCAAAAAAGGACCCTTCGCATGCTTCTCGTTAAGAACGGGCGCGTCATCGACCCAGCCACGCAGACCGACGCTCCGCGCGATGTTCTTCTCGAGGGCGACAAGATTGCGGAAGTCGCGCAACCTGGAAAAATCTTGCAGAATTCCTCAACCGAAGTCTTCGACGCCACCGGCCTTATCGTCGCGCCAGGCTTCATCGACCTTCATGCGCATCTTCGGGAGCCCGGTCAGGAATCCTCGGAAACGATCGAGACCGGCACGCGCGCCGCGGCCCGCGGAGGCTTCACCGCCGTCTGCTGCATGCCCAACACAAAGCCTGTCAACGACAACGCCAGCGTCACGCGCTTCATTCTCGATCGCGCCAAATCCACCGCCAGCGTCCGCGTCTGGCCCATCGGTGCAGCCAGCGTTGGCAGCAAAGGCGAAGCCATCGCGGAAATCGCGGCCATGAAACAAGCCGGCATCGTCGCTGTCTCCGACGACGGCAAACCCATCGCCACCGCAAAACTCACGCGCCAGGTGATGGACTACTGCCGCTCGCTCGATCTCCTTGTCATCGAGCATTCCGAAGATGTTTCGCTGGCCGCCGGCGCCGTCATGCGCGAAGGCGTCACGTCCACGCGCCTCGGTCTTCCTGGCATGCCCGGCGCTGCCGAATCCGTTTGCGTTGCGCGCGACGTTCAGCTCGCCGAACTCACTGGCGCACGCCTTCACGTCGCGCATCTCTCTGCAAAAGCTTCGCTCGAGCAAGTTCGCTGGGCCAAGCAGCGCAGCCTCCGCGTCACGTGCGAAGTCACGCCGCACCACTTCACTTTGACCGATGAAGATGTCCAGTACGACTCGCGCTACAAAATGAATCCGCCGCTAGCCGCGCGCGAAGACCGCGACGCTCTCATCGCCGGTCTCGCGGACGGAACCGTCGACGCCATCGCCACCGATCACGCGCCTCACGAACCCGCCCTCAAAGACGTCGAGTTCGACCGCGCCCCCTTCGGCATCCTAGGATTTGAAACCGCCATCGCCCTCTCTCTCGAACAGCTCGTCCACACCGGTCGCCTGACGCTCATGCGCATGGTCGAGCTATTCACCACCGGCCCCGCGCGCGTCCTCGGCATCAAACGCAAAATCGCCCCCGGCCAGCCCGCCGACCTCACGATTTTCTCGACCACCCACGAATGGACCTACGACGTAAAGCAATCCCCCAGCAAATCCCGCAACTCCCCCTTCGACGCTCGCGCCTTCAAAGGCGCACCCGTCGCCACCATCGTGGCCGGTCGCATTGTTTACACAATGTAGGTGCCGCGCTTTAGCCCGGCATTATGGGCGCACCTTGGATGGGTTGTCTCTTTTCCAGCATCATCACAATCCAGAATCCCGCCGCGCCTGCGGCCAGGTGTTTCAGCGTGTGGCCGCTTACAGTATGCCGGTCTAGCGAGAAAACCTGCCGGTCCGCAGTTTCGAAAACCTTCGCCAGCACGTAAAAACCGAAAACCACGGCGAAATCCCAGCTGCGCGTGTATCTCGGCGGCAACAAGAGCAAAACGGGCAGAATCAGCACTGCGTACAGTTGCACGGCCGCGTAAAACCGCAGATCTCCCGCGCCGTGTGTTTCGCTGTACCACCAGAGAAGCACGCTCCCTGCACCGATCAATAACAAGACTGGAAGCAAATAAAAGCCAGCTGGCACGCTCACGCGCTCCGAAATCATCGCCGACACCAGGCCCATAAAGGCGAGCGTCATCGGTAGACGGTCCCAAACCAATCGCGCGTTGTCCGGCGCAAGGTGGTAATAACTCGATCCGAACGTCGTGAGCAGCAGCCCTAGGAAAACCAAGAGGTACGCCCATCGTTCCCGAGAATCGAGAAACCGCCCCTGCTCTGATTTTCGGAAGAGGAATATCAATCCCCAGGTGCCACCCAGAGCAAATGAAAGGTTGGAAGCTACGTCTCCGAAGTTAGGTATTCCGAGCCAGCCCCGTTGATCGGCGAAGTTATGATAGGACTGCGGCTGAGGAATGCGAGGCGTTACCATCGTAGCGAGCGCTACGGCGATCGTAAACGCCGCCAACACCCATACGCCCGTTCGCCGCGAAATCAGTCTGGCCTCGCTATGTGCTGAACCGTCGCTTCTACAGCCTTATTTTAATAAATTCCTAACAAACACCTCAGGACTTTCTGGCCCCTCCCCTCGTAACGTGCATCTTGTGCGGAAAGCCCATCCCCATCCGCGCAGAGTGAGCTTAATATGTCGGCTACCGTCTTTCTCGCGATTTGCATTCTTGGATGCGACTTTCTTTTGTATGTCTTGTTCCAATGGACTTACGGGGAAAAGCGCAGAGGCCTCTCCCGCAGGTCGCGTACCCCGAAAGCCGGCGTGAACCAGCCGGACCCTCGGCCGTTTTTGGTTTCTTCCCGCCGAAGCCCTGTGAGAAGCGCGCAGCGTGTCCAGATGATGAGCCAGGGAATCGCCAAGGATGAGGACGGCGATCAAGGTCAATTTAGTGAAGTACGGGCATACAAGCGCATCGCAGCCTCTTTCGCGCAAGCCAAACGCTGACGCCGGCCTCATTTTATTTGCGTGTAGTCAGTGCCATCCACGCCGCCAAAGCCGCGAGCTTCTCTTCCGCCCTCCAGGATCCCTCGTGCGATTCGCCTAGGCCGGCGATTATCTTCTTTGCCTCTGGCGCCGATTTGCGCAGCGTTGGCGACGCCATGGTGTAGGCATTTTTCTCCAAGAGCACTCTTGACGCGAGCCCCCGTTCGCGAAGCGCATCTTCCAGAGCCGTTCGAAACAATTGGCCCTCCAGTCCGTGCGCGCGAATGTGTTCGTTATGAAGCGTAGCGGGATCCACTAGACTACCGACAACCAAACCTGCTCCCACAAGGCCATAGCCACTGGCCGCTGCCTGCTCCAGAAGTTCTTGGACAGACTGCTTTGCCGCGCCCGTTACGACTCGGCACAATTTTTCTGCGAGCGTCTTTCCTTCCTTCCCAGGGCGGTCCAGCGCGGCATGGTAGGGTTGCTTCGATTGAGGGATCTTCGGATCAGAAAGCAGGACCGCCTGGCACCGGACCAGCTTGGGCGCATTCGAAGGCCCCACGAGCAACACCGCCATCGCCCAACCAGACTTCACTCGAAATCCGAGCGCCGCGGGGATGAGCTTACCGGTCTTCAAAGGCTTTCCCTCAATCCATAAAGAAAGGGCAGGCGAAAAGACGCTCAAGCCAGCGCGTTTCTCTTGTTACTTCCCGCGCGCCACTTGATAACGCAGTCCCACCACTCCATCGGAAAACTCTTTGCTCGATAGCAGCTTCAGCCGAATCAGACGGTGTCGCGGCTGAATCAGCGGAATGCCTTCCCCAATCAGAACCGGAACTACCTTGATGTTGAACTCGTCGATTTCTCCTTCGTCCAAAAAAGAAGCAATGATCTCGCCGCCACCCATCATCCAGATGTTCTTGCCCCGCTTCTTCCGTAGTCCCTGCGCGAACGCCTTAATCGGCTCGCCGACAAACTTGAATCCTGACACCTTCGATTCCTGCGCTTGCCGTGAAAAAACGTAGTTCTGGATGCCGGCGCCGAATCCCGATGCCATCCTCTTCTCCATCCCCATCTCGATTCCCTTGCTGTATGTTTTGCGTCCCCACAGGATCGTGTCGATGCTCTTGAGGAACTCGCCCATGCCGTAATTTCCCTTGGGCCTCGGACGGTCGAGCCATGCCACGTCGCCGTCGGGCCGGGCGATATAGCCGTCCACGCTCGTCGCAATAGAAACGATGATTTTCCGTTCGATTTTCATGCTGGTCCGCCCGGGCCGCTTGCTGCGGTTAGGCCGGAATCCGGTTCGGCGCTTCGTCAGGTACCGCGAGGGACTTTAGTGCGCCGCGGGTTCCGCCGCAGGGTGCAAACCATGCTGCGGCACTTCGTGAATGCCGCGCGCGGGCGGTTCGATCCTCTGCCGGTAGAAATGGTCGAGCGGCAGCCGGCCTTTGCCGACAGGATAAGCTTTCTCGATCGCTTTCGTCGCGTACGCTTTCGCAAGCGTCGCCGCTTCGAGCAGTCCCCGGCCCACGGCCAGGTGCGCCGCCAGTGCCGAGGCAAACGTGCACCCGGTTCCGTGCAATTGCTCTTCGTTGACGCGCTCGCCGGGCAGCGTCACCATTTCCGTGCCGTCGAAAAGTACGTCCGTCGGCCTACCCATGTGTCCGCCCTTGACGATTACGGCTCGCGCGCCCATCTCCACAATCTTCCGCGCCGCCGCTTCCATGTCCGCCACGTCTTTAATCGTCAATCCGGTCAGAATTTCTGCTTCGGGAACGTTCGGCGTAATCACGCTCGCGCGTTTCAGCAACTCTGTAGCGAGAAATTTAACTCCGGCAGCATCGAGCAACTCCGTCCCACTCGAGGATTTCATCACCGGGTCGTGGACCACATGCGCGAATTTGTGTGCATCCAGAAATTCTGCCACTATTGCGGCATTCCCGCGGTTTCCGAGCATCCCGATCTTCACCGCCGCGATGTTGCAATCCTTAGCCAGCACTTCGAGCTGCGCTTTCAGCGTCGCGCTCGGAATGTTGTGCATATCTTCCACGCCCTGCGTATTCTGCACCGTCAGAGCCGTGATCGCCGCCACTCCATAACAGCCGTGCGCCGCAAACGTCTTCAAATCCGCTGCCGTCCCCGCGCCGCACGACGGATCGAATCCCGCAATCGTCAGGAGAATCGGTGGCGCAGTGTGCGTATGTCCGTTCGTGCTCATTTTTCGTGCTCCAAAGCACCCCTCGAAACAAATAGCCGGTCGCGCCACCCGGGCGCACCGGCAATTGCGAATGTACGCGCCTCGCTCCCCGCACGCAACAAGAATTTAAGCTGACTCGATCCGAGGACGTGCGGCAAAAAAAAACAACGGCCGGGGAAAATCCCCGGCCGCTCCTACCTAAACCCCCGATACGCCTGCGACTAACCACTAACTCACGGAAACAAGCCGCGCACCAGCGTGGCTTCCGCGACGCGCCCAACCGCCAGAATCATCGCGCCCGCTCGCGGCGGCACGTGATGTTTCCGCATCGTCTCCACCATTTCGTGGAACGCCCGCACCATGCTCTTCTGCAATCGCGCGTTTACTTCCTCCGCGTCCCACATGAGCCCTTCCATGTTTTGCACCCATTCGAAGTAGCTCACCGTCACGCCGCCCGCGTTCGCCAGAATATCCGGCAACACGGTAATCCCGCGCCGCGCCAGAATCTCGTCCGCGTGCGGCGTCGTCGGCCCATTGGCAGCCTCCGCAACAATCCGCGCCTTGATCGCTTCCGCGTTGTGCAGCGTAATCACATTCTCCAGCGCCGCGGGGATCAGGATGTCGCACTTCATCGTCAGCAGGTCGTCGTTCGTCATACGCGACGCCCCAGGCATCCCTACCACGGTCCCCGAGCGCTCCTTATAACGAATCGCCTTGATGGGATCGATCCCGCGCGAATTCGTCACGCCGCCGCGCGTATCACTCAACGCCACGATCTTCGCTTTTTTCTCCGCAAACAATCGCGCTGCCGTAGCCCCCGCATTGCCAAACCCCTGGATCGCCACCGTCGCGCCGCGCAGCGGAATCTTCTTCAACTTACAAGCCTCTTCCACCACGAACAGCAGCCCGCGCGCCGTCGCCTCGCTTCGTCCCTCAGACCCGCCGATCGACACCGGCTTCCCCGTCACCACGCCATGCACGGAATGCCCCACGGTCATCGAGTACGTGTCCATGATCCACGCCATCGTTTGCGCGTCCGTGTACACATCCGGCGCTGGAATGTCCATCGTCGGTCCGATGATCGGCAAAATCTCGCTGGCATACCGCCGTGTCATCCGCTCCAGCTCGGTCTTCGACATGCGC
>Ga0210395_10000134_pt1 | contig 57933 bp, 38 predicted proteins | sample IncBWH4OmetaG_FD_150861 | JGI IMG/M metagenome (GOLD analysis project Ga0210395, IMG submission 150861) | Forest soil microbial communities from Barre Woods Harvard Forest LTER site, Petersham, Massachusetts, United States - Inc-BW-H-4-O ...
GCACCAAGCCACCCGGGGATGCAACGAACACTCGATACGCCGTGAGTGTGTGAGGCACGAACGAATTATGTCCAGCTGGTTTTAGCCCGTCAAGGTCATTCCCCAAGCCGGCCTGTCCCTTGCCGGGTGCCCGCTTCGCGCTTCGGGCTCTTGAGTTTTACCCGCTCGGTCCTTCGCTACTTCCACCTGTTCCGATCCTTAACGAAAATTGAGGATTACCTCGACGATGCGGCGCCACGCGATCAAACCTCCCGCCCGCTTGAAACATGGTACAAAGCTTGGGATGGGCCAGTTGACGCAGATCGAACCCGAAATGGCAACAGAGAACGTTAGAAAGAAGCCCCAAGAAGCGGCAGAAGGCTCCGTTTCTGGCTGGCGCGAGTATGTCAACTCGTTTCTCGCAGCGGAGATTTCCGCGCTGACGCGATACTACGACCGCGTAATCCAGTGGCTGCCGCGGGAAGACGACCACGGCGGGCTGCTCGCCGCGATCGACGCGCCGCGCAAAGACACGGTTGGCAAAGACGAGCCGTTCCCCGACCTTACGCGCGAGCGAGACAAGCGCACGGCCATTCTGATCAACGGCACGTTTAACCACGACTTCGACATTCAAGCTCTCCTGATGCAATTGAAAGCGAAGCTGTCGCGCACGTCGCGCCTCGTGGTGGTGCTCTACAATCCCTATCTGCGCGGGGCCTATTACCTCACGAACCGCCTGGGAATCCGCAAAGGCGAGCTGCCGAGCACGTTTGTGACGCGCGTGGATCTGGAAAACATCGCGAAGGTGGCGGGCTTCGAGATCGTGCGGCAGCGGCAGGCCGTGTACTGCCCGTGGAAAATGTTAGGGCTCGGAACGGCCATTAACCGCGTGATGCCGCTGGTGCCGCTCGCGCGATGGCTGAGTTTGACGTCGGTGGTGGTAATGCGGCCGCTGGTGCCCTCGTCGCAGCAGGGCGTGTCCTGCGTCATTCCCGCCCGGAACGAACGCGGAAACATCGAAAATGCGCTGAAGCGTTTTCCGAACTTGGGCCGTGAGGCGGAAATTATTTTCGTCGAGGGCCACTCAACCGACGGAACGTGGGAGGAAATCCTGCGCGTGTCGACCCTGTACCGCGACCAATTCCGGATTCTAGCCCTGCAACAAGCCGGCAAAGGCAAAGCGGACGCGGTGCGGCTCGGTTTTTCGCACGCCCGAGAAGATCTGCTCGTGATTCTGGATGCGGATCTTACGATGCCGCCGGAAATGCTTACGCGCTTTAGCTATGCCTACGACCAGGGGCACGGCGATTTCATCAACGGCTCCCGCCTGGTCTACCCGATGGAAGGCGCTGCGATGCGCTTCCTGAACCGCATGGGAAATATTTTCTTCGCAAAACTGCTGAGTGCGGTGCTGGATGTGCGTCTAGGCGATTCGCTCTGCGGCACCAAGCTCGTCACGCGGCACGATTATGAGCGCATGGTGGCGTGGCGAAAAGATTTTGGCGAATTTGATCCGTTCGGCGATTTCGAACTGCTCTTCCCCGCTGCCGAGCTGGGCCTCGAAATCGTGGACGTGCCGGTACGCTATCTCGCGCGCACGTATGGCGAAACGAACATTCAGCGGTTCCGGCATGGGCTGCTGCTGCTGAAAATGACGTGGGTAGGCCTCCTACGCATCAAGATGGGAATCCGGAAGAAGAGGCCGCGCCGCCCGGAAAGCGTTGCGAGTTAGGTTTAGGAAAGAATATTTTTGGAGCAGAGCACGTCCACGTAACCTGAGCGCTCAGCGGCAAGCTCGATCGCGCGATTCTCTGGCGCCAGCGTGGTGGCTGAACGAGTCAAAATGTGGAGTTGATGACCGGCGGCACGGAAAAAGTCGAGCAGGGCTGACGGCTCGAAACCGAGTTCGCGCATTCCCTCGGGGGCGTATTCAAAAGCGATGGAGAGTCTCGGGAATTTTTCCAGGGTCAGCCGCATGCCTTCGCAAACGGCAAGTTCGTAGCCCTGCACATCGATTTTGATGAAAGAAATATTCTGCAGATTGCGAGACGCCACAAAACTATCGACGCTGGTTACCGCGACCATGGTGACTTTTTCACCAACCGGCCGCAGGCTCTTGAACTGCTCGGTGACGACACGATGATCCGCCGAGTGCTCTTCGTTGTGCCAAAACTCAAGCGAGCCGTCGGCGCGGCCTACGGCCATGTTGAACATTTCTACTGAATCTCCAAGGTCTTTGCGGCGAACAATCTCTCCCAACGTCTCGAAGCTGGCCAGGTCGGGCTCAAACGCATACACCTTCGAGGGCGCCTTGCGATTCGCCTGGATGGCAGCGGCAAAGACACACGCTGTATAGCCAATGTTTGCGCCAATATCGAGAACATCGCCGCTCGTGAAAAGTTCCGGACGGCGCCGGGTGAGCGCCCAGAACGGATCTTCGTACCAGCGCTTGTAGAGAAAATAGGAGAAAAGAAACAGCCGTTTGAACAAAGGCAGCTCGAGAAACCCTGCGGCGCGCGCTAGGTTGTAGGCCCGAGTGAACAGGTTTGCGGACGATTTATTTTGCATGCTTTCTGTAACCTTCCGCCGCAAACGCTGTCGAGCTTTGACACTTGCATATTCGGCGTACGCTTCTAGCTGTTTTTTTCGAGCACCAGCAAAACTCGCAAAGCCGCAATGCGGCGCCACAGCGGGGATGTCCAGCGCTCGAATTTCGAAAGCGCGGGATACAGGGATTCCGGCAAGAGATTCATGGGCTTAAATCCCCCGCTGAGCAGATAGGCGAACAGGCAAAAGGGTTCGAGGGCCAGAAGCTTGAGGTCCGGCAACGAACCGAGCGTCTTCCTACGGTGCTTGGGCCCGAAGAGTATGTACGGAATGGCTTGATTGCCGTCGAAGGCCATCTTTTCCTGGATGGCGCGGTGCTCCTGTGAAAGCCAGGGAGTCTCGGAGAGGTCGCAGCGCTCCTGGTGGAGAAAACGGAAAATGAAATAAGAGAAAGGCGTGACCCACGGTTCGACGAGGATCAGCCGGCCGCCGGGAATCAGAATGCGCGAGACTTCACTTAGAAAAGTCATGGGCGTGGCGAGGTGATGCAGCATGTCCAAACCGAAAATGTTTGTGACGCTGCCTGCGCGAAACGGAAGTTGTTGGGCGTCGGCGATGGCGTCGAGCCACGGACACCAGATGAGGTCGGTCGAAAGAATCCGTGGCGCGGATTGCTTGAAAAAACCGGGACCTGCGCCGACTTCGACCGAGATACCGCCCGGTTTTCGAAAGCTGAGCAGGCGTGCGAAGAATTCATCGTTGTAGACGTGGCGCAAGATGGGTTTTTGTTCCCAAATGCGGCGGTGTCGAAGAAGTTGCTCCTGAGCTTGCGTGTCGATGGCCACGGTGCGTTTTTTGATTGTACTGAGTTCGGCGGCAAGGGAGCGAGCAAAGCTGGCGCTATTGTTTCGACAGGTAACTAATGCTGTTGGTCTCGGGTGCTGACGCCTTTCCACGCTCGGGATTTTTGTTACGCTGATCTGGCAATGAATTCCAATCGAAAACCGGCTGAAGTTCCGGAGGATGACCTCCCGGCGGCCGACGAGCGCACCTCGTCCGCTTCGAGCACTCTGGAGGGGCGCGCCGGCTGGCGGCTCGTCGCTTCGCTTGCGGTGCTGCTCGCAGCGGGAACCGCGGCGGTGTATGCGCCGGCGATGCGCAATGGCTTTGTGAATGTGGACGATCCGGATTATGTGACGCGCAATCCGCATGTTCTGGGAGGATTGACTTGGGCGGGCATCCGTTGGGCGCTCGGCTCGAGCTATCCTTCCTCAAATTGGCATCCCCTAACTTGGATTTCTCACATGGCGGATGTGCAGTTGTATGGAAGAAATCCCGCGGGGCATCACTCGACCAGCGTTCTCTTGCACGTCCTGGGAGTTGTGCTGCTGTTTCTGCTGATGGAACGGGCCACTGGGCGCGCGTTTCGGAGCGCGGCCGTGGCGGCACTGTTTGCGGTCGAACCTTTGAATGTCGAAGCGGTCGCGTGGATCTCCGAACGGAAGTCGGTGCTGAGCGTCCTGCTTTTTCTGTTGGCCATCGGAGCGTACGGCTGGTACGCGAAAAAGCCGGGCGTGGCGCGCTATCTGTGGGTCGTCTTGTTTTTTGTTCTGGGAATAGCCGCCAAGGTCATGGTGATCCCCTTCCCGTTTGCGCTGCTTCTGCTCGATTACTGGCCGCTGGGGCGGCTGCCGGGAACGGACGCGGAAGGTGCGCCGCGGCCATTTTTTGCCGCGCTGCGCGCGCTGGCCATGGAAAAGATTCCCCTCTTTCTAATGGCAGCGGCGGGCGCGGCAGTGACCGTTTATGTGCATTCGCGCGAACACGCACTGACATCCTCGATGCCGTTCAGCTGGCGATTCAAGAACGCGATTTTTTCCTACCTTGCCTATCCCGGGAAGGCCATCTGGCCTGCTGGGCTGGCGGTATATTATCCACATCCGGAAAACACGCTAGCGTGGACGATTGTGGCTCTCGCCGGTCTCGGACTAGTGGGCATCAGCGTGGTGGTTTGGCGATTCCGCAAGCGCAAATACTTGCTCGTCGGCTGGCTGTGGTATCTGGGGACGATGCTGCCGATGATCGGCTTTATACAAACGGGGCGGCAAGGAATGGCCGACCGGTTCATGCATATTCCGATGATCGGGCTGCTCTTTGCTCTGGTTTGGCTGATTGGGGATTTGGCGGCGGAGAAGCACTGGCAGAAAGAAATTGCCATAGCAATTTTCCTGGTGGTGCTCGCGCCGTTTGCCGCCGTGACCATCAAGCAGATTGGCTACTGGCATGACAGCTACACACTTTTTGCGCACACACTCGACGTAACCAAGAACAACGGGTTTGCGGAAAATGATTTCGCCGTGGCGCTCATGGAGCGCGGCGAGCCGGACCTTGCGGCGGAGCACTTCGTAGCTGCGGTGCGGCTGAGCCCTGATCTGGCATCGCCGCATTACAATCTTGCCGTCTTGCTGCAAAAACAAAACCGTTTGGATGATGCGGAGCACGAATATCGCGCAGCGCTGGCGCTTTCCAGCGACCGGATGGAGATCGTGCAGTCGCACAACAACTTGGGGATCCTGTACTTGGGAGAAGGCAAGTATTCCCAGGCGATGACGGAATTGAGCGCGGCCATTGCCATGGACCCAAGCGAGCAGAACAGTTACATCGGGCGCGGGACCGTGGAGATGCAGACGATGAACATGGACGGAGCGATTTCGGATTTTGCCAAGGCGGCGCAGATTGCGCCATCTCCGCTCGCTTTGTACTGGCTGGGGCGCGCCTTGGAAAGCAAAGGCGAGAATCAGCAGGCTGTGACAGCTTATGCAGCGGCATTGCAATTGGCTCCGGCAATGGCAGAAGCGCGGGCGCGGCTGACAGCCCTGGGTGCGAGAACCCCGTGAAGGACATCCAGCGGTGGTCGAATTGCCAATTTTTGCGAGAGGCCTTTAGATGTAGTCGAATAGAGTCATGAAGCCGAAATCCATGTGGAGTTGCTGGTGGCAGTGGAAGAGCGTCAGGCCCGGATTGTCGGCGATGAAGTCCACTTCCGCTTCCTGATAGCCACCGAGCATTAGCACATCTTTTAAGATTCCAGCCACCGGCTTCCCGGCGATGCTGGCCAGCTCAAAACTGTGACGGTGAAGATGGATGGGGTGGATGTCGTCGCTTGCGTTGTACATGTGGATGCGGTAACGCTTGCCCTGCTTGAGATGAAATGCGGCGGGGGCGATCTCGCCCGTCATGGGATAGCTTCGGCCGTTAACTGTCCAACGATTGAATCCTTCTTCGGCGGCGTTCTCTTTTCTAAAGGTCATGTCGAACGTTTCGTCTGGGGCTCGAGCACTCGCACCGGGTTTTGCGAAACGCATGTAGTTCCAACGAAAAGGCGCAGGGGCGATCCATTGGGCCTTCCCTTGGTGGCCTGCGTATTCCACGACAATTCCCATTCCATGCGGGCGATCATCGTTATCGAGATCGCCCAAGATCCAGACACCGGGATGATTCATCTCGACGGTCGCGGAGATGCGTTCAGCAGTGCCAAGCCAGAGGACGGGCACTTTGGCGGGATTCGGCACAGGATTTCCATCGAGCGCGATGAGCTGGAAAGAGTGACCGGGCAACGCCAGGCTGCGAATTTCTGTAGCGCTTCCGTTGAGGATATGAAACAGGACGCGTTCGCCCTGCTTTACGCGAATGGGCTCGCCGTGTCCGAGCATGCGTCCGTTGATCGTGAAGGAGCGATATCCGACTTCGTAGCCGTGGGGCATGCCTTTGGCAAGCGAGGCTTTCATGGCAGCCTCGCCGGTTTCCCGGAGGGACTTGTCGGGAGCGGAAGGAGCAAGGAAATCCATGGCCATATCTCCGCCGCGGCTGAAGGTGGGCTCGAATTCCTTGAGCGTGAGAAAAACTTCACGGTCATATTTGCCCGGTTCCTGGCGCGGCTCAACGTAGACCGGACCGACTTGGCCACCGTATTGTCCGGCGGCCAGATCGGCTCCGGCGCGATTGTGCGTGTGGTAGAAGCGGAGGCCGACTGGCTTTGGTGTGAAGACGATGCGGCGCTTGCCATGAGCAGGGATGAAGGGAGTGCCTTCTTCGGCGGCGCCGTCCACGTCAACCGGAACCTGCTGGCCGTGCCAATGCAATTGCTCGGGCGTGTCGGTGTCGTTGTAGAGATCGATCGTGACCTGCTGGCCTTCTTGGAGGCGAAGTAGAGGTCCCGGAAACTGGCCGTTGTACGTGGTGGCGGAGATGATGCGTTTGGGGGCGATTTCGATCGGAGAGTTTTTGATGTGCAGGGTGTAGTCCACGGCCCCGGAATCGGTTGGCGCGACGTCGGAGGCGTTGCTTTCTATTGTTGATTTCGCTTGAGCAAGGCTGTTTTTCAAAGAAAGCAGGAGCGCTCCGGTTGCAAGGCTTGCAGTTTTTAGAAATCGGCGGCGCGACTCCTCAAAGTTGTTCATGGATTCCCTTCCATCTGATGCTCAAGTTTCATCGCGGGTTTCGCGTCCGCGGCCAGCCTTACTGGGCACTCATCCGTTCGATTCCCTAGAATCAGAAAGAGCGCTTTCCAGCGCCGCGTGGAATGGAGCGAAACCACGGCAGGCTACGGAAGCGCAAAGGTGAAAAGCGTGGAGCCGGCGGCTACGGCGACGTATTGTTTGCCGTCGATGGCGAAGGACATTGGCGATGAATACACGGATGCACCACACTGGAAGTGCCAGAGAGATTTTCCGTTAGCGGCATCGAGGGCGATGAAGTTGCCTTCCGCGTCGCCGGTGAAGACCAGGCCGCCTGCCGTGGAGAGCGCTCCGGACCAGGTGGGCGAGGGGTGCTTCCATTCCCATTTTATTTTGCCGGTATCGGGATCAATGGCGCGAAGGGCGCCCCAGAACGGAGCAGTGTCGTCGTTCGGAAAGTAAGCGCTGCCATAGTACGCGTGGCCTTCATCGTAAGGCTGCGGCGCAGTGCTGAAGATGTCGCACTGCTCTCGCGCGGTGACGTAGAAGAGCTTTGTTTCGGGATCGTAGGTGGGCGACATCCAGTTGGTCGCGCCGGCGGCGCCGGGGCAGACGCGACTCCCTTCCAGCGTAGGCGAAGCCTCTTTGAGCGGGGCGGGACGGCCTTCGGCATCTTTGGAATTGCTCCAGGTGACTTTGGCGTAAGGATTTGACGAGATGAGTTTTCCGGTGGAGCGGTCGACGACGTAAAAAAAACCGTTGCGATTGGCTTGGACGATGAGATGTTTTTCGCCCTTATCGATCATCACTGGAACTTGCGTGGCGTCCCAATCGTGTTCGTCGTGTTTCGTGAATTGGAAATACCATTTGAGCCTGCCGGTGTCAGGATCGAGGGCGAGCAGCGAGTTGCTGTAGAGATTGTCACCGGCGCGGCCTTCGCCGCGATTGCTCGGTGAAGGATTGCCGGTGGTCCAGAAAGTGGTGTTGGTGGCGGGATCGTAGGAGCCGGTGATCCACGCGGGAGCGCCGCCAATTTTCCAGGAGTCGGCTTCCCAGGTTTCGTGGCCGGGCTCGCCGGGCCCGGGAACGGTGTAAAAGCGCCATTTGCGTTCGCCGGTGGTTGCGTCGTAGGCATCAATGAAACCGCGGATGCCATATTCTCCCCCGGAAACACCGACGATGACAAGATTCTTGATGGCCAGAGGTGCCAGAGTGATGCTGTAACCTTTCTGATAGTCAAACGCGGTGGCATCCCAGATGACGTTGCCGGTTTTGGAATCGAGAGCGACCACGTGCGTATCGAGCGTGCCGAAGAAGACTTTGTCGCCAAGGATGGCCAACCCGCGATTGACGCGGCCGCAGCAGGGGCGAATGTCGGCAGGAAGAGCGCGCTGGTATTGCCAAATCGGGCGCCCGGATTTCGCATCGAGAGCGAAGGCGCGATTGTCCTGGCCGGTGGCGTAGAGAATTCCGTCGACGACAAGCGGCGTAGTTTCGAACTTGCCGCCCGCCATCGTTTGGTAGGCCCACCTGGGGACAAGCGCGTTTGCGTTCGAGGAGTTAATTTGATCCAGCTTGCTGAAGCGGTGGCCGGAGTAATCGCCCGAATACATGAGCCAGTTCTGGGGCTCTTTGGCGGAATCGAGGAGGCGCTGTGGCGTCACCTGCGGGTACGCGTTCGATGCGAGGAAGCTTGAAGCGGCGAGAAGCAAGGATGAAACGTGCAGCGCTTTTTTCAAGAGTAGCCTTTTCATCGCGCGCCTACGCTCAACAGGAAGGCCAGGATGTCCTGGAGATCTTTGTCATTTAACATTTTTTGATCATACGCGGGCATGAGAGATTCCCGAGATTTTTCATACGAGCGGAGCTTGTCTTTTTCAAAGAAGTGAAGCTGCTCGCGCTCGTCCATCATCTGCACCGTGAAATGATCTTCGTTTAAGACGACGCCTGTAAATTTCTGGCCATCGGCGGTTTCGACTTTCACGGTTTCATATTCTTGTGAAAATTCCTTCATTGCTTCGGAGATGCCCTGGGCCAGGCGGCGGCTGGGATAGCGGACAGAGTCGACGAGGTAATCCGTGGCGCGGGCGGAGCCGGTAGTGGAAAGGTCAGGGCCGAGGCGTCCTCCCTTCCCTTCGATCATGTGACAGGTGGAACAAGCTGCCGCACCGAAGAAGAGTTGTTTGCCATGTGCGGAATCGCCTAGTGGTTCGGCGGGAGCCTTGAGCTGGACGCTGCGAATGTAGGCGATGACTTGCCAGATTTCTGTTTCGGTCATGCCGACGCCTTGCTGAGTTGCACCATTCGGAGGCATCGCCGTGCCGGGAACGCCTTCGTTGATGGTGCGAAAAAGGTCGCCGTCGGAATTTCCGTGACGTTTCCGCGCGCGGGTGAGGTCGGGTCCGCGGCCTCCGCCGCGGGCCCCGAGTCCGTGGCAGAAGGCACAGTTGGAGCGAAATTGGAATTCGCCGAGCTTGGCGGCTTGGGGATCGTTGGCAAGCGGATTTTGGTTGTGCGCAACGACCGTCGGGAGGGTCCAGAGCATGGCCGAGAGCGCGAGCAGGAAGCAGCAACGAACCAGCCTTTGAAGCATTCGGCCGGATTGCCGAATTATGTTCGATCCGTCGGCAAGCATCAGGGGCGAGCCTCCTGTGATTCTGGCGGAATCGCGGCCACTATACCATTCCTCTCGAACACGCAGATGGCGTGCGAGCGGCCTCTTCCATCGCACAGGTTGGACTCACGCCGTTCTGCTTTTGCGTCAAGAACAATCACTCACCATCATTTCGTCGAGGCTCGAGTGGTCTTTGTGAAAGCAATGTTTCGGACGCGGCCGGCGAAAAGATCGCAGCCGGTGACGTGGCCTGCAGCATCGCGGTGGAAGACGACGGACGTGCCAAAAGGGCCTTGGAATTCATCGAGAACGATTGGTTCGAGAACGGCAGGATCCTGCCAGTTCGTGGCCAGAGTGAGCTTGCCATCCTTGACGGCAAAGCGATAGGTGGCTTGGAGTTCAGCGCTGGTGTATTCGCCGACGTATTGCGCGAAATTTTCCGCGGAAGCTTTGAGCGGTTCGTACCTTTCAAAGATTTGCGGGGCGCTATCTTTGAAATCTAGCGTAAAGCGCATACCGGAGTTTGGTTGGCGGTCGAAGGCGATTTCAGGACCGGGAATGGCGACAAAGTGGGTCGCGTCGCGAGGTTTGAACTCCGTACCGAATGCCTGGAGGCTGCCATTTGACGCCGAAATCTGAAGGACGGAGCGAGAGTCGACGTTGCGATACCACCCGATGAAGGGCTGGAGGTCTACGCTGGGGGCGGCGGAAGCCGGAGGCTCCGGCGAGAGCTTGCCGGCAAGGTAGAGATCCGCGATCTGATACGACAGGCGTCCGGGATTGCTTGTTCCCACATTGCAAAGGGTGATGACGGAAAATTTCTGTTGAGGAAAGCGCAATAGCTCGGTGCGATAACCAAAGAGAGCGCCACCGTGCTCCACGACGGGGAGTCCGCGATAAGTGCTGACAAAAAGGCCTAGCGCGTATTCGATCTGTTTTCCGTTGTTGAGTACTCCGTGCGTCTCGATTTCCTTGAGGAGAGTGCCTTTGCCTAGCTTGTTGGCGTAGAAATTGCGATCCCACGCGAGGAGATCATCGACGCTGCTCATGAGGCCGCCGTCGCCGATTTTGTCGAAGTTGGTGGACCAGTCGATGCGGAAGCCGCCGGCGGGGCGCGGCTCGTAGGCAGGAACGCGACCGGGAACGACGACGGTGTGGTCGTCATAAAAGCGCGTGTGGGTCATTCCAAGGGGCTTGAAGATATTTTCATCGGCGAATTGAGAGAGGGGCTTGCCTGTAGCGCGGCGGATGACAACGCTCATCAGAAAAAAGTTTGTGTTGCTGTAGAGGAACTCATCGCCGGGCACGTAGTTGAGGGCTTTTTGGCGGGAGAGTAGATCGAGCAGTTCGGATGTGGTGTGGATATCCTCGAAATTGCGCCCGGCGAGAAGCAGCAAGCCGAGTATGTCGCGAAAGCCGCTAGTGTGATGGAGCATTTGGCGGAGGGTGATGGTCTTTCCGTAAGAAGGAAGCTCGGGAACGTACTTTTGGACATCATCATCGAGCGATAGGTAGCCTTGCTCGGCAGCGAGGACCACGCTGGCGGCGGTAAATTGTTTCGAGACGCTGCCCATGTAGAAGACGGACTGCGGAGTGAGCGGCACGCCGAGTTCAAGGCTGGCGGTGCCATACGCTTTTTTGTAGATGAACTCGCCGTCGCGCACGATGCCGAGCGCACAACCTGGCGTATCGGGCTTGTCGTAGGCCGCAAAAACTTGATCCACTTTGCGGTCCAAGTCGCCCGCATCCTTCTGGGCGAAGGATGCGGCTGCAGCCAGTGAGCAGGCGGAACACAAAATGATGGCAGCACGGTGGAAATTGGTCATTGGATTGAAGTTCCTCTCGATTTATCGTGACAGCGGAGACTATATCCACGTGGAATTGAAAGCAAAGCCTTTTGCTACCTTCTAGCGGTCGGCAACTAGTGGGCGGGCCCTATGCATGCCTCCGACGCGAGCGAGGGTGGATGAGTGGTCGATGGCTCAAACCCGATATGCGTCACTTGCTGCTAGCGGACTTGCTTCGCAGAATCGGCATGGGAGGGGTAAGATAGTGCACTCTTGGATTGATGAACTGACAGGATAACGGAAATGACCACAGAAGCGAACGAACGGATGCAGAGGCCGCTTGAGGCCGTGGACATGCAGATTGCTGAGTTGCTCGGCGAAGAGGCGCAGAGGCAGGCTAGCGGACTGGAGCTGATTCCATCGGAGAACCTTGTTTCGGAAGCGGTGTTGGAGGCCATGGGGTCGATTTTCACAAACAAGTACGCGGAGGGGTATCCGGGGAAACGGTATTACGGCGGGTGTGAATATGCGGATCAGGTGGAGCAGTTGGCGATCGACCGGGCGAAGGAGCTGTTTGGGGCCGAGCATGCCAATGTGCAGGCGCATTCGGGGACTTCGGCCAACATCGCGGTGTACATGGCCACTTTAGAGAAGGATGACGTGGTGCTGGGGATGAATCTTTCGCATGGCGGGCATTTGACGCATGGGCATCCTTTGAATTTTTCTGGGCGGATGTACAAGTTCATTGCGTACGGGGTGCGGAGAGAGGACGAGCGCATTGACTACGAGGAGATCGAGAGGCTCGTGTTGGAGCACAAGCCGAAGATGGTTGTGGCGGGGGCGAGCGCGTACTCGAGAATTATCGATTTTGAGCGGATTGCCAGGGCGGCGAAGTCGGCAGGGGCTCTGTTTTTTGTGGATATGGCCCACATCGCGGGGCTTGTCGCGGCGGGGGTCCATCCAAGTCCGGTGCCGCATGCGGATATCGTGTCAACGACCACGCACAAGACTTTGCGCGGGCCGCGTGGCGGATTGGTTTTGTGCAAGGCGGCGTTTCGAAAGGAGTTGGACAAGCTGACGTTTCCGGGGACGCAAGGCGGGCCTTTGGTCCACACGATTGCCGCGAAGGCCGTGTGTTTGAAGGAAGCCATGGAGCCGAGCTTTGGGGTATACCAGAAGCAAGTCGTGGCCAATGCGAAGGCGCTGGCGGCGGCGATTGCCAAGCGCGGATTCCGGATTGTAACTGGCGGGACGGACAATCACGTGTTCTTGATCGAGGTGCATTCACGCGGGATAACCGGAAGCGATGCGGAGAAGGCTCTGGACCGCGCGGGGATCACTGTGAATAAGAATTCGATACCGTTCGATCCCCTGCCCCCGATGAAGGGAGGCGGCATCCGGTTGGGAAGCCCGTCGGTGACGACGCGTGGGATGCGCGAAGCGGAGATGGAGCAGATCGGCGAGTGGATTGGCGAGATTCTCTCGCACCTGGGAGATGCGGAAACCGAACAGAGGGTGCGGAAGCAGGTTGCGGATTTCGCGTCGCGCTTCCCGATCTACGAATCCCGTGTGCGAGGAAGTTCACGCGCAGAACCTGCGCGTGTGTGACCCCCCAAATGACGCAAGGAATCATCGAAGCAACCTTCGAATTCGAGAAGTGGCTGGGCGCGCAGCTTCCGATCATCAGGCAAGATCTTCGACTTAAACATCGATTTATGGCCGAAGCTGCGTTCCCGTTTTTCCGGGCGACTTTCTACCGATGGCTCCAGCTGTGGCCGGAAGTGTGTGGCGAACTCGCGAAAGCTCCCCAAGTTCTTGCGGTGGGCGATTTGCACATCGAAAATTTTGGGACTTGGCGGGACTTGGAGGGGCGGCTCATCTGGGGCGTGAACGATCTTGACGAAGTCTATCCGGCGTCTTATGCCATAGACCTGGTGCGGGTTACGACGAGTGCTTATTTGGCGATCCTGGGGGAGCACTTGAGCATGCCACGGCGCCAAGCGTCTGAAGCCATCGAAGAAGGCTACCGGGATTCGCTAACCGCAGGTGGGAAGCCATTCATTCTCGCGGAGGACAACCAGTGGCTGCGGCTGATGGCGCTGAGCAAGCTGCGCGATCCTGTTCACTTCTGGGAGAAGCTGACGCACCTGCCGCCTTTCACGGCCAAGGCGCCTGTCGAAGTGCGGAAATTGCTGGAGAAATCGCTGCCGCCCAAGAGCTTGTATCAACTGAAAAAGCGAATCGCGGGGCTTGGCAGTTTGGGGCATCCGCGGATAGTGGCGATTTCTTCAGCTGGAGGGGCGTTTATTGCGCGCGAAGCGAAAGCGATCCGGCCTTCGGCGTCGGTATGGCACGACAAGGGGTCGTCGATAGTGGTATACGGACCAAAGCTTCTGGCGAGCTGTTTGCGCGTACCGGATCCATTCGTTCGCTTTCAAAACAGATGGGTAGTACGGCGGTTGGCGCCAGACTGTTCGCGAATCGAACTGGTTTCGCTAGCGGCTGAACGGGATGAAGCGCGGCTGCTGTATTCGATGGGATGGGAAACCGCCAACATGCACTTTGGCTCACCGCAGGGGATACCGCTGATCAAACGCGACCTCTCGCAAAGGAAAAATGGGTGGCTGCACAAAGCGGCAAAAGCGATGTGCAAGGCCACGTTAAGAGACTGGGAAGATTGGCGTAAGGGCTGGAAGAAGCTGACGAAATAGCGTGCCGCGCAAGATTTCGTGCTGCGCCGGCAGGCTCGTTGAGCCGTATTGACCGGATTTCGCGTCCTGTACTTGACTCTGTCACTCCTACCTCAGTGCGGCTGACCTAAGACTGTCCCAGGGGTCAGTAGATTCTCATGTAGAGAGGGCGTAGGTTTCAAGAAGGACTGGGATGGGAACCGATAGTGCGACACCGCTTGACCTCAAAGAGGCCAATCTCGCGGGTAACCGCGAAGCGGTCAACCCAGCGAAACCCGGTACCCCCGCGTGGCGAGTTTCCTGCTTCCGGGGGGAGCCCTATCTGTCACTTATCCTGAAGAAGTTAGCGGCAACGAGGGGAAAAAACAATGATGGACACGGAAGCCTTCCGCGAATTCAAGGCCGGGCTAACGCTGCTGCGAGACAACTATGCGATGAAGGCGTTGCCGCATATGAAGCGCGCGGCAGACCTTGATAAGAACAATCCTTACTACATGTCTTATTTGGGAGTGGTGCTGGCGCGCTCGGAACAGAAGTGGGGCGAAGCGGAGCGGCTGTGCGATACGGCCGTGCGAATGAAGAGGAACCAGGCGCAGCTGTATTTGAATCTGGCGGAAGTGTATGCGACAGCGGGGCGGCGGGATGAAGCTGTGGAAGCCTTGCAGTCCGGGCTGAAGTTTGCGCGGCGAGACGTGCGGTTGACGATCGCCATGAACCGGCTTGTCGAGCGCCGGCCTCCAGTACTTACTTTCCTGACGCGGCAGAACCCTCTAAACCGGCAACTAGGGATCCTGCGACACAAGACCCTGCGAATCTTCGGACAAGACGACTAATCTCGAGTTTTCTCTACCCCCCCAAGAAAAAGGGGCGGATGGCTCATCGCCATCCGCCCCTTTTTGCTTTTAACTCCAGTTACTGCGAGTTGAACGCCGCGACTACCAGACGGAGTTGGAAAAGCCCGGGACGGAAGGTTGCTGTACACCCATTTCCATGAGGATTTTCAGACCGATGCCGAACATACCGGTGGACAGAGGCACTCTGCGAACGACTTCGGCGAGGTATTCGCGGTTGAGCGACATAGGAGCCTGGGAATAAGGCAAAGTCACAAAAAGGCGCATGCCGATCTCGTAGCCCGGCTCGCTGGTCTGGAAGTAAACGCCGCTGCGAGAAACGCTGAGGGTTCCGCGCATATCGTCGAAGTGCTCTTTCTCTGGATCGGAAGGACGAATGCGCATGAGCTGGGTGATTTTGCAGCGGCGAGTGCCGCGGCGTTCCTGAGTTGCTGGTTTCGAAGTAGTCGTGCCACCTGTGGTGGGTGTCTTTCCCATGATGCCTTGCTGGGTCTCCATGAATGCCTCGCCTCTCGCGAAGGGGACGCTTCATCGAAGAGTGTAAGGCTTCGGACAAGCAAAACCTATAGCTGAGACGTACCTGCCGAAGAGTAGGATGCTCGTAAGCAACAATCATAGTACGGAAGTACTCGAAAAGGAAGGGGGAGGCGCAGAGGTTCGGAGAACTTCTTTTGCTAAACAGAAGAATAAGAAGGATTTAATGGGGAGTTCCGAAAGTGAAATGGCAGACCGGATTAGTACCATTCTGGGACCCCGGTAGGAATACGGTCCCCACGAAGTCCGGCCCTAAGAGATAGGTACGATAGGAGATATTCGAGGAGCGGACGAGAAAGGATCAACGGGAGTGCGGCTAGAGAATTGCAGAAGTTGTGTGCCAGCCGCAATCGGGGATTCCCGGATGGGATCGTGTTCGCGGCGGAGAAGCACAGGTTGCTCGGAGGAAATTCCGCCATGAATACAGCGGCGCACCGAAGTGCCGTATCGTCCGAGGGTGGTCAACTCCATGAACTGGAGCGTGGAGAACGGCGGGGGAGTCTGGCAACGGCAGAAGAAGAGGCGCGCAATAAAACAAACGGAGAAGCGGAGCCAAGGGCGCGCGTGTACATTGCCGCGGAAAACCGGCTGCTGCGTGAAGCCCTGTCGCGGATGTTGACGAGCCAAGACAACATCGATGTCGTGGGTTTAAACAGCACGGGACCGTTTCGAGCGCAAGGATTGATCGAGGAGAAGGTGGATATCTTGCTGCTGACGTCCGGCGGGACTCTGGCTGAAGATATTTTCGTGATTCGGCAGGCGCGATTGACGGCGCCAACCGTGCGAATCTTGCTGGTGGGAATGACGGAAGACGAGACAGAATTCTTTCAGTACGTGCGAGCGGGAGTCAGAGGGTACCTGCCAAGAGACGCCTCGGCAGAGGACGTCCTGGAAGCCATGAAAGCGGTGTATGCGGGCGGCGCGGTGTGCCCAGGGTCGCTGTGCGCATTGTTGTTCCGGTTCTTTGAACGCGAGGCTACCTCGGTACAATCGGCGAGCATCCACCCGAGGCTGGGCTTGACGCGGCGGGAACAGCAAATCGTTCCTCTGATCGCACAGGGACTGACGAACAAGGAAATTGCCAACCAGTTCTGCTTGTCGGAACAGACAGTGAAAAACCATCTTTACCGCATGAAGCGCAAAGTCGGGGCGGGCGACCGGTTTGGGATTGTGCATCTTTGCCGTACACAAGGATTCTTGGTTTAGCGGATTAGCCTGCTATTTCTGACTGCTTTTCTTGGACAGTTCCTGCCAGGTGACTTCTTTCTACCGTTTGTGCGATTCTCTTCCTCGACAAAACGCGAGGAAGTGGCCATGCTCAAAAAATTCAAAGATTTAACTGAGAGAGAGATCCTGGCGCTGGCGATTGTGTCGGAAGAAGAAGACGGGCGTATCTATGGCGAATTTGCGGACGCTTTGCGGGAGACTTATCCGGCGACGGCGAAAATGTTCGAAGAGATGCGCGAGGAAGAAGTGGTGCATCGCGACCGGCTGCTGGCCATGTTCCGGCAGCGCTTTGGTGACCACATACCTTTAATCCGCCGCGAAAACGTGAAGGGATTCTTGCAGCGGAGGCCGACATGGCTGTTGCGGCCACTGGGCGTGAACGTGGCCAGGAAGCAAGCCAAGATCATGGAAATGGAAGCAGCCCGTTTCTATTCGCGGGCCGTCGGCCGCGTCACGGACGCCCCTACACGGGAACTGCTGAATAAGCTGGCGGATGAAGAGCGGAAGCACTCCGCTACGGCAGACGGCCTCCAAGAGAAACATTTGACGGATCCGGCGCGCGCGGAAGAAGCCGAATCGCATCGCAAGTTGATCCTTCTGCAAATCGTGCAGCCGGGACTGGCGGGGCTGATGGATGGATCAGTGTCGACGCTGGCTCCGCTGTTTGCGGCGGCATTCGCCACGCACCAGAGCTGGGACGCATTTCGGGTGGGGCTGGCGGCCTCGATCGGCGCGGGCATCTCCATGGCCTTTTCGGAGGGGCTCTCCGACGATGGATCGTTGACGGGGCGAGGGTCGCCGTGGTTGCGCGGGACGGTGACGGGCTTAATGACCACAGCCGGCGGAATCGGACACACCCTTCCGTTTCTGATCGCCAATTTTCGCATCGCGACGATTGTTGCGGTGGTTGTCGTGTGCATCGAACTGGCGATCATCAGCTACATCCGACACCGCTACATGGATACGCCGTTTTTGCAGGCGGCGTTTCAGGTGATTGTCGGGGGAGTGCTGGTTTTCTTCACGGGATACCTGATCGGCAGTTCGTAGAAGCATCTGGCAATGAGCCAGGGAGGCGGCAGAGGAGTCCAGATAAAACCGAGCCTTTTATTAACTCAGACAGATACCAACTTGTTGTATAAAAGTGTTGACATACATCGTCTCCTTTCCTATTCTCCCAACATTTCCCGCCCGTCTCTTGATCCAGCAAGAATTAGGGCAAGAGATGAGACGTCTCCGTCATAGAGCAAGCCGATGTGGAAATTTGCTTTCTCAGTCGCGACGCTAAAACTCTCCAGGAGCGATCCGCAACGGTCAAGCAGGGCAACCCTCTGCCTGCTCGGCGGAGTTGTGCGGGCTGTCGTGTGAACCATGGCTAACTGAAACGTTTGAAGAGGAAAGATAAGAGGAGGCAGACATGTCATTGATTCAAGTAGGTTTGGTAGACAAGACGAAGGCCATAGATCCCGAATTGATGCAGGCGGTTGCAGCCGCGCTGACGATTCAGGTGACCAGAGACCTGCCGCAGTTCTGGAATGTGCAGGCGACGGTAACGTATGAACCGAATGCCAGCAAAATACCGCCCGGGGTTTGGCCCGTCTTTCTGGTAAAGACGCTGCCGCCCGGCGAAGGCGGCTTCCATTTAGATCAGCACAATCAACCGTACGCGAAGGTGATCGCTTCGCCGGGGAGCGATGAGTGGACGATAGATGCGAGCCACGAGACGCTCGAAATGCTGGTGGACCCGAACGGGAACCGGCTGCAGCCTTCGACTTCCATACAGATTGAGAATGGGAAGATCGTGGATGGCACGGGACAGTTTGCCTATTTGGTGGAGGCCTGCGACCCGTGCGAAGCGGACAATTTCGCGTATCCCATCCAGGGCGTCGCGGTATCAGATTTTCTGACGCCGCATTTTTATGATCCGGTGGTCACACCGGGGACGCGCTACAGCTTTACGGGGGCCATCAAGGCGCCACGGCAGATCCTGCCAGGCGGATATATTTCCTGGGTGAACCAGCAAAGCAACGAGATGCAGCAACTGCTTTGGGTGGATCCCACCAAGGCGCCGAAAATTGTCAACCTGGGGCCGGCGGCAGGCGCCAGTCTGCGCGAATGGGTGGACAACTACATGGCAGAGTCCGAGGGAAAAACGACAGTCCGTGCCAACAGGCACGCCCTGAATGAAGAGTTGCTGGCGCATTGCAAGGCCAAACGAGCGAGCCTGGACGTTATTTCACAGGCGAGAGCCAAACTATACGACGAACCGAAGCGCCGTTCCGCCGGCGTGAAGTGATGCTGGCGGGAGCCTAACGAGAAAAGAAGTGTTCATCGGCCCTGCCGCTGATTTTTGGGCGGCAGGGCTCTTTTGTGTCAGTAGGAGTCGTTCGCCCCTCGCAGCGAGCAGCTTTTCAGGCACCAGGGGCACGGGGCACTAATCGGCCTGGGCGGCGGCGGGGGAGGGGGCGTGGGAGTGCTTGCGAACGCCCTGGAGCCATGACTGCAGCCGATCCATATAGATGTAGACGATTGGCGTGGTGAACAGCGTGAGCATCTGGCTGACGATGAGGCCACCGATGATGGTGATACCCAACGGGCGGCGCAGTTCGGAGCCGACGCCCGTGCCCAGCGCCAGAGGCAATGCGCCGAACAGTGCGGCCATGGTGGTCATGAGGATGGGCCGGAAGCGCAGTAGACAGGCCTTGTAGATTGCGTCCAAGGGTGAGGTTTTCTCCTCGCGCTCCAATTGCACTGCAAAATCAATCATGAGAATGGCGTTTTTCTTGACGATGCCGATCAGGAGGATGATGCCGATCAGGGCAATCATGTTCAGATCGGAGCCCGCAACTTTGATGGCCAGAATAGCTCCAATGCCGGCGGAAGGAATAGTAGAGAGAATGGTGATGGGGTGGATGAAACTTTCATAGAGGATGCCGAGGACGATGTAGACGGCAACGAGAGCAGTGATGACCAGAATGAGCTGCGAGGAGCGTGAGTCTTGAAAGGCCTGCGCATTGCCCTGGAAAGTGGCGTGAACCGTGGGAGGCACGCCGATTTCACGAGTTGCGGCTTCGATATCCACAACGGCAGGGCCCAGAGAGGCACCGGGGGCAAGATTGAAGGAGATGGTGATAGCGGGAAAGATGCCCTGGTGATTGACGGAAAGAGCCGTACTGGAGGGCTCGTAACGGGCAAAAGCGCTGAGGGGGACGAGGTTGCCGGCGGTGGCGGGCACATAGATGGACTTGAGAGCTTCGGGATTCTGTTGAGCGCTCGGCATGACTTCTAAGACCACATAGTATTGATTGAGGCCCTTGTAGATGGTGGAGACCTCGCGCTGGCCGAAAGCGTCGCTCAAGGTGTTGTCAATGGCTTGCATGGCGACCCCGAGGCGGCTGGCGGTGTCGCGATCGACGACCAGGGAACTTTCCAGGCCGTGCATCTGCTGATCGGAGTTCACATCGCGGAGTTCGGGGATCTTGCTAAGCCTGGCCTGAAGGACGGGAGCCCAATGGTTGAGGTCATCCAGATTGTCGGCTTGCAACGTGTATTGGTATTGAGCGGCGCCGAAACGACCCCCCACGTTGAGGTCCTGCACAGCCTGTAGATAGAGAACAGCGCCTGGAACATGCGCCGTGGCGTCGCGGATCCGGGCGATGACATCGTCGGCGCTTATCTTCCGTTCGCTAAGGGGCTTGAGCTGGCCAAACATGCGGGCGGTGCTGCCGCCGCTGCCGCCGCCGGTGAAGGCAGTGACGGTATCAACAGCGGGGTCTTTCAAAACAATATCCGTGAACTCGCGCATCTTCTGCGACATAGCCGCGAAGGATAGATCCTGGTCGCCCTGGATCAAGCCGCTGACTCGGCCAGTGTCCTGCTGAGGGAAAAAGCCGGAATTAACATGGACAAAGAGGTAAGCGCAGATCACCGCGGTGAGGAAGGTCATGCCGAGGATCAGCAGCTGGCGGCGGAGAACCCACCGGAGAGAAACATCGTAGAGATGAAGAAGCCCGTTAAAAGCGGCTTCAAAGAAGTTGTAGATCCAGTTGTGCCTACCGCTTTCGTGCTTCAGAAAACGCGCGCACATCATGGGAGTGGTGGTGAGGGAAACGAAGAGCGAGACAACGATGGCCACGCTGAGGACCACCGCAAATTCGCGGAAGAGGCGGCCGACGATGCCGGGCATCATCAGGATAGGGATAAAAACGGCGACGAGTGAGGTGCTCATGGAGAGAACGGTGAATCCAATTTCGCTGGCGCCCCTCATGGCGGCCTCGAAGGGCTTTAAGCCGTTCTCGATGTGACGAGTGATGTTTTCAATGACCACAATGGCATCGTCCACGACGAAACCGGTACAGATCGTGAGGGCCATGAGCGAGAGATTGTCCAGGCTGTAACCGCACAGGTACATGATGCCGAAAGTGCCCACGAGGGAGAGCGGGACGGCGACGCTGGGGATGATGGTGGCCCAGGTACTGCGGAGAAAAGCAAAGACCACGAGAATAACGAGAATGATGGAAATGACCAGAGTGATCTCGACGTCATGAACGGAAGCGCGAATGGTCGTGCTGCGGTCGACGGCCACGCTTAGATGGAGCGAGGGAGAGATGGAAGCGCGGAGAACCGGCAGGATAGCAGTGATGCGATCGACGGTGTCGATCATATTCGCGGCGGGCTGGCGGAAGATGGCAAGGAGCACGGAACGCTTACCGCCGAAAAGGCCCAGGTTGCGGGTGTCCGCGACGGAATCGACGACTTCGCCGATATCCCGGAGCCGAACGGGAGCGCCAGAATGGCCAGCGACGATAAGCGGCATGTACTCGTAGGCTTTGAAGAGCTGGTCGGAATCGCCGACATTCCACGTTTTGTGGGAGTCCGCGAGAGATCCCTTTGCCAGATTGGCGTTGGCGGATTGCAGAGAACCACGAATGGTTTCGAGACTGATGCCGTAGCTGTTGAGTTGGTAGGGATTGGCTTCAATCCGAACGGCGGGACTCGCGCTTCCCCAAGTGAAGACCTGGCCGACCCCCTCCACTTGAGCGAGCTTTTGAGCCAGGATGGAATCGGCGGCGTCATAGATCTGAGCTGGCGGAATATTGTCCGAGGTTAAGGCCAAAATCATGATGGGAGCGTCAGCCGGATTGACCTTGCGGTAGGTGGGCTGTCCCGGAAGATCCACGGGGAGCTGGTTGCGCGCGGCGTTGATGCAGGCTTCGACGTCCCTAGCGGCGGCGTTGATGTCGCGATTGAGATCAAACTGAAGCGTGATACCGGTGGATCCGAGACCGCTGGAGGAGGTCATTTGCGTGACGCCAGCGATGCGGCCGAACTGGCGTTCGAGCGGAGTGGCCACGGCAGAGGCCATCGTTTCCGGACTCGCGCCGGGCAGGCTGGCGCCGACCGAAATTGTGGGGAAATCAACTTGCGGCAGAGGAGCCACGGGAAGAAAACGAAAAGCAACCGCACCGGAGAGGAAGATCGCAATGGTAATGAGACTTGTGGCGACGGGTCGACGGATGAAGGGTGCGGAGAAATTGGTTGAGGAAATCATCGTCTAGTCGCCGTGAGCCGGCTCCTCGATGGAATTGCCGATTTGAAAAGCGAAACGGTGGGCCAGCCAATCGAACGCGAGATACACCACCGGCGTGGTGTAGAGCGTGAGCAACTGGCTAAGAACGAGTCCGCCGACGATGGTTATGCCGAGAGGACGACGCAGTTCGGAGCCAACACCGGTGCCGAGAGCAAGAGGCAAGGCGCCGAGGAGAGCCGCCATCGTTGTCATCATGATGGGACGGAAACGCAGCAGGCAGGCTTCGTAGATGGCCTCGAGAGGCGTTTTGCCTTCTTTGCGTTCCGCCTCGAGAGCGAAGTCGATCATCATGATGGCGTTTTTCTGGACGATACCAATAAGAAGAATGAGGCCGATAAGCGAAATGACGCTGAACTCCATGTGAAAAAGGAGCAGAGCAAGGATGGCGCCGACCCCCGCGGAAGGAAGCGTGGAGAGAATAGTGATGGGGTGAATATAGCTCTCGTACAGAACGCCGAGAACAATGTAAACCGTGATGAGAGCAGCAAGGATCAGCACAGGCTCGTTGGCAAGCGATTTGAGAAAAGCCGCCGCGGTGCCTTGAAAGGTCGCCTGAACGCTGACGGGCATGTTCAATTCGGACTTCGCCTTGTTGATCGCGTCCACAGCGTCACCGAGCGCGGCGCCAGGAGCGAGGTTGAAGGAGATGGTGACCACCGGAAATTGTCCCTGGTGATTGATGGCCAAGGCGGTGGCGCCTGGCTCGAAGCGCGTGAAGGCGCTAAGCGGAACTTGGGCGCTGGGAGCAGAGGTAATGTTTGCCTGTGCATTCGTTGAGATATTTGCTGTGGATCCGGAGGAAACCTGCGGGGTTCCAGAAGATCTCACGTAAATGTTCTTGAGAGAGTCGGGATTCTGGTGGAACGAAGGATCGACCTCCATGACAACGCGATACTGATTGAGCTGGGTATAAATAGTGGAGACCTGGCGCTGGCCAAAGGCGTCGTAGAGCGTGTTATCGATATCAGCGGGGAGAATACCGAGGCGGGAAGCGGTGTCGCGGTCGATGATAAGAGTGGCGAGGAGGCCCTGGTTCAACTGGTCGCTCGCGACGTCGCGCACGACGGGGATAGACTTCAGCTTGTCCATGAAGCGCGGCGTCCAGTAGGCCAGCTCTTTAGGGTCGACGTCCTCGATGCTGTATTGGAATTCGGTGCGGCTGACGCGGTCTTCCACGGTGAGATCTTGAACCGGTTGCATGAAGAGCGAGATGCCATCGACACTTGTGAGTTGAGGCTGGAGCCGGCGAATAACGTCGGACGCACTGACTTTGCGCTGCGCGAGCGGCCTGAGATTGATCTGAATGCGGCCGGTGTTGAGGGTGGTGTTGGTTCCGTCTATGCCGATGAAAGAGGACAGGCTTTCAACCGCGGGGTCTTTAAGAATGACGTCGGCGAGAGCTTGTTGATGCAGGGACATAGCGGTGAAGGAAATGTTCTGCGCGGCCTCGGACACGCCCAGGATTAGGCCGGTGTCCTGTACGGGAAAGAAGCCTTTAGGAACGTAAATATAGAGAAGGATGGTGCCCACAAGTGTGCCGACCGTGACGAGCAGCGTGATCGTGCGGAATTGAAGCACAAATTTCAAAGTACGTCCGTAGAAGGCAATGATGGAATTAAAGGCCAGTTCGGACTTGTGATAGAACCACGTCTGGTCCTCCTCTCGCTGGTAACGTAGGAGTTTGGCGCACATCATGGGAGTGAGGGTGAGAGAGACGAAGGCGGAAATAAGAATGGTGATCGCGAGGGTGATGGCGAATTCGCGGAAGAGACGGCCGATGATGTCACCCATGAAAAGCAGAGGGATAAGGACGGCGATGAGAGAAACAGTGAGAGAAATAATCGTAAAGCCGATCTGTTCGGAGCCTTTGAGCGCGGCCTTAAGGGGCGTATCGCCCTGTTCGATGTAACGGCTGATATTCTCGATCATGACGATGGCGTCGTCGACGACGAAGCCGGTGGAGATGGTGAGCGCCATGAGAGAAAGGTTGTTGAGGGTGTAGCCACAGAGATACATCACGCCAAAAGTGCCGACGATCGAGAGGGGTACGGCGAGAGCGGGAATAACCGTGGCGCGCAAGCTGCGCAGAAAAAGAAAGATGACCATGACCACCAGGGCGATGGTGAGCATCAACGTGAACTGGACGTCTTCGACGGAGGCGCGGATAGTGGTGGTGCGGTCGGTGAGAATTTGGATCTTCACAGAGGCAGGGAGCGCAGCCTGAAGCTGAGGCAGGAGTTTCTTGACGCGATCCACGACGGAGATGATGTTGGCGCCCGGCTGACGCTGAATGTTTAGAATGACGGCAGGATTCTTGTCGGCCCAGGCGGCTTGGTTGACGTTTTCCGTGCCGTCGAAAACGATGGCGACATCGGACAGGCGCACGGGAGCGCCGTTGCGATACGCCACGATGAGGGGGCGGTAACTGTCGCTGGTGATGAGCTGATCGTTTGCGCCGATGGTGTAGGCCTGATGAGCCCCATCAAACGTGCCTTTGGCCTGATCGACGTTGGCGGCGCCCAGGACCGTGCGTAAATCTTCCAAACTAAGGCCGTAGGAAGCGAGCGCGGTGGGATTCGCCTGGACGCGCACAGCCGGGCGCTGGCCCCCGCTGATGCTCACCAGTCCGACGCCCGTGAGCTGGGAAATTTTCTGTGCGAGCGTGGTGTCGGTAAGGTCTTCGACCTTGGAAAGCGCCATGGAACTGGAAGTAAGGGCGAGGGTGAGGATGGGGGCGTCGGCGGGATTGATTTTATTGTAGATCGGGGGATTCGGAAGCCCTTGAGGGAGAAGATTGGAGGCGCCGTTGATGGCGGCTTGCACCTCTTGTTCGGCGACATCAATGTTGAGATCGAGATTGAATTGCAGCGTGATGATAGAACTGCCGAACGAACTCGTGGAGGTCATCTGGTTCAGGCCGGGGATTTGGCCGAACTGGCGCTCGAGAGGGGCCGTTACGGAAGAAACCATCACGTCAGGGCTGGCGCCCGGATAAAAGGTCTGGACCTGAATCGTCGGATAGTCGACCTGGGGGAGTGCGGAGACTGGAAGCTGGCGGTAGGCGACGAAGCCAACCAGCAGCACACCGACCATCAAGAGAGTGGTCGCGACTGGCCGTAGAATAAACGGCCGGGACGGACTCATCGAGACTTCCCTCCCGACTGACTTGGGACGGAAGTTCCGGACTGCGGTGCGCTTTGCGCGGCGGGCTGCGCCGATACTCCTCCCCCCGTACCACCGGTTGGCGAGGTGCTGGTAGTGACCTTGCTGTTGTCCTGAAGCTTGTCCTGGCCGTCAATCACAACCACATCGCCGCTATTCAATCCGGAACTGATACCGATGTTGTTGCCGGTCGTCTGCGCGATGGTGACCGAACGAATGTTGACGGTGTCGCCTCCGGAAACGACGTAGACATAGGTGCCCTGCGGTCCGCGCTGGATCGCAGCGGCGGGAACAATGACCACATTTCGCTTGGTGTCGACGAGCATGTGCACGTTGACGAACTGATTTGGAAAGAGCACGTTGTTCTCATTGGAGAAGATGGATTTGAGCTTGTACGTGCCGGTGGTGGGATCGATTTGGTTGTCGATGGTGGCGAGCTTGCCGTCGGCAATCTTGGTGGTGTCATCGCGGTCGTAGGCTTGGACGGGCAGCTGGCCGCCGCCACGAAGCTTGACCAAGACCTGCTGAAGCTGGTCCTGCGGCAGGGTGAAGATGACAGAAATCGGCTGGAGCTGAGTGATCACAAGCAGGCCTGTCGTGTCGGTAGCGTGAACGATGTTTCCAATATCGACCAGACGCAGCCCTACGCGGCCGCTGATAGGCGCGGTGATGCGCGAATAGACGAGCTGCAATTTTGCGTTGTCGATGGTGGCTTGGTCGGCCTTAATCGCACCTTGAAATTGACCGACCTGGGCTTGCTGAGTATCGACCTGCTGCTTGGGGATGACGCCTTCGTTATAGAGAAGCGTATAGCGCTCGAAATCGACTTGCACGTCGTGGAGTTGCGCTTGGTCTTTTGCGAGCTGACCTTCGGCCTGTTCGAGCATGACCTGATAGGGGCGAGGGTCGATTTCGATGAGGGCATCCCCTTCGTGGACGAATTGGCCCTCGGTAAAGTTCACTTTGACGATTTGCCCGTCAACGCGGCTGCGGACGGTCACCGTATTAAAGGCTGCGACGGAGCCGAGACCGATGAGATAGACCGGAAGATCGCCCTTTTGTGCGGTGGCCACAACGACCGGCACCGGGCCCATCATACCAAAGGCTCCCGGACCTCCTTTTCCAAAGCCGCCTGGAGCGGCGTTGCTGCCAGCCTCGCTCGTCGAGTGAGTTCCGCGGTAATACCAGATACCGATGGCGGCGAGGCCTAGTACGACAATCCAAAGCCACCAACGGCTCTTAGCGGGCTGCGCAGCGGAGGAATCGCGAGCGCCCCGATCAGGCAGCTCCATAGAGTCGAGATGGCCCATCCGTTCTCTCCTGTCAGCAAATACTCAGTAAAGCCGATAATCCGAGTGAGTCTGCCGGTGTCAAGATAGTAGGGGTACGCACTTGGGGGTCCCCGCGACACCCTTTGAGCCTACCGGAAAAACAGACCTGCGCACAGATTGGACGGATTTCGGGAGCAAATGGTTACGAAGCCTTCGTTTCGGAGGAACGCCCTGCGGGGACACACCACCAGGGCGGCCCATGGCGCCCTTTGGGGTTGGCTTTGGAAAGCGATATTTCCAGTGGGCACCAGGGTGGGCGAAAGCTTACACTATCGGTCCCCGGCTCCCTCTTGAGGGGCGTGGAAGAGTGAGCGGGATTCTGACAAAGGCGGGTGAAAAGAGACATGCTAAAGGGAGTACTCCTCGGGGTTCTGCTCGCAATAGTCCTGCTCGCGTGCTTTGTTTACTTCTATTTCTCAACCGGACGGGCACCCATTGCAACGACAGATCCACCCATGCCCTTTGAGATGAAACTTGCGCATTTGGCCATTGATGCGCGCGTAGGAAAGCAAAACATTCCGCAATCGCCGGTGGCCGCGGACGAAAAGGCCTATCTGAGCGGTGCGGAAGTTTACAAAGAACAATGCGCGGTATGTCACGGGCTGCCCGACCAGCCGAAGACTTTCATTGCGCAAGGTATGTTCCCAACGCCCCCGCAGATGTTCCATGGCGTTGGCGTTTCGGATGATCCGGCGACCGAAACCTATTGGAAGGTAGAAAACGGCATTCGGTTGACGGGGATGCCGGGCTTCAAAGGGCGTTTGACGGAAACGCAGATTTGGGAAGTAAGTGTGCTGCTGGCGAATTCGGACAAAATACCAACTTCGGTGAAGACGGCGTTGATTAGCCCGCCGGCGGCCCAGAAAGCCGCTCCAACTGGCGTCGCAGCGCCGACAAAGATAAACCCTTAACGGAGCTGCCAGCGCCTGGCTCAATGATCAGCTGGAACCTCCGAGGTGGGCCATTTCCTAAAAGTCACAACGGGCGGGGTAACGCGTCGACCTGCTCGACATTTCTGAGCTCAGGGAAGCGCCACGCCCATATTGCCGTCACGATCAGCGTTCCAATTCCGCCTAGCACAACGGCAGGTACTGTGCCGAACCACTGTGCTGTGAGGCCCGACTCGAACTCCCCGAACTCATTGGAAGCACCGATAAACACCATGTCGACCGCGTTAACGCGTCCGCGCATTTCATCGGGCGTGGCGACTTGGATGAGCACGGCGCGAACAATCACGCTGACCATATCTGTGGCACCAACAAAAAACAGTGCGACCAGGGAAAGAATGAGACTGTGGGAGAGGCCGAAGAGGATAGTGAACAAACCAAATCCGGCGACGCACCACAGCATGATCAGGCCGACTTTGCGGCGGATTGGCCGATGCGCCAGGAAGACGGCCATTGCGGCTGCGCCGACTCCGGGAGCTGTGCGGAGCAGACCGAGGCCCCACGGGCCTGTCAGCAAAACTTCGCGAGCGTAGACGGGCAAGAGAGCGACCGCTCCTCCGAGAAAAACGGCGAATAAATCCAGCGAGATGGAGCCGAGAATCAGCTTCTCCCGCCAGATGTAGCGAATTCCGGCCGACACTGTTGAAAGGTTGATGGGCTCTCGCAGGCGGGGCTTCGTTTGCGTTTTGATTTGCATGGTGCAGAGAACAGCGACGATGGCCAGGATCACTGCCAAAACGTAGACGGCCGCGGGACCTCGAAAAAGCGCGTAAACAATTCCGCCCAAAGCCGGTCCCAGGATGGCCGCGCCCTGGAAAGTGGTGGAAGCCCAGGCAACGGCATTCGGAAAATGCTGTTCAGGAACCAGTTGCGGGAGCAGCGCGCGGCTGACCGGTCCGGTGAAGGAACGGACCACGCCAAAAAGAATGAGAACCGCGAAAATGTAATAAACCGAGCGCACACTCCGCCCCGTTGAGAGGAGCAGCAAACCGCAGCACACCGCGAAGCCGACGTAACACGAGAGGATGAGCTTGCGGCGATCGCAGCGATCGGCCACCTGGCCCGAGACGAGAAAGAGGATGATCCCGGGCAGGAACTGTGCCAGTCCCACGAGCCCGAGATCGAGCGGCCGCTTGGTGATTTCGTAGACCTGCCAGCCGACCGCAACCGACTGCATCTCGCTAGCCAGCACGATCAAGAAACGAGCCGTTTGGAAAAGCACAAAACTCGGATACTGAAACGCGACGCGGGCGGCGGCTGTGGAGCCTTCGGGTTCGGCCATCGGACAATACTTTGCCACAAAAACCAATTGGGGTCAGTTAGGTCCTGTTTGTGGTGCTGGTGGCCTCGGCCGGCTTTTCCAGGTGTGTCGTTGCCGGTTATCTGGCTTATCTGAAAATACTGGCCAGTGTCCCGCAGCAGCGCTATAACTAGCTGAAATAATGGGTGTCCACTTCCCTGCTATCAGCAACTTCCGCAGGGAGGCCGGTTTCTCGTTTCCAACAGCAATTCAACTGCTTGAAGCTACCTGGAAGTTGATAGCCGACAAGGCGTTAGCAGAAAAGATCGAACTGTGGGTAACTCCCGGTGTTCGTTCATCCGGCATGGTATTACTCCAGCGCCGCCGAAAGGTGTCCAGGAAGGTTCGACGATGCTTAGTGGCATTTTTCCCGGTGTTTTTGGCGCAATCTCACAGTTTCTTTTTGCTTGCAATGTCGCGCAACCAACCCTAAGTCAGAAATGGCATACGAGTTCCGTGAACCCACTTTGGGGTGATACTCGTCCTGACTGATTTTCGCCTCCCCTAATCTCAGTCCGCTTACGCTCTGCGTTGAGCCGCTTTGCTGGGTGAAGAGGATTGACAGTGCCTGCAGGCCCGATTAGAGTTAGGCGCATTTTCCCGCAACTGGCATATTTCAGAACGCGATACGGAACGATGGACGGAAATGAGCAGCCAGATCTTTCGAGACATATCCCTAGAGCGCCTCTCTTCTCCCGATGAACTTGATCGACTTCTCAAGGTGACGGACTCCAAAGCATGGATGTCTCAATTGGCGCTGATTGCCTTGCTGGGGATGGCTCTGGCGTGGGGATTTCTGGGACGGCTGCCCTCGGTGGTGATGGGCCAGGGCGTGGTCATTCGGAAGGGAGGTGTCTTGAATATCGTGTCGGCGGGCTCGGGTGTACTCGATGAGATTCATGTTGAGGTAGGAAACAATATTCGAGCGCATCAAATCCTGGGGAGAGTCGCGCAGCCGGCGATGATGGAACGGCTGAAAGGCGCGCAAGAAGCCCTAGCGGAAGCGCAACGCGAGATGGTTCGATCGCACGCGATGCTTGAAAGCGAACGCAAACTCGCGATCGACACGATAGCGCGAAAACGGGCAAATGCAGAGCGTGAAAGCACGCACCTGGAAGCACAAGCCGCCTTAGCAAACGAACAAGTGTTGGCACTGGACACATTGTTCAAGGACGGAATCGTCACGAAGCAAAAAACGATAGAAGCGCGGCAAAACGTCGCCGCTATTGAAGACCAGATCGCCAGCTTTCAAGCGCAAATCAAGGAGCTCAATGCGGCGGAGTATTTCGCCGAGTCAAAGGTTCTGCAAGGCGACGCAGAAAAGCAGCAGCGGATTCAGGATCTGCAACGGAACTTGAATGCCGCGAAGAGCGAGTTAGACATTGCGGAAAACGTGGTAAGCCCATATGACGGAGAAGTGCTGGAGATCAAGGTATCGCGAGGTGCAACAGTCGGAGTCGGGGAACCGCTGCTTAGCATCCAGCCGGAGGTTCAGGACCTGCAGGTTTTGGTGTATGTGCCCGCCGAGCAAGCCAAGAATGTCATCACCGGGATGGATGTGAAGATTTCACCATCGACGGTGAAACCCGAAGAGTTCGGATTCATCAAGGGAAAAGTCACATACGCATCAGGGTTTCCGGACACACCGGCGGAGTTAATGCGCAACTTCGAGAACGAGGTGTTGGTGAAAGCGCTGACACAAGCGGGACCAGTGACGGAACTTCATGTGGAAATGGAGAAAAACCCCAAGACTCCGAGTGGGTACCAGTGGTCTTCCCCTAAGGGCCCCAGCGTCACGATTTCGGGCGGAACGTTGTGCAAGGCCGAAATCATCACCCGTTGGCAAGCACCGATTACGCTGGTTCTGCCCTTCTTGAAGAACACGCTAGGATTGACATAGTCATGCCGACCGGACCCGAACCCGCGGGAACAGGCATGCCCTCCGCTGTTGCCGGGAAAGCCGATCGATGGAAACGATGGAGCGGCTCACGTGTGCGAACTCCGACGGTCATCCAGATGGAAGCGGCGGAGTGCGGAGCAGCAGCTCTCGGCATAATCCTGGGTTACTACGGACGATTTGCACCCCTCGAAGAGTTGCGTATTGTCTGTGGCGTCTCTCGGGACGGTACAAAGGCCAGCAATCTGGTCAAGGCCGCGCGGCAATACGGACTGAAAGGGAGGGGCTTCAAGAAGGAGCCAGAAGAACTGCGGGCAATGCCGCTGCCCGTAATCGTGTTCTGGAATTTCGATCATTTCTTGGTGGTGGAGGGTTTCCGCGGGAACAAGGTCTATTTGAATGATCCGGCCAGCGGGCCGCGTGTGGTCAGTTACGAGGAGTTCGATTATTCCTTCACCGGGGTGGTGCTGACCTTCGAAAAGACGAGCGAGTTCCGAAGAGGTGGAAAGAAGCAGACTTTACTCAATCTACTGAAGAAGCGTCTCCCCGGCAGTCGGATGGCGCTGACCTACGTGATTCTGGCGACACTGGCGCTCGTGTTGCCGAACATCGTTACGGCGGCGTTCTCACGGGTGTACATCGACAATATTTTCGTGGAAGGAATGCGACATTGGCTCAGACCATTACTGGTGGCTATGGCCCTTACGGCCTGTTTCAAAGCAGTGTGCAGTTATCTGCAGCAACGCTCGCTGCTGCGACTGGAAACGAAGTTGTCGCTCACATCCTCGACAGGATTCCTGTGGCACATTTTCCGGCTCCCGATGGAGTTTTTCGCGCAGAGATTCGGCGGTGAAATTGCGTCGCGCGTCGAGATTAACGATCGCGTGGCTACTTTGCTGTCCGGCGAGCTGGCGACCAATATCGTAAGCACATTTCTGATTGGACTGTATGCCGCGCTGATGTTCGCCTACGATGCCCGGCTCACGGCGATCAGCATAGCGGTCGCGCTGATCAATCTCTTGGCACTCCGGCGTGTCTCCCGCAGACGCGCGGATAACAACCGCAAGCTCCTGCAAGAGCGAGGCAAGATGATGGGCACCGCCATGGCCGGGCTGCAATCGATTGAAACCCTGAAGGCTACGGGATCGGAATCCGATTTCTTCGCGCGCTGGTCGGGACTTTATGCGAAGGTGGTCACGGCCGAACAGGAGTTCGGCGCGTCGTCGCGATATTTGTCTGCCGTGCCCCCCTTCCTGACGGCGATCAATCTAGTGGGCGTGTTGACGCTCGGCGGAATTCGGGTGATGGATGGTTTTTTGACCATCGGCATGTTGATCATGTTTCAGGCGCTGCTCGGCAACTTTCTAGAGCCGGTCAACCGGTTGGTGGATTTGGGAGCGAGGCTCCAGGAGGCCGAAGGCGATCTGGGCAGGCTGGAGGATGTTCTTCGCTACCCGGCGGAAATCTCGGCCGACTCCGGGTGGTCGTCGAGTGCTGCGCTTGACGGAGAGGCGCAGGCCCTCGATGGCGGTGTTGAATTCGAGTCAGTAACTTTTGGATACGGTCGCCTGGAAGCACCTCTGATTCGAGATCTGAGCTTCAAACTCAAACCCGGAAGACGAATCGCACTGGTCGGAAGCACGGGAAGCGGGAAGTCGACGATCGCGAAGCTGGTGAGCGGACTGTACGAGCCATGGTCCGGACAGATCTTATTCGATTCGAAACCTCGGAGGAGCATAGCCCGGAGCGTATTAACGCAATCGCTGGCGATGGTGGACCAAGACATTTTCCTGATCGATGGATCGATTCGGGAAAATCTGACCATGTGGGACAGCGCGGTCGATGAGTCTGAGATCATACAGGCTGCCAAAGACGCGGCGATTCATGACGATATTACGGAGAGAACCGGCGGTTACGATTCCCGGGTAGAAGAGGGCGGGCGGAATTTCAGCGGTGGACAGCGACAACGGTTGGAAATTGCACGGGCGCTGGTGCGCAATCCAAGCATCCTGATCCTCGACGAAGCGACGAGCGCACTTGACGCAGCCACTGAAAAGGTGATCGACGAAAATCTTCGACGGCGCGGCTGTGCGTGCCTGATCGTGGCGCATCGTCTGAGCACCATTCGCGATTGCGATGAGATTATCGTTGTACAGCGCGGACAAGTCGTGCAGCGCGGAACTCACGACGAGCTTAGTCGAGTCGAAGGCCCGTACCTGGAACTGATCAAGGCGGATTGACGATGTCCACGATCTTACCGGGTGACATGGATAGGCTGCTGCAGCCGCAACCTAGCCGGGAATTCTCGCTGCATGCGCCGGATTCAGTGTGGATCGTACGGTCTGGGAGAATCGACCTCTTCGTGGTCCGTACCGTGCGGGGTGAACCCTCCGGCGCGCGGCGTCACCTGATGAGCATTGAAAAAGGAAATGCGGCATTTGGAATGCACGCGCCCGAACCCTGGGGGGTGGCGGTTTTGGCCAGCCCGATTCCTGGGACAGAATTGCTCTGTTTTCCACTGGTCAGTTTCCGCAGGGGGGCCTGCCGAGCTGATATAGAAATCGATGGCGACGTCACGGCTCTGTTGGAGGAATGGATCTCGCAACTCGGCAGTGCGTGTTCCGGAGTTGCCCGCCCGAAAGCCTTCGCAGAATTGAGTGCAGGCGCGCTCCACGCGGCAAGCGACGACCCGAAACCAATCATGCCCGTCGCGGGTGTTCTGTGGGTCGAACATCGGGATGGCAATTCCCTGTTCCTAAATCATCCGGAGATCGATCCGATCGGCGGCGGAAGGTATTTCCCTGTGTCCAGAGATGGCTGGCTACAACCAAGTCCACGAAGCCGAATTTATGCCCTGGCTTCCGACCATTGGGTGAAGGCCGACCCGGAGTGGCGAGGCCTGGAAGCATTCCACAAGATGGTTTTGCAGAGCCAGAGTCTTAAGCATCGTGTGTTGCAAGAGAGAGAACGCAAACTTCTGCAGAGACAAGCGGAATCCGCCGCGGCGACGCTGCGAGGAGCACTGCGGACACTGGCATCGCCACTGATGGAGGAAGAGGTGCCTGCGCAGTCTACGGGAGTCCAAGAGCCCGTCTTCCTGGCATGCGAAGCCGCCGGAAAATCGCTGGGAGTTCCAATTGTCGCACCTCCCGAAATGCGGGGTGGGGTGAAGTTGAAAGAGCCGATTGCGGCAATCGCGCGAGCGTCCGCATTGCGGTACCGGGTTGTGGCGCTGCGGGGAAAATGGTGGAAGGACGCAACCGGCCCTCTGGTGGCGTTTCGGGATAAAGACAATCAACCGCTGGCGCTGTTGCCGAGGGGGGGCAAAGGATTCCAACTGTATGACCCCGTCATGCAGACCACCACTACGGTAACTGCGGCGGTAGCACTAACCTTGAACGGATTTGCGTACGCGTTCTATCGGCCGCTTCCGAACCGGAAGTTCTCGGTTCTGAAATTGCTCGCGTTTGGACTGAAGGACTGCAAGAGGGAATTGCTAACGATCGTGTTCACGGGAATGGGGGGAGGGCTGCTCGGGACGGTATTCCCGATTGCGACCGGCATCATCTTCGACAAGGTGGTTCCCGGCGCGCAGCGCAATCAGTTAGCGCTCATCGCCATCTTCATGAGTTTATCGGCAGTGGCCGCATCGATGTTCACCCTTACCCGGAACTTCGCAACATTGCGTCTGGAGGGCAAGGTCAGTTCCTCGCTACAGACAGCAACTTGGGATCGCTTGCTGCGTCTCCCAGCCCCCTTTTTCCGGGGTTTTACCTCCGGAGACCTGGCCGACCGGAGTTTTGGGATCGAATATATGATCCGTACGCTGACCGGGTTTGCCCTGTCGTCGATACTTTCCGGCTTCTTCTCCATCTTCAGTTTCCTGCTGCTGTTTTATTACAGTTGGCAACTGGCCATCATTGCGAGCGGCTTGACGCTGATAGCCTTCGCGGTTTTGGCGGTAAGTGCATATTTTCAGGTAAAGTTCCAGCGCGAAATTCACCGCGTGCGAGGACGGATCTCGGGAGTATTGCTGGAGTTCATACGGAACATCGCGAAGTTGAGAGTCACCGGCACGGAGCCGCGGGCGTTCGCGGCATGGGCACGAGAGTTCGCGACGCAAAAAACACTTTCGATACGCGCCCGTGGAATTTCGAATGTGCTCACCATCTTCAATTCCGCGTTTCCCATGATCAGCCTGGCGATCATTTTCAGTTTTGGAACAAACCAAATGGGCCAGGCGCTGCTTCCGGCACTGAGCACGGGATCGTTTCTGGCATTCTTGGCAGCATTCGTCCAATTCCAGTCCGCCACTTTGCAACTTTCCGCAACGGTCGAGTCGGTGTTAGGAATCGTACCCTTCGCCGAGCGCGCCGCGCCGATTGTGGAGACGCTGGGTGAGGTCAACGAGGTGGCAAGGCAGCCGGGAGAACTCGCCGGGTCGATCGAGATCAATCATGTGAATTTCCGTTACCAACAGGATCTGCCGATGGTTTTGCGAGATGTCTCGTTGAGCGTAAAGCCGGGACAATTCGCGGCGTTCGTGGGGCCTTCGGGGAGCGGCAAATCCACATTGCTCCGTCTGCTGCTGGGGTTCGAAAAGCCCGAGTCGGGGGCAATTTATTTCGATGGCCAGGATCTTTTGGGGTTGGACATTGAGGCTGTGCGACGACAGATGGGAGTTGTGATTCAAAACGCCCGCCTGGTGAGCGGGAGCATATTGAACAACATTGTGGGCTCCGCGCCGCTGACGATGGAGGACGCTTGGGAAGCAGCGCGACAGGCGGGGCTGGATCAGGATATTCGCGAATTGCCGATGGGGATGCACACGCTGGTGAGCGAAGGAGGCGCAAATCTGTCGGGAGGCCAGCGGCAACGTCTGCTGATTGCGCGGGCGATGGTGAAGAAGCCGGGCATTTTTTTGTTTGACGAAGCGACGAGCGCACTGGACAACATCACGCAATCGACAGTCAGCCGCAGCCTGGAGGCGCTGCAAGCCACGCGCATCGTGGTAGCGCATCGTCTGAGCACGATCATCAATGCAGACAGCATCTTTGTATTCGAAAAGGGGACGGTGGTACAAAGGGGAACGTATGAAGAACTATCGAACGAAGAGGGACTGTTTCGCAAGCTGGTGCAACGCCAGCTTTTTTTGACAATCTGAACGAGGGCTGGAAGGGTCAAGTAATTCTGCGGCGCGAAAAGACCAAGACGGGCAATTCCCAAGGGGCTGATTGTCAAACTTTTGACGCAACGGGAGGTCGACTCAATGAGGAAAGTATTGTATTTAATGGGCATCCTGGATGATCAGGACGCGGAGTGGCTGGGCAAGAATGGCGCAACGAAGTATGTGCCATCGGGGACGATCTTGATACGGGAAGGTAGCCCGATTGATGACATCTATGTGGTCCTGGATGGGAAGTTGTCGGTCCTGGTTCAGGCGATTGGAAACCGAGAAATTGCCCCGCTGTACGCGGGAGAGATCGTTGGAGAAATATCCTTTGTTGACTCGCGACCGCCATCGGCCTCGGTAGTGGCAACGCATGATTCGCATGTTTTGGCGGTTCCGCGGGCCACGCTCACCAGTAAACTACAAACAGACAACGCGTTCTCTGCGCGGTTTTACAAGGCACTGGCAACGCTACTAGCGGACCGTCTGCGAAACACTGTGAGCCAGTTCGGCTACCAAAAAAAACAGGAAGGGCCGGATCCCGATGAACTGGATGGCCCGCTGATCGAAGGTGCCTCCATGGGAGCAACCCGTTTTGACCGGCTATTGAAACGCCTGCGGATCAATTAGTGTCCGGAATCTTGCGTCGAGTTTCCGTGTCGGGGGGCTCCGGAGCACACTTCGTTCCAAGGCTTTCGAGAACATTTCGAAGAGTCTGTCGATTCATGGCATAGACAAGAGCCCCTTCGTTGTACCCCTTGAGATGAACTTTGTGGGCTGAGAGGGAGCCCTGAAGATCAGCCACAGAGCGCAGGGCTTCGTAGACCTCGCTACTAATGATGACATCGGCTTGCAGTTCGCGTGTGGAAGCCTCGAGGCGGAACGCCTTGTTAACGGCATCTCCAAGAGCTGTGTAGTCGGGGGCCACAGTGCTCCCCATATTCCCGATGGAAGCCATGCCCATGTTCGCGGCCGCGCCGAAGATCACCGGCGAATCGAGACCGAAGCGTGGTTGCAATCGTTCCGCAATCTCTAGGAGCGTAGAAATGCCACGCAAGGCGGCCATGAGAAACGGAGCGGGCGAACCGCGGTGGACCCAGAAAGCCATGACCGTGTCACCGATATACTTGACGCTGCGGGCGTTTAGAGCAGCGAGAGCGGCGCCCGCTTCGGAATTGAACGATTGCATGATTTCAGCAACGTGGGCATCGCCGATGCGGCGGCAGAGGTCCGTATATCCGCGGATATCCATGACGATCACGCTAATTACACTAACGAAGCTGTCGACAATTGTGGCTAAGGGGGATGAGAGACCGTCCTCCCGTTCGGACTGCGTGCCGGATTGAAAGAAACGCAGTTCGAGACCGCCAATCGAAATGAGATCGCCGTCCCGCAATACGGTGGGGGAGGTAATGCGGGAACCGTTGAGGTAGGTTCCATTCCGGCTCCCAAGGTCGTACAGGACAAAAACCGAGGACTCGTTGGTCAGCACAATTGCATGCTTGCGGGAGACATTTTCGCTTCTGAGAACAATGGTGTTCTCGGCGGTGCGGCCAATGCGGCAGACTTCGCCCGGATCGAGAGCATAACGGGTTTCGGATTCGCCGGAAGCCAGGATGAGCTCAGCGTTCAAAGCGAGTGGTTCCTCGATTGTTGTTTCCAGCGCTCAGCATGACGTAGTCCTTTCAGCAGTTCCGTTTCCCGGAGCCTGGTGGTCCTTCCCACCTTACCGGTCCAGGAGCCTTGGGGCAGGTTGCAGTAAGGAGAGATACAAATTCACGTTTCGTAAGATTGGGTTTCTGAAACGTGATTGTACCGAAACCATTGGGAAAGTGTCTGTCGTTTTGTTCTTGCGTTTCGTGCCGGATCCTTAGCCACCGCCGCCCAGAAGACTGAGGACCGTACTCTGCGCCAACAGTGTGGGTTAGCCGAAGGAACGAAGTTCTTCCACGAAAGGCCGGAGACTGGCGGGCAGTCTGTGCTGCTTCAAAAAGTAGTACTCGTGGTTAGGTTTTCCACTAGAATTGGAAACCTTTGCCTGAGCCAGTGTCCCGAAAGCGGTGTGCTAGCGAGGATACTCCCATGGAGATGCAGTCGGCCCTGTCCTCACTTTTCGCTGCTGCCGAGCGTGGCGACCACTCGGCTGCGGACGCGCTGTTTGGTGCGCTTTACTCCGAGTTGCACCGGATAGCGAAGCGTGAACTCGCGCGACAGGGAGTCCCCGTAAGTCTGGGCGCCACCACCCTGCTGCACCAGGCTTATATCGAGATGGCAGAGAGAGAGGGGATCTGCTTCCCCGACCGCGCCAGATTCATGGGGTATGCGGCGCGCGTCATGCGCGGACTAATCATCGACCATGTTCGGAGGCACCAGGCACTAAAACGCGGTGGCCAATTCGAGCTGACTTCCGGAGAAACTGAACTTGAGCATGTTGCCATTGACCGCGATCTGAGTCGCATTAGCGATGCTTTGGATGAACTCGCCAAAACCGATCCGCCCCTCGCAGAGCTTGTTGACCTGAAATTCTTTTGTGGTTTGACGTTCGCCGAGATTGCGTCTCTCAGAGCCATCTCGGAGCGGACCGTGCAGCGGCAGTGGGAGAAGGCACGCATCTATTTGCACCGCAGCATTCGGACGAACCTGGAGATCTGACAATCATGTCCACACTCAATCCGGGACAGTGGCAGGAGATAAGCCCTTACCTCGACCACGTGCTCTGCTTGCCCGAGGAAGAACGTGGGCGCTGGCTACAGTCGTTCCGTTTAGAGAAACCGGAACTTGCAGAAGTCTTGCAGGAGCTGCTTGAAGAACACCGCGCTCTGTCAGACGAGCACTTTCTAGAACGAATGCCCATCCGGGTCGCGAATGGCCTATCGCTACTCGACCAGAAAATCGGAGCCTACAGCCTGATATCGCTGATTGGCCAAGGCGGGATGGGCAGTGTATGGCTGGCCGAACGAAGCGATGGGCGCTTCGAGCGTCGAGTAGCCGTCAAATTTCTGTCATTTGCCATGACCTCCGGGATAAGTGCCGAGCGGTTTAAGCGTGAGGGCAAGATTCTTGGGCAGCTCACGCATCCTCACATCGCAGAACTGATGGATGCTGGCGTGACGCCGAATGGAGAACCATATCTCGTCCTCGAATATGTTGAAGGGCTGCCTATCGATCAGTATTGCGACCAACAAAAGCTCGAGGTGGACGCACGCGTCCGCCTTTTTCTCGATGTGGTAAGCGCGGTGGCCCATGCGCACGCCAATTTGATCGTCCACCGCGACATCAAACCTTCGAACGTGCTTATCCGAGGTGACGGCCAAGTGAAGCTTCTCGACTTTGGCATTGCGAAGTTCCTGGCAGAGGAAGCAAACCCCGCTGCGACTCTACTCACAGTCGAAGGTGGAGCAGCCATGACTCCTCAGTTTGCGGCGCCAGAACAAGTGACCGGGGGGAGCATCACCACAGCAACGGACGTCTATGCTTTGGGAGTCTTGCTGTACCTTCTATTGACTGGGCAGCATCCGGCGGGTCAAAGACTGAACTCTACCGTTGAGCTGGTTAAGGCCATTGTCGAAAGCGAGCCGTCGCAGCCGTCTAACACAACCTCCTCCGCTGAGGCCAAAGAACTGGCCGAGAAGCGGTCTTCGACACCGGAAAAACTCCGGCGGCGGCTGCGCAGCGATCTGGACACGATTATTGGCAAGACGCTGAAGAAGAATCCCGCGGAACGCTACCCGTCCGTCACTGCTTTGGCCGACGATCTGCAACGATCTCTCCGGCACGAGCCCATTAGTGCACGCCCCGACACCATCGGCTATCGCGGCGCCAAATTCGTGCGCCGGAACCGCACGGTGGTGACATTAGCCGCCACCGCCATCGTACTTGTGATTGGCAGCCTCTCCGCGGGACTCTATGTGGCCAATCGCGAGCGAAAGATTGCGGAACGCCGGTTCGCGGAGGTGCGTCAACTGGCCAACAAATTCATTGCACTCGACAACGAGATCAGAGGTTTGCCGGGTTCAACGCAAGTCAGAATGCGGATGGTCTCCGATTCGCTGCAGTACCTGAGTTCGCTCAGCAGTGAAGCTCCCGTTGACAAGGTCCTCGCGCTCGAGATCGCCTATGCTTACGTACGTGTAGCGCACGTGCAAGGGGACCCAACTTCTCCGAATCTAGGGCAATTTGCGGAAGCCGAAGCCAGTCTGAACTACGCGACAACATTTGTAGATCCCATCCTGGCGAAGGACCCACAAAATCAGCGAGCGCTCTTCATCGCTACTACAATCGCCCACGATCGCATGGAGTTGGCCGAAAGCCGGGGAGATCAGGCAGAAGAGTTATTGAAGTGCGCCGCCAGTACTGCCTCGTTGGTCGAGCGGTTCATGAGTACTCGCCCCACCGAATTTCACGACCTTTACAGCATGAGGTATTTCTATTCAAACGTCGCTGGCGCGTATTACGACGCGAGGCGTTTTAATGACGTGATTCGATTTGGCCAGCGAGGCTTGGACATCCCGTTGTCGAGCACCCAAGGGGACGGTTTTATCCTCACCGTCTTGGGATCTGCGCGTTGGCAGTTGGGGGATCTGGATGGCGCTCTGAAAACCACTCTTGAGGCGATTGAGCTCGAAAAAGCCGAAGCTGCAGGTGGACACGCGTCGCTTCGCATTAATCTAGCGAACGGTTTCGTCCTTGAAGGGATGATCCTAGGCCGGGCGGATGCGGAACCAAGCCTCAGCCGGAGTCGCGAAGCGCTCGCCGACTTTCAAAAAGCCATAGATATTGCCGAGGATCTCGCAAAGAAAGATTCGGTCGACTACCTGGGCCGACATAACGTCGCGGTGTTTGGATTGGAAGCGGGCAACCTTCTCCGGCACAAGGATGCGAATAAAGCCCTGGCAGTTTACGATCACTCCCTTGTGCGTATACGAGAAGCCAAGCGCAACGCTAGCACCCAACGGGATGAGGCTGAGTTACTGGCGAGTTCGTCTTACGTGCTTCGCTGGCTCGGTCGCGAGCATGATGCGAAGCAGCGCCTGGATCGCGCTCTTGAATTGTTGCACACGGCCCAACGATACCCCGCCGACAAGGTCGAACCCATGAGCGACACCTACGATGCTCTGAGAGCTCAGGCTGACGACTACGCCGAAACCGGTCAGAGGGCTAAAGCAGTCGATGCCTATCGGCAACTGTTGGAAAAGATTATGGCGTGGGGGCCCGATGTGCAAAATGATCTGCGAGATGCCACCTGTATTTCGCGAACCTGGACAGCGCTTGCCGACCTCCTAGGCCGAGCCGGTCATACCGAGGAAGCCGAACGTTTGGAGGCACAACGGGCAGACCTCTGGAAGCATTGGAGTGGAAAGCTTCAAAACGCCCAGGCTCTGCTCCTTCAATCGTTAAGTCAGGTTGCTTCCCGAAAGACCTTCCTCGGTCTGTCCCAGCATTAGAGAGGAGCCTTGCCCAGCCATTTCGAACCGCCTGCCGTGGTCCGCGATCAGCAGGCATATCAGTCACAGAAAGCGCCACTCGGCTACCGCATAGGCAATCCGATCGTCTAGGATGCTGGTGCGCAAAATGGGGCACCGCCACTCGCTGAACCGCACTGTGGTACGCTCTTACACAAGGAGGTCTCATGGCAGACATCCAGCGAATCAGCGTGCAACAAGCGCAGGCAAAGACAAAAGCAAACCAAGCCCTGCTAGTTTGCGCCTACGAGGACGAGGCAAAATGCCGGATGCTACGTCTGGACGGGTCCATATCCTTCACCAGCTTACAGTCCCGGGCGGCGTCGCTGGCGAAGACACAGGAAATCATTTTCTATTGAGCGTGACCGGGCGAAGCAAGCGCTGTCGGTCAGGCAGCGAAATATCGAGAGCAGGGTTTTACCAACGTCAAGGTGCTAGAGGGTGGTGTCGGAGCGTGGAAGGCGGCTGGTTACTCAATGACCTGAAAAAGGAGTCGCGCCGACCCGTTTTGGGGGCTTACGTCCGGCTTCATGAGCATTCTAAGCCCAGACCCAGCTAAATACGCCCTCTGTGTTTACTTCCTGTCGGGCTATTTGAAAGCAAATCGGAACGACGACGAGAACTTTCCGCCTGACCAGTTCCCTGATGGCTTTAAAGCCTCGGCACGCGAGGCTGGGCGCACGGCCTTCACGCTAGCGAGCTACATTTTGGAGGCGTGGGGAGAACGCTACGAGGCCGGTTAGTGCGATGGTTAGGCAACCGTTAGGTGGTCAAAAAACCGTCAAAAACATTGATAAAATAGCGGGCGAGCCTGTAAGCCGGATTCTGTGCGGCATACCTTCCCGTAGGGACGGCCTGCCGCGGCAATCATTCCTCTAGGTCACGGCTCGCGCCGTGACTCCAGCAGCCTACCCGAGGGTTGCTCTCGACGATAGATTGCTCCATCGCCGAGGGAGTGCGCTCACTTGCGCAAGCGCTCTCAGCGAGCCGGGCCGGCTCTCCCCTCCTATTTGGCCTTGCACCACGCGGGGTTTTCCGTGCCTCCGATGTTGCCACCGGAGCGGTGGGCTCTTACCCCACCTTTTCACCCTTGCCAAACTGAGCGAGCGTTTCGAAGACGTCTCGCAGGTTTTCCTGCGCGATGCCACCGTGCTTCTCTCGGCCGGCGGTATATTCTCTGTGGCACTTTCCGTGAACGGTGGTACTGGCTTTAGCCCGTACTTTCCTTTGCTGCACAGACTGAAATCTGTGCCACCGCCCCCCTGGCGTTACCAGGCGCGTTGCCCTATTTCGTCACCGGCTCTTGCGAGCCTACGACGACGGTGTCCGGACTTTCCTCCCGCCCAGCCATCTTGCGATGACCAAGCCAGCGATTACCCAGCTCACCCGCCGATTGAATTATACCTCGGCAATTGGCGGTTCGGCGGTCCAAAAACACGCCGAATATCTTTGGTCAAACGGCGGGTTCCAGATTTCCCACCTCAGGTGTTGGTTCTGGTCCAGTTTCAGTCCGTGCAGGCCAATAGCGGAAAAGCACACACGCGAGTACTCCCCACAACGAGACCTGCAGGGTACTCTTTCCGGGGAAAGGCTGTCCAAACTCTGAGAAGGCAAGCACATTGTAAATGGCGTGAGCGAGGCTAGCTGGAAGAATCGAACCGGTGCGTAGCGTCAGCCACCCAAGAACATAGCTAAGCACAACACAGTTAAAGATGCGCGACGCCAAGTTCAGAATGGCTCCTTGGTCTGTGATTCGGACAAAAGAAAAATCTGAGAAGAAGTGGAAAGCGGCCCAAACAACGCCTACCAAAAAAATACCGCGATAGATTCCGTACCTTTGAACAAAACGGTGTTGCAAGAAACCGCGGAAAATCATTTCTTCGACAAACGCCGAGAAAAACAGAAGGAGTAACCAAAAATCGGGGAGTGTGAAATAGGAACCGAATTGTGGCGAACCCAGCGTTCCAAAGCTCTGTGCCATCCATTGCGCCCGGTCAAATAAATATTGTCCAGCAGAAAGAAGCACGCCGATTCCGATTGGAATTGCCAGCGCAAGGCAGATATATTCTGGCTTGGGAAACCGGATCGTTTTCCATATCACTTGTCTGCCCTCCCTTCCCGCGATCCACAATATGACCGCAAGAACAACAATGGCTGCCGCGACACCAAAAAACCTGGAGAACCAAATACTTTGACTGTAAGCTGGCACTCGCATCGACAGAATCATGGGAAGTCCTGTAGTCAAAAATACGAGGAAGCCGTACAAGAAAAAGTGTGGTCCCACTAGCACCCAAATCAGGAATTGAATCCGCTTCCATGATTCCAAATCCGGGGCTGTTGAAGCAGCATTCCCAGGTAATGACAACGGCAGAACCGTAATTCCGAAAGCAAGCCTGCACGTGTAAATCGCTATGCGCAGCAAGCCAATCAGACAGAAATGGAATCCCGTCAAGAACTTCCATGGCAACGACCACGCCCAACTGATCTTGCCGGCCACCACGCTCCTAGTGCCTTCTAGAATTGAAGAGGAAGGCGCGCTGAGATACAGAATCCGACCAAACGTGAGGCACATTCCTGCTATCGCAGGAAAGCATATCAGCCCCAGGATCCGACGGATGGGATGGTCGCCCGGCCAGAAACAGACGAAATAACCGGCCAAGGCCGCGAAGGTGATAGGTAGCACAAAGAGAACGCCAAGGGACTGTACTGTTTGCCCGAACGAATCCGCGACCCGTTGGGGTGCGACGTAAAGTCCCGAAGGCCACCATTTCAGGTGCGGTGCCACAAACAGAGAGACGACCCCAGCCAAAAATATGAGCTGCGTCGGATCCGCAGGGATAACGGACCGGAGGAACTCGACAAGGCGCTTCGACAAACCTCCTGAGGATTATGGCTTATCGCCGAACTTAGTGGCTATCGTATTGCGAATTGCAAAGCCTTGCGAAGGGTTATTTGAGGCCGAGTAGTTTCTCAAACTCCGCTTCGGTGAGAATAGTGACTCCGAGTTCTTTGGCTTTGTCGTATTTCGAGCCGGGATCGCTGCCAACCACTACGTAGTCAGTCTTCTTGCTTACCGAGCCGGACACTTTTCCGCCGTGCTGCTGCACCAATTCACCCCCTTCTTCTCGCGAACGATTCGCAAGGCCGCCCGTGAACACAAAGCTTTTCCCTGCTAGCTTGTCGCTCTTGACCTCGCGCTTTTCCGCGGTGGGATGCACGCCAGCCTTTTGCAACTTCTTGATGAGCTGACGATTCGCGGCTTCCGAGAAAAACTCGGCAATCGCAGCGGCAACTTTCGGGCCGACTTCGGGCACAGCCACGAGTTGCTCTTCTTTTGCGGTCGCCAATTCTTCGAGCGAAGAAAAATGTTCCGCAAGCAGCTGTCCGGTGCGCTCCCCGACGAAGCGCATGCCCAGTGCATAAATGAGGCGCGCCAAGCTGTTTTTCTTGCTGCCTGCAACCTCGGCGAGCAAATTCTGTGCGGATTTTTCCGCCATGCGATCTAGCGCCGCGACCTGGTCCTCTTTCAAAGCATAAAGATCGGCCACATCTTTCACCAGCCCCTTGTCCACCAGCTGATCGACGATTTTCTCCCCAAGTCCATCGATATTCATGGCGTGGCGGCTCGCATAGTGCAGCAAGGACTCTTTGCGCTTTGCGGGGCAGGCAGCGTTCACGCAGCGATAGGCGACCTCATCCTCGGATTTGTGGATCGTGCTGCCACATTCGGGGCACTGCTTCGGCATGCGAAAGGGCTTGCGGTTCTTCCCTTCCTTGACCACTTTCAGAACGTGCGGAATCACTTCCCCGGCCCGCTCGATCAGCACGGTATCGCCGATTTGCAACCCGAGCCGTTCGACTTCATCCATATTGTGGAGTGTGGAACGGCTGACAGTGACGCCTCCTACTTGCACCGGCTCAAGCATGGCGACTGGTGTCAGCGCACCTGTGCGGCCCACCTGCACGATAATGTCGTTGACGACCGTGGTCTCCTGCCGCGCGGGGTATTTGTACGCGATCGCCCAGCGCGGTGCCTTGGCGGTATAGCCCAATTCGTTCTGAATGGCCGTGGAATTGACCTTGATCACCACGCCATCAATCTCGTACGGCAGCTTTTCCCGCTTTGCGTCCCAATCCTCGCAATAGGCGATGACCGCATCGATCCCGCTGCACAGCTTCCAATCGTCCGAAGCGCGGAAATGCAATTGCTTCAAGGCAGCGAGGCTGTCGGAATGCTTGGGAAAAGGGACTTTGCCATCGACGAAAAGGTAGTACGCAAAAAAGTCCAGACGCCGCGCAGCCGTGATCGAGGGATCGAGGACTCGCACTGCTCCGGCAGCGGAGTTGCGTGCATTCACAAAAATCTTTCCGCCAGATTGCTCCTGCTGCCGGTTCAACGCTTCAAACGCCTTGCGCGTCATCAGCACTTCTCCGCGGACTTCAAAATCGGAGGGGAGCTTGGCCTTCTTCAAAACCGCCGCATCCACTTGCAACGGAATCGAACGGATCGTTTTCACATTGGGGGTGACGTCTTCGCCGGTCGTTCCATCACCACGGGTCACGCCGCGGACCAGCACACCATCCTCGTACTGCAGCGAAATGCTCAGGCCATCGAACTTGTGTTCAGCGATGTACTCAATTTTTTCTTTGCCGCTGCCTTCGCGCACCCGCCGGTCGAAATCACGCAGTCCATCGTAGGAAAACGCGTTGTCGAGGCTCAGCATCGCCCGCGCGTGACGCACTGTCTGAAAACCGTCGCGCGGAGCCCCACCTACGCGAACCGTCGGCGAATCGGGCGTGACCAGCTCAGGATGCGCCGCCTCGAGCCCCTTCAGCCGCTCCATCAACTTGTCGTAGGCGGCGTCGGAAATTTCCGGATCATCGAGGACGTAATAACGATATTCGTGGTGCCGCAGCTTCTCACGAAGCGCTTCGATCTCTTTCTTAACGGAAGCCGGCGCAGCTTTGGCCATGAAACCCTCTAGAGAAGAGATAGCTCAATTTCGCCTGACATTATATAGAATGAAGTTGGTAAGAAACGACTCCTACGAAGCTCAGACGAGGAATGACTACAGAAATTCACAACGCGCTGCTGATTCACAACCCTAATGCTGGGAACGGCGGGCGGGGCCGCCGTTCCATGCTCGACGAAGCGCGCCGCATTTTTGCCGCGTGCGGAATTCAGACGGACCTCGCCGAAACCACGAAGGCCGGCGATGCCACGGAGATGGCCCAGCGTGCGAATGACGAAGGTCGCCAGCTGGTCATCGCGTGCGGAGGCGATGGTACGCTGAACGAAGTCGTCAACGGCCTGGCGGGCCAAGAAAATGGCCATCGCGTGCCCCTGGCACTCCTGCCCGGTGGAACCGCCAATGTGCTCGCCAAGGAATTGAATTTGCCCTGGGACATCCCCAGCGCGGCGGAAATGCTCGTTCACGGAGTAGTGCGGGATATTCCGCTCGGACTCGCCACGCCGCTCAACGAACCTGCAAAGACGAAATATTTTCTCAGCGTGGCCGGCGCAGGCCCTGATGGGATGATCGTGTATTCCATCGATCTCGACCTGAAAGCGCGCGTCGGCATCCTGGCGTACTGGTGGCAGGGCGCGCGCGAAGCCTTCCGTTATAAATTCCAACACTTTCGCGTTACTGCCGCAGGCAAACAAATCGACTCGTCTCTCGTTGTGGTGGGCCGCACCAAACACTACGGGGGCCCCTTCAAAATCACCACGGATGCGGACCTCTACGAGGATCAGTTCGAGCTGATGACCCTGACCTCGCGCAGCGGTTTGCGTTACCTGAGTTATCTGCCGTCGCTATGGCTGGGAAAACTCCGGGGCACAGAAGGCGTTCACTTCTGGAAGGCCGACCGTATTCTCTGTGAACCTCTTGGTGAAGATCCGATTTACGCGCAGGTGGATGGCGAGCCGCTCGCCCGTCTCCCCGTGGAGTTCAAGATTGTGCCGCGGGCTCTGAAGCTGCTCGTGCCACGCAACGGCCTGGCCCCAGGATCGCACGCAACCTCGAAGTCTTAGCCGTGGACATCGTCACTCATGGACTGGCATCGTTCGCCGTCGTGCGAGGCTTCTTCCCACGCGCGGGCAAGCTCGCCATGGCCGGTGCCGTTCTCGCCGGCACGATTGCCAACCTCGATGGGCTGAGCAACTACTTTGGCCCCTCCGCGTTTCTCCGCTGGCACGGAACGTATACTCACTCGATCCTGGCGGCCGTCCTGGTTTCCGCCGGCGTTTGGATGTTCGTCGCGCTCATTCAACTTAGATCCATGCCCGTTCGCCTGGCAGAGCCGGAAGGTGATCGAACTCTCACCGGTGTTCGCGGCACAGTCGATCTGGCGATCGGCCTGGCTCCCATCCTGTACGTCTCACTTTGTGCTGCGCTTTTGCACATCGCCATGGACGCTTGCCAATCCCACGGTGTTGCGCTCTTCTGGCCCTTCAGCCCCAAACGATTTGCAGCCGACTGGCTTCCCGGCGTTGATCCGTGGATTCTTACGATCCTCATTGCGGGTATCGCGCTGCCGGAGCTGTTTCACCTTGTCAGCTCGGAGATTGGGGCAAAGGCGAAAAAGCCGCGCGGACAAACCGGCGCTATCATCAGCTTGGCTCTGGTCCTCGCGTACGGAGGGGTGCGCGCTACTCTGCACTCGAACGTGATCGCTCTTATGCAATCGCGAACGTTTCACGGCGAAACCCCGCGGCGTGCGAGCGCCTTTCCGGAGCCTCTGTCGCCTCTCGCCTGGCATGGGGTCGTGGAAACCGATAACGCGCTGAACGAAATCGATGTGGAAACCGCATCAGCCGGCAACTTCGATCCCGACGCAAGTTTGCGGCTCTTCAAGCCGGAGCCCTCTCCCGCCCTCGAGGCGGCCAGAAACACCGTCGTCGCCAGGCGATTTCTCGCCGCGGCACAGATTCCCAAGGCCAGCATGGAAAAAACCGAAGCCGGATACGTGGTCGTCTTGCGTGACTTGCGTTATGCCGCGGAGGGCGAAACACAACATGAGATTGCCGCTCGTACCGAGCTCGATCTAAACAACAGAGTCAGTTCCCAGGAGTTGGTTTGGGCCCGCGACCTGCCTCACTGATCGATTTCGCGCGCTATTCTTGGGTATCATGGTGCGGCTTGTGGCGCAGTATCCAGCGCGAAAGACCATAGCTGGCCGTGACAAGGGCGATCACGAGAATTGTGACCTGCAACTTGTGCGCGCCAAGATAGGGAAGCGCGTCCGCCCCGTAGCGAATCGCAAGATAGCCCACGCCGAAATAGCGGAACAGGCGAGCCAGAGTGATCGCTGACGCAAATCCAAAAAGCGGCGCCTCAAAGACACCAGCGGCAAACACAAATATCTTGAACGGCGTCGGCGGCGGCAGCAGCGCGGCAATCAACATGCCGCCGAATCCGTTGCGTTCGACCCAGTGGCGAATGGCATGCGCACGCGCGCCGGCTTTGCGGTGAAAGTAAGCTTCCCCGCCCATGTGCGCTAGGAAGTAAAGCACCACACAGCCCAGCACCGAACCCGATGCGGCCATCAAAGCGTAGAGTGGCATCCGTTCAGGACGCTGCATGGAAAGCTGAATGAGGAGAAGGTCATTGATGATAGGAAAGGAAAGCACCGAGGAATCCAGGAAAGAAATGAGCAGAAGGCCGGGCGCTCCCAGCCCGCCTGCAAACGCAACAATCTTCTGTTTCCAGCCGTTGAGACTTAGCGACAATCGCAACTCCCGCCGTCAACCATTCACCTCTTGCGGGCCGCAATCTTTTCCCGTCACCTGTCGACGGGAATCGCTCCTCCGCAATTAGGACGATCAGTCTAGCAGAGAGCTCATTTGTTCCAGAGCAACGGCAGGGCCATCGTTCGAAGTCACTGCGAAAACGCGGCGCGGTCGAAGTGGTTCATGAAGATCTGCATCAATGCAGTGCGGTGAAGATTCGGAAGGCGTGGTATTTCGCCGATCACTCGGACGTGTCCAAACCGCTCTATGGTTTCGCGATTCTCGCGGTTCTGGTCGCCAATTAAAACAACGCCGTGCACGGGCAGTTCGGCGGCGTGCAAAGCCGCCAGCGTCAGCAGCGTATGATTGATGGTCCCCGCACCGCTGCGCGCCGCAAGGATCACCGGCAGCTTGAACTTGACCATCATATCCAGCATGAATTGCTTTTGATTAATGGGCACCAGCACGCCGCCCAAACCCTCGACGATTAGCCAATCGTTCAGCAAGCTGGTAGGCAGATTGATGCGGCCCAGATCGATTTCCACGCCCGCCCAACGCGCCGCCAGATCGGGTGAAACCGGCGGGACAAATTTGTACACCTCGTCGAGCGTGCGATCCGTCCCTATACCCGCGAGCCGCATCACGGTTACGCGGTCGGAGCCTTCGAGCGTCCCTGTCTGGATGGGCTTCCAGTAAACCGCATCCAGCGCCGCACAAAGAAGCGCTGAGAGCGTCGTCTTCCCGACGCCGGCATCCGTACCAGTAATAAAGAAATGATGTCTCACGCGGGTCCCGAGAATTGCTCGGGGGAGGTCTGCGCGCGAACGCTTAGCTCGAAGGACGGCGCCTGGCAGGTACAGTCGGCTTCCATGCGCTTTTCCTTGTGACAAATCGCGTTACTGGCAGCCGCACGGCTTGCCGCTGCCGGCGAAAAATCTCTATTCATGGGCCCCCGTCTACACCGGGTTGTTTGCTGCTCTGGCAATCAAGGCATGTTACCATCGCTTTGCAATTGTTTTTCGCCCGCATGTTCGCCACGATACCGTCCTATAAACCTCCTGAACAGGCTCTCTCGAGGCCCTTGCCGCGAGCGGCTTCATTCCCCCAGAAGGACCTTCACGCAGTTTGACCCGCCACTCCGCTAAATGTTATAAATCAACGTTTTGTGTGCGCCTGTACTCGGGCCCAACAGGGGGCTGCCTCGCCATGATTTCAGGGCGACAGACAGGCTGGGTGCGCGAGCGGGCCACTCCGGTCGGACCGGGGCACAAAAGCGAAGTTCCTGTCCTGTCTTGAGGTGGGAGCCTTTTGAAATCCGGCAAGGCAATCCCCCGGCGCTAAACAAACAGCGTTCGGAAGAAATGGTGTGCCGGAAACGAGTGTCGAGGGTCGCGGTTTGCCCTGAATCCGATTTTTCATCATGGAGGATTTTTAATGCGCGCTTGGCTTGCAAGTGCCTGGTCCTTGGGATGTAGATTCGCCAAAGGCAGTGTCACGGCGGCTTTTCTAGCCCTCTTCACGAGCGCTCGAACAACGGCTCAAGAAGCAGGCGGTGAAGCCGGCCTGAAGGTCCCCGACCTTTCGCAAGTGACCTTTCTTGGGATCGACGGCCACAAGCTGCTTCTGTTCGGCATCGTCTTTTGCGTTTTCGGCCTCATCTTTGGGCTGGCCATCTACAGCCGCCTCAAAGGCATGCCCGTGCACAAGTCCATGCGCGACATTTCCGAGCTCATCTATGAGACTTGCAAGACATACCTTTTCACGCAAGGCAAATTCCTTGTCTTCCTGTGGCTGTTCATCGCCGTTGTCATCGTTCTTTACTTCGGCGTCCTTGCTCCCGTGCATCCCACAGCGGTTACTCTGCCTATCATTCTCGTCTTCAGCGTCGTAGGTATGGCGGGAAGCTACGGCGTAGCCTGGTTTGGCATTCGCGTGAACACCTTCGCCAACTCACGCACCGCTTTTGCTGCCCTCGGTGGCAAGCCTTATCCCATCTATCACACGCCGCTGGAAGCCGGCATGAGCATTGGCATGATGCTCATCAGCGTCGAGCTGTTGATGATGCTCTTCATCCTGCTGTTTATCCCGGGCGATTACGCGGGGCCGTGCTTCATTGGCTTCGCCATCGGTGAATCGCTGGGCGCGGCTGTGCTGCGCATTGCAGGCGGCATCTTTACGAAAATCGCAGATATCGGCTCCGACTTGATGAAGATCGTCTTCAAGATCAAGGAAGACGACGCGCGCAATCCCGGCGTTATCGCGGATTGCACGGGCGACAACGCCGGCGACTCCGTCGGTCCGAGCGCCGACGGCTTTGAGACTTATGGCGTGACGGGCGTTGCGCTGATCACGTTTATTCTTCTCGGGGTGAAGGATCCCAAGGTGCAGGTTCAATTGCTCGTGTGGATCTTCGTCATGCGCATCATGATGCTGGTCTCCAGCGCCGGGGCCTACTTCATCAACGGCTTCATCGCCAAAGCCAAATACGGCAACGTGGACAAGATGAATTACGAAGCGCCTCTGACTTCCCTTGTGTGGATCACCTCCATCGTTTCGATCGCGCTCACCTACGTGATTTCGTATCTGATTATTCCTACTCTCGGTAGCGACGCTTCGCAATGGTGGAAGCTCGCAACCATCATCTCCTGCGGCACGCTGGCAGGCGCGGTCATTCCGGAGCTGGTGAAAGCCTTCACTTCCACGGAATCCCGCCACGTAAGGGAAGTCGTCTCCTCGGCGGAAGAGGGTGGCGCATCCCTCGGCATTCTCTCCGGCTTCGTCGCCGGAAATTTCTCTGCCTATTACATTGGCCTGGCGATGGTCCTCCTGATGTCGATGGGCTACCTCATCAGCACTCTCAACCTTGGGCTCCTTATGCTCGCACCAGCGGTGTTTGCGTTCGGACTGGTGGCTTTCGGCTTCCTCGGTATGGGACCGGTCACCATCGCCGTCGATTCTTACGGCCCGGTCACCGACAACGCGCAATCCGTCTACGAACTCTCGCTGATCGAGCAAGTTCCCGGCATCCGGCAGGAACTGAAAAAAGACTACGGCTTCGATGTAAATTTCGAACGCGCCAAAGAAATGCTCGAAGCCAACGACGGAGCTGGTAACACCTTCAAAGCCACCGCTAAGCCCGTGCTCATCGGCACTGCCGTCGTCGGCGCCACCACGATGATCTTCTCGATCATCATGGCGCTCACCCATGGCCTCACGGAAAACGTCAACAATCTTTCTCTCCTTCACGCGCCCTTCGTTCTGGGCTTGATCACCGGCGGCGCGATGATCTACTGGTTCACCGGCGCCAGCACTCAAGCAGTGACCACCGGCGCTTACCGCGCCGTCGAATTCATCAAAGCCAATATTCATCTGGAAGGAGCAGCGGCAGCCAGCGTCGCAGACAGCAAGAAAGTCGTCGAAATCTGCACCAAGTACGCGCAGAAGGGCATGCTCAACATCTTCATTGCCGTGTTTTTCGCGACGCTGGCCTTCGCCTTCGTCGAGCCTTTCTTCTTCATCGGCTACCTTTTCTCCATCGCCATTTTCGGTTTGTACCAAGCCATCTTCATGGCCAACGCCGGCGGCGCGTGGGACAACGCCAAGAAAATCGTCGAAGTCGAGCTGAAGCAAAAAGGCACCCCGCTCCATGACGCCACCGTCATCGGCGACACGGTTGGCGATCCGTTCAAAGACACTTCTTCGGTCGCCCTGAACCCGGTCATCAAGTTCACAACGCTCTTCGGCCTGCTAGCCGTCGAGCTAGCCGTGCAACTCACCGCGAGCCAAGGGGGCGACGGCCTGACGCACATCCTGGCAGCGGCATTCTTCGTCGTCTCCTTCGTTTTCGTCTACCGCTCTTTCTACGGCATGCGCATCCGTGGCTCCGCCGCATAGTCGTAGTGGGACCGGCTTTCCGTCTGTCTCGCCCTAACGCACTGCACAAGAAAAAGGGCAGCCAGTCGCTGCCTTTTTTCGTTTAGGGCCGGGTTTATTTGCCAATGAATCAGGGTTAGAATCCTGGCCGATCGGAGCCGAGGTCCGAACCATGAAAACAAGCCGTCTTTATTTGGCCGTCGTTGTGATTACTGCAAGCCCGAGCATCTTGCTGGCCCAGGTAGACACCAAATGGAAAATCCACGATCTCAATCGTCCCGTTCCACCAGTCATCGATCCCGGCAGCGCCAGCACGCAGGATTCGCCAGGACACCCGCCCTCAGATGCTGTCGTCCTCTTTGACGGAACAGATCTCTCCAAATGGCAGCACAAGGACGGCACCCCCGCGAAATGGAAGGTTGAGAACGGCTACGCGGAGGTCGTGCATAAGACCGGCTACATCTACACCAAGCAATCTTTCGGCGATTGCCAATTGCACGTCGAATTTCGAGAACCCACGCCTCCGCACGGCGAGAGCCAGGAACGCGGCAACAGCGGTGTTTTCCTGATGGGCCTCTACGAAGTTCAAGTGCTGGATTCCTACGAAAACAAAACCTACGCCGACGGCCAAGCCTCAGCGTTGTACGGCCAATATCCACCACTCGCGAACGCCGCACGTCCGCCAGGCCAGTGGCAGTGGTATGACATCGTCTTCCACGGCCCGCGCTTCGATGCCAGCGGCAAACTCCTCCGCCCCGCCCGCGTCACCGTCTTTCATAACGGCGTCCTGGTACAAGACAACGTCCAGCTCTCCGGACCGACAGAGCACGGCGAGCGCCCACCCTACAAAGCGCACGCGGAGAAACTCCCGCTCGGCCTGCAAGATCACGGCGATCCCGTGCGCTTCAGAAATATCTGGATTCGCGACTTGCAATGAGAAAATAAGGTTAACCCTCTTTATCCAACAAATGGACAAATTTCCTTGCCCCTGCTGCGGCTACCTCGTGTTCAGTGAACCGCCGGGCACCTACCATATATGTCCCATCTGCTCTTGGGAGGACGACATTTCCCAACTTCGTTTTGTTCGGACAACTGGGGCAAACCACGTGAACCTACTTGAAGCGCAACTCAGTTTCGCGAATGACGGGGCTTCACATCCCGAGTTGAAGAAATACGTGCGTGCACCCGGAGCGGGTGATATTCGGGAACCCGCATGGCGCCCGATTGACGAGTCACTCGACAACATTGAAGAGCCAGTGAGGGGCATGAACTACGGCTCGACCTATCCCGAGGATGGCACAGCGCTCTATTATTGGCGGCAAAACTACTGGCGGCGATCGACAAATTGAATGCGTTCTAGGAACGGATTAATCCCGCGAATTTGCGCGGATGGTTGTCAAACCCTGGGAACACAGGCGCAAGATCCTTCACGCCGATGTGCTTGGTCAAAATTTCTCCGATCACGCTTCGGAAGTCCGTCGTAAGAGCCAAATCACGCCCCTCATTCAGCTGGTGGTCATCAAGCCCAGGCCACTTGCCATAAACGCGACCGCCCTTGACGTCGCCGCCCATCACAAACATGCAATTGGCGTGCCCGTGGTCGGTGCCGCGGTTGCCGTTCTCTTTCGCAGTGCGCCCGAATTCGCTCATGGTGACGAACACAATATCCTGCATGCGGTCGCCCATGTCGTCATGGAACGCGGCCAGCCCCTGTCCCAAATCTTTCAGCAAATTCCCTAGCTGCCCCTGCACGCCACCTTCATTCACATGGTTGTCCCAACCGCCGCAATCGACAAATAAGACTTCCACGCCGATGTTCGCCTTCAGCAACTGCCCAATTTGCTGTAAACTCTGCCCCAACCGGCTCGTCGGATATTGCGCCCCATTCTCCGGCTGATATTTCGAGGGATCGGCTTTCCGCAAAAGATCAATGGCCTCAAACGTCTCCGTGCCAGTGCCATGCAGAGCGTGGTCCACGGTTTGCGCATACATAGCCTCAAATCCGCCTTCCACCAGTTGCCCCGACCCAGGTGATTGCGCCATCACTTTAAATTGCTTCAAATCCGGCAGGGCGATCGCGGGAGCGCTTCCGCGAAGCATTCGAGGCAAATTCGGTCCCATCGCCACGGCGCGAAACGGCGAAGCGTTCTCTTCCGGCACAATTTCCAGTGCGCGGTTCAGCCAACCGTCGTCGGTGGCCTTCAAGCCCGGCGTGCCCGACTCCATAAAATCCTGCGCGTCGAAATGCGAGCGCGTGGGATCCGGCGATCCCGCCGCATGCACGATGGCCAGCTGATTCTTGTGGAACAGAGGCTCCAGCGGCCGAAGGCTGGGATGCAACCCGAAAAACCCGTCCAGATCGATGGCCGCATCGGTTCCGCCGCCACGCGGCTGGGGAATCGCTATGCTCGGCCGCAAGCGGTAATAATTTTGCTCGCCGAAGGGAACCACAATATTCAAACCGTCTGCCGCCCCGCGCTGAAACAGCACGACGAGCTGCTTTTTGTTGGGCATCGGCGTCGCCGCGACCGCGCGCTGCAAAAATGCAGGCATCGCACTCAGGCCAACCATGGCCACGCCGCCTTGCTTCAAAAAATACCGCCGCGAAAACTTCAATCCTCTAACGCCTTCGCAACATTCATGACTCATCTTGACCTCGCACTTCTTCGAGCGCCATTTTCCGCGCTTCTTCTCAAATGCTCAAAACGGTTTCCTTAACCTTCGACTTCCTAACGTCGACCGCCAACTTGCTATCTCCTCTGAAACTCGGGCGCTCCCAAGACGAGCCCTGCGACAATTCCCAAATCAACTTGCTTCACAGGATCGTCCAGCTTCGCCTGCACCACTTGCGGGCTGTCCAGTTGCTTCTCAAGCGTCTCTACCGTGGTCGGTGCAGCTTGTCCGCCCAGAAAAACCTGCACAGCGCGCTCCAGCGCAGCCTTGGCGTCCGCTGACGATTCCACGCCAAGCAGCGCGGACACGTCCGTACGCGACCCGCGCATCTTGTTCCCCGCCAGCGCCAAGGAAAAATTCAGCCGGTTAAGCAGCGCGCCGGTGTTCACCCAAGCATCGGCCTTGTCCGCATAACCCGTCGGCGGCTGGCATTGGTAAAGCGGTTCGCCGATGCGCCCCACCCAGCCGACCAGCGGCTGCGGCATATCCACGTCCGTTCCCAGCGCGCGCACTGCGGACACCACCAGCTCAAACGGCGTCTTGATTTTCGCGCGATATGCTTCGCGCGACCAGAACTCCGGAGAGTAAATCATCGTGTGCATCACGGCCTTGATATCGCCGTCGCTCTCCGTAAACGTCTTTGCCATGCGGTCCACAAGAGCGGGCGGAGGAGTATCAGAAACAAATCGCCGCGCCAGCTTCGTCGAAATGAAACGCGCCGTGGTCGCGGCATGCACCAGCAGGTCAATCACTTCATCGCCGTCCTTCATTCCGCCGGCATGAATCTTTTTCCCCAGCACATACTTCGGGTCGGGGTCGTGCAAACGATCGTCAAACTTGAATTCCGGATGCTCCCGCGGCTTCTCGATAGTCCAACCGGTAAAACACCGCGCGACTTCGGTCACATCCTTCTGCGTGTAGCCGCCATCGACGCCCAGCGTGTGCAGTTCCATCAATTCGCGGCCATAGTTTTCATTCAGCCCGCGTTCGTTCTGTTTTTTCTGCTGACCGGGTGGCATCGGCGTGCCGAAACCCCGATACCGCGCCTGCTGACGCATGGCGCGTTCTGCTGCCTGCCGCTGCGCTGCGCGCGGATCGGCACTTAAAAAATTATCCAGATAAAACAGCATGGCCGGGCTCTTCGCGGACGCCATCAGAAGATCCTTGAACTTCCCCAGCGTATGCGGCTCGATGACATCGCGCTCGTAGGAGGTCAGGTAGTAGCGGTCTTCGCCCTTGCCAGCAAACACATTCAGATGATTGAACCAGAAATCGTCCATCACCTGCTGAAGCTGCCGCTCGCTATAAATCGCGCGCGTCAGTTTCGACATTGCCAGCTCGGCCACCACGCGCTGCGGCCGCTTGCTGTCTTCAGCGATGGCTCGCGGTACATTGTTCGGGTCACCGCCCAACACATCTCGTTTCCCCGCGCCTTTTGCGCCACGATTCTCCAGCCCCGGATCTTGCTTCATAGGTGAGGGCAGATTCGCGTCGCCGCCATCGGTTGGCGCCACTGCCGAGGGCGGACTAGTTTCCGTTGCCGTGGTTTCCTTGGGAGCCGGCGTCGCCTTCATGTCTTTGGCGACGATCGCCGCTGCCACATCCGACCGCTTCTGCTGTTCCTGCTCCAACTGCGCTTGTGCGCGCTTCGCAGCTTCCTTCTCGGCTGGTTTAGGCTGCGGATACTCTTCCATTAACTTCGCGGAGGTCATCCTCAACGTCGGATAGTCCTCCAAGCGCGCCTCCAGCGCTTTGTCATCCATCGAATTCGGATTCAGTTGCTGGTCGATCCATTTCGCCAGACCCATCTGCCTCACGCGTTCCACGTCGCCGGGCCTCGGGCCATAGGCCAATCGGTTCAGCGCGTGAAAAATCGCTTCCTCCGCGCTCAATTCGGTAATTGGCAGATTCTTTAGAGCCGGATCTTGCTTTGGTTTCTTATTTTTCGCGGCCGGTGGGGTTGCCGAAAGCAAAGGCACATCGATACCCATTGAGAATATGCATGCCACAGAAAGTACGGCTGACAGGAATGATCTGGGTGATGCCGAAATCGAAGCCGTCTGCTGGCCGGGGCCATGCTGCACGCTCATGACACTCTCCTACCGGCGGGACT